>Ga0065711_1007934_pt1 | contig 13796 bp, 16 predicted proteins | sample Hoacrofraction12_FD_59098 | JGI IMG/M metagenome (GOLD analysis project Ga0065711, IMG submission 59098) | Hoatzin crop microbial communities from Cojedes, Venezuela - Epithelial fraction 12 v2 (version 2) | ecosystem: Host-associated > Birds > Digestive system > Esophagus > Crop | place... | reverse complement strand
CGGCGCGGGCCCGCGGCCCTCCTCGTCCGCCACAAATCACAGAGCTGGTGTCGCAGACTGGCGCCAGCGCTGAGTCCTTCTGGTACCCTCCGTCCTCTCTATGATCCGTTCCAGCGCGACCCGTGCGCGGCCACGTCACCGCGTCCGTCATCTCCCGGATACGGAAGTGGTGTCAGTTGTGCGCGTGCGTGGTTGGGGTGGAAATCATGGCGGACCTGGCGGCTCTGGAGGAGCTCGCGAAGCTCGAGTACTTGTCGCTGGTCTCCAAGGTCTGCACCGAGCTGGACAACCACCTGGGCATCAACGACAAAGACCTGGGTGAGTGTGGCGGGCCCCAGCCCGGGAGCTGGGCAGGCGCCCGCGGGCCGCGCGGCCTGTGGGGATCTCCGGGGCGCGGCAGCCGGGGTCCTTCGCGTTGCGGGCCTGGCGGCAGCTGTGGGAAAGACTGTTGGAGCTGTTCCTGTTGGCCAGGACCAGTTTTACGAAGGGGCTTTTCGAATTCAGAAAAGAAAAATCCTTTTTTTTTTTTCCAATTTTTTTTCTTCAAAAACCTTGTGAGCGTGAGAAAATGCTTCGATCTGGGCCCCTACAGAAGGACTGGGAGAGGGAGCCGCTGCTGTTGCGAGCAGCGTTGCAGCTTTTGCGTAGGTGGATAGACCTAGCAGGTCACTGCATTGCCGGGGCAACAGCTTTTATCCAAATAGGGAGTATTTATACTGCCTTTTTATTATGTGTTCTAATTTACTTTCTGCTTTTTCTTCGCAGCCGAATTTGTGATAAGTCTTGCTGAGAAAAATACTACATTTGACACATTTAAAGCAGTTCTTCTAAAGAATGGTGCTGAGTTCACTGTAAGTCATATCTGAACGTTATTTACATGTTTGTCTTGTCCTGGTATATTTTACAGAGCTTTTTGTTTTAAAGAGAGAGATGCGATGAGTGACTATGTTTTTTCTTCAGTTGGAAAACTGTGCATTAATTAGCTTCTGAGTGTTCCTGTCTCATCAAGCTAAGCCTCCCTCTCGCTCCTGGTTTTTTTTTTTTTTTAAACTTTTGTAGCCTTTGCAAAGCATGCTTCCGAGGACTTGAACTGCTCGTTGTCTTGTTGAGCATATAAAATATGGAAGAAACAACTTTTCATGAAAGCAAATGTTGTAAGTCTTTTTACGATATTTAGATGCTGGGTTCATGAGTTCCTCAGAAATAACTGTGGTTGGATTAAATAGGTGACTAAAAATGACAAACAGAAAAGTCATTTAAATAGAATTATCATAATTATTTTCGTATTCAACTTATTCTATCTTTTAGAATGTACATGAAGTCCAGCGATAGTTTCTAAAAAGGAACCTGTATCTTCAGAATCGAGTGGTTTTAATAAACCCTCACTTGTGCCTTCTAATAATGAAAAACAGCATCGCAGTCATTTCTTAAAGTATTTTCTTAAACTTTTCAGGATTCCCTTATTAGTAATTTGCTACGTCTCATACAGACAATGCGGCCTCCACCAAAACCATCTACGAGCAAAGGTATGCATAATATTATCCCTTTTATTAGTTCAGTGTAATAAGAAACACAGAACTCTTAGTCTTTTGTAGTTTTAGGTCGCCTTCAGTGAGATTGATGTAGTTTTGTTTTAGTCTTGTAAGGCAAGACTTTGTATCTTACTGTTGCAGTGGGAGTCTCACTGTTGTTAGTGGTAGATTTGCAAAGCTGTTTAAACATTAATAACAGACTGAATACATTACATAGAGTATTTTTATATTTCACAGATTCACAAATAATCAGAATTTTATTTGTAGGAAGATAAGATTGTAATCTTTGAATTGAATCTGTAAAATCTGTATCAGCCTTTGCATTCAGATGAAATTTAAACTTCATATTCAATTACAGAAAAATCTAGAGTGACTCGGTCTAGCTCTTCTAAGCTTTGTGTGTGTTTTGTTTTGTGTTTTGTTTTAAATCTCAAAATCAGAGACAGTTGTCAAACCCAAATCGGAGAAGGAAAAGTTGAAGGAATTGTTTCCAGCCCTTTGCAGGCCAGACAATCCCAACATCAGGGTAAAGTCATAATTTCAGATTTTTTTTGTGAGTGTGTGAAAACATATTTTTTTTAAATTATGTGTGTGTGTGTGTTTTTCTCTTTAGTTTCATTTTTTTTGTGTGATGATATGAGTGTCTTCTGCTAATGCATGGATAAACGTGGATTATGAAAAATGAAATACAAAAGAGGCAGAAGGCTGGTATTATTACGTGTAGTTATCAGGAACAGTGGTTACAGCAATTGCCACGTTGATACTGTGGAAGATGAGGCTATTGTGACATGAAACTTGTAGCCTGGCCTTTCTTATGTAATGTTTAAAGTAGTGGTGGATTACAAACTAGATAAAAATTTCAAATGTTCAGGTGCTACGAGGGACATGTATTTTATATTTCTGTAGTAATTTGAGGTGTTGCGATGAAGCTGTCTTTTGTATAAAGCAAGATTTATCTCAGTGTTGTGGCAGAATAGGGGAATAGCTTTATTGCTTTTTTTTCTTATGTATTCTGTCTGATCTGTTTTTATTTTACATTACTTGTAAATAGATATGCATGTGGCTATCCTTTCTGTAGATTAATTCTCTGTGACAGACGTTTTATCAGCCTTGTTACAGAATGGTTCCCTGTTCCTGCAGAATATGCTGGATGAAGATGATGTGAAAGTGGCAGCTGATGCACTTAAAGAACTTGAAGCTCTCATGCCTAGTGCAGACAGACAAGGCAAGCAAAGGAACGGTGACCACCGGTAAGTTTCTAGTACGTCTTTGCAGGCTGGGTATTGACCGTTGGTATTGCCTGCTTGCTCTGTTCTGGTGTGGAATTTCACTGCAAGTATGTAATGTTTGTTTGTTTGTTAGGGCAAAGAGAAAGAGGAAGAGCCGAAGTCGTAGCAGGGACAGGAAACGAAGGCACCGATCTCGCTCTAGGTCTCGCTCTAGGACTCGCGATAAGAACAGGGGAAAATCCAGATACCGGTCACGGAGCAGAAGTCAGAGTCCCAGTAGGGACCGTAAAGATCGGGAGAAACATGTGGAGAGGAACAGCGAGAAATGGAGAGACAAGCACGTAGACCGTCCACCATCTGAGGAGCCTTCCATTGGAGACATTTACAATGGCAAAGTCACAAGTATAATGCAGTTTGGGTGCTTTGTGCAGCTGGAAGGACTAAGGTACCTTCTGATGTTCACAGTCAATCTGGTACTATTCCATCTGAGTTCTCTTTTCTGCTAGTGTCCTAAAGAGGTTATGAGGTTACAGTAAGGTATGCTGGGTTTTGAAGCCAAAATGAAAGTCTGTTTCAGAAGTATAAATATGACAGGAGAGAATGTTCTCCTTATAAAAAACAGTTTATGAATGTACGTAAACAACCAGTTGGCAACAAAATCTGTTAATCCAGACTCTGAATGATGCGAAGGACTGTTGGAGTAATAATGTACAATATCTCATGCCCCTCTGTTTCATTGACAGGAAGCGTTGGGAGGGCTTGGTCCACATCTCAGAGCTTCGAAGAGAAGGACGGGTTGCCAATGTTGCCGATGTTGTGAGCAAAGGGCAAAGAGTAAAAGTCAAAGTGTTGTCATTTACTGGATCCAAAACAAGCCTGAGCATGAAGGTATCCAAGACATTCTATAATGCTTATAATGGAGTTTTGTTGCACAGAATTTTTAAAGATTATGTCTCTTTTTGCTTTTTCTTTTTTGCTCTTTTTGATGAAAACTAATATGTAATCCATCAAGAGGGTGTTAAAAAAGTTGAGTTACTGTTCTGTATTTAAGTGACCTATTACTTTTTACTCATTTTCTATAGGTTCTTGTTTTTGGTGTAATGTTCCTAACAATTTTTTTGACTTCACATATTAGCTAAGAGACAAGGCAAACCACAAGCTGTTGCTATGTTTGTCTTCCTTTTTCAGTGTGAGAGAAGCATTTAATTTTAAATGAAATCACTGTTATTACCAAGGCAGAGCAGAGTGTTCCAGGCCTTGCAGTGTAGTTACCTCACAATATCAGTTGGAAAAAAAAAAAGCATGCAAAATAGCATTTTCTGTGTATGGGCTGTTGTTGGCAGTAGTCTCTCTGAGAATTGTACTCTGCTTTTTCTCTTGTTTTCGAGGAAGCATGAGTGTTGATAGATAAGGAGGAGTACAATATAGCTAGAAATTAATCAATCTAATGTAGGATGTTGATCAAGACACTGGGGAAGACTTGAACCCAAACCGGAGGAGAAACCTGGTTGGAGAAACCAATGAAGAAACCTCCATGAGAAACCCTGACAGACCCAGTCACCTGTCCCTGGTGAATGCCCCGGAGGTGGAGGATGATAGCCTTGAACGGAAACGCCTCACCCGAATTTCAGACCCAGAGAAATGGGAAATAAAGCAGGTGTGTTTTGTGTTCAGAGAAATAGAGTGTCAGTCAGTAAAATTGCTAGGGAATTTCATGAACTAGAATACAGCACCAATGTTGGTTGGTTGTTTGTGTAACCTATTCCTTGCCTCTAAATTGCTGCTTTCTTGTGATTTTTGGGACTTCTAGCTTAGTTCTAACTAAGAAGTTAGCACTGCTTTGGGCAGGAGGTTGGACCAGGTAACCTCCAGAGATCGCTCTGACTTGGGGGATCATGGTCTTTATCCAGTGACACTTAGGTGGTATTTGATTATCAGTGCAGTCCCGCCATGCGTAAGCCAGCTGTCTCACGTTGATGGTATTTAGAATAACGAAAGGACTGTTTGCTCAGAAACTGGATGACTTGGGAAGATGTGCCAGACTGTAGGACCGTTTGTTTGTTCTGAAATCATAACATTCCTTTGTTCCTGTTTTACAAGTCTGGCAGTAGCATTAGAACTGACATCTTGTAGGTGTGAGTGAGTTGTGTTTGTTCATGGGGACAAATGTATTTCTTCTGTTCCCAGATGATTGCAGCTAATGTGCTTTCCAAGGAAGAGTTTCCTGACTTTGATGAGGAGACTGGAATTCTTCCTAAAGTTGATGATGAAGAAGGTAATATTTCCATATAGTCTTGTTGTTGTTGTAAATTCCTTGTGTTTCTGGACGTGTTTTGATTCAGAAAGAGATGGTGATATAAGTGAATGTGAAGCATCTCACAATTTGCTGTCATCTTAAACATTTGGAACTAGGGTTGCTCTAGCCTGATTATTAGCAATATTTGGATATGTCCTGTCTGTGCATTCTTTTTATTTTGAAGTTTTCACTTTTCAAACTAATTACATCTTAATCAAGAGTACACGGGAAGCATCATTTGAAGAGGTATTCTTACGTAGCTGAAAGAAAAACTTTTCTGTAAAAATTGTCATTTGTGGATTTTAGATGAGGACCTGGAGATTGAGTTAGTTGAAGAAGAGCCACCGTTCCTTCGAGGTCATACTAAACAGAGCATGGATATGAGTCCCATCAAAATAGTAAAGGTAAGAGATTTCTAGGACTAAACCCAATATACTTGATTTAATTGAATAAATATTTGGGAATTTAACAACCAGTTTTCTACCTGGGCATTACTGAGAGCCCTGAAAAACATTACCACTGAACTGAAGATGCTTTCTTTACTTATAAAGCTAGATTCTTACTTCACTGTTGACAGTGAAGTGGAATAATAGAACAGAAATGCACATTAGCCTGAAGCAGCAACCACTTCATGTAAGTGTGTTAGAACATACCTTTTCTGTTCTGCTTTTTCTTACCTATTGACAGTAGAACATGGTAGAGAAATACTTATTTTTCATCGATTGTGCCCATAATCCGTCTGACTGGACAGTGTAGGGATGCTCTGTATTAGTCATGACATGGAGGTTCATGAGGCTGAACTAATGGAAATATTCTGGAAGTCAAATAGATAAAAAATTAACATCTTTTAAAGCATTTTCAAAAGAGGCTTCTAAAGGACAATGATGACAGAGAAATAATTGAAGGATTGGGAGTGCTTGAAATCCAGCTTTTTTCTTGCCTTCTAGAATCCAGATGGTTCCTTGTCCCAGGCTGCAATGATGCAGAGTGCTTTAGCGAAAGAAAGACGAGAACTTAAACAAGCCCAGAGAGAAGCAGAAATGGATTCTATCCCCATGGGACTCAACACGCACTGGGTGGATCCTCTCCCTGATGGTATGTCTGAACATATCTAAGTGTGAACTGTGCCTTTTTTGTGGTAGTTGCGCAACCTAGGAGAAATGTCTTGATACTGTGTTTGTCTGCCTTAGTTTAAAAGCGAGGCAAAGAAGTAATGCTTTTCCACTGAAGTGGAAGTAGAAATGTCAAGGGAAATGTAGAAGTATATCCTGCTGTCTGTCAAGGATGCATTACTAAAAGGTGTGATGAATGGTGAAGCAATTTTTTACATGGAAATTAATGTAATAGTGGGGGTATACATGTAGGACCTTAAAAGATACTTAAACCCACAAGTATAGAAGATGTAGATGATGGAACAGTAGGAGCAGGATCATCAAAGTATGTGCTGTGTGAACCTGAGTGTAATGGTAAAATTGTTTATTTTCTAGTGGATGGAAGACAAATAGCTGCAAACATGCGAGGTATTGGGATGATGCCCAATGATATCCCAGAGTGGAAGAAACATGCATTTGGTGGCAACAAAGCTTCTTATGGTAAGAAGACCCAGCTTTCCATCATTGAGCAGAGAGAGAGCCTCCCAATCTTCAGACTGAAGGAGCAGCTGATACAAGTAAGACTCTTGAAATGGCATTCTCAATTTAATTTAAAATAAATGTTCTTGGTTTAGGTTGTTGACAGGTGAATAGCCAGTTCATAGTTTTAGGTGCAGAGCTGTAGTTCAGAATAATTGTTTTAAAGGATTTTATATATCTGTATATATTAATAAAGCTCTAGATATTTATTGGTGTAAGTCGAAACTAGGATCATGTTGGCAAGGGACGAGTCAGCTGAACAGTTAAGCAGTTTGCTGACATGATCAGTAAGAACACTTGTATGACTTTTGGGCTGGGTCAGCTGGAGCAAGACCAGTAGGCGCTCAGTCTAGTCCTAGATATACTGTGTTGATTTTTTGTTTTGTTTGTGCTTTGTTTCTAAATTTTGACAGCTGTCTCTATTATGACCTTTTCTAGGCTGTGCATGACAACCAGATTCTAATTGTTATTGGAGAGACAGGATCTGGGAAAACAACACAGATTACCCAATACCTGGCTGAGGCGGGGTATACGTCAAGAGGAAAGATTGGATGTACTCAGCCTCGCAGAGTGGCTGCAATGTCTGTTGCGAAGAGGGTGTCAGAGGAATTTGGCTGCTGCTTAGGACAAGAGGTGAATTTCCATGCTGAAGAACATGCCAAAATAAGCATGAGGAAAAGTAGGAAATACCAAAATTGGAGCTAGTTAGCTTGTGTGTCAGTGTATCTGTTCTCTTGTAGGCTGTAAAATGAGCTTGCAGAATAATCAAGCTGGCAATTAATGGTGTTAATAACTTAATTGCGTAGCTTCAGTTTCTGTGCAACTCTTCTTTCTAGGTTGGCTACACCATTCGATTTGAAGACTGCACTAGCCCTGAAACTGTTATCAAATACATGACAGATGGGATGTTACTGAGGGAGTGCTTGATAGATCCTGATCTGACCCAGTATGCCATTATCATGCTGGATGAAGCCCATGAGAGGACCATACATACAGATGTGCTCTTTGGACTCCTGAAGAAGGTAATGTAGAATTTGATTTTCATTGCTTCAGTGTCCTCTGTATGCTATGTATGAGTAGGAGTGCACAGGGAAAGGAAAGGTCACACAGATCAAGTTTATTCCTGTGCTCTGAGAGTCTTTTCTGAAGCAAAGCAAATGCTCCTAGGAGTTTGTAGTCCAAATTTTAATAAGACGAGCCTCTGTGTGAAGAAAAAGTGAGCAAAATTCAGCAGAAACCATGAGAATTGGCAGTCCGGGATGCTCATAATGGTGGATGAGCAGAGGAGTGTTCTTGCTTTGCTCTTTCTTCTCTGAAAGCACAAAGGCTTTTTGTGGTAGGTGCTGCTAAGAAAGGTTTGAAATGTGACCTTAGCAATTGTTTAAAATTCCGGATACTGGAATGAGCTGCCTCTCTAATCGGACATCAAAACACGTGATGTTAATGGTCATACTTCTCTGACTTAAGTGTCATATGCTAATAGTCCCAAAGGCAATAAATGACTTGAACTTTCTGTCCTGCTACAGACAGTGCAGAAACGTCAGGATATGAAGTTGATAGTGACATCAGCAACGCTGGATGCCGTGAAATTCTCTCAGTATTTCTATGAAGCTCCAATCTTCACAATTCCTGGCAGAACATACCCAGTAGAAATTCTGTACACAAAAGAGCCAGAGACGGATTATTTGGATGCCAGTCTGATTACAGTAATGCAGATCCACTTAACAGAGCCACCAGGTGAGTGGAGAGTAGTCTAGAGTGATTCAAGGACTCTAATACCTGTGGGCAAGATCTTTTTGTAAGTCATGGATTGTGTATTAGTAATGAGCAGTCTCAGCACTACCTTGTGTTGTTCGCAAACACAGTAAATAAAATGCTGAAAAAGCTGGGTGAAAGACTGAAGTATGTTGCTTCTGGCTAAGAGTTTGTTGCCCAGGGGCTAGCAAAAGTTGGGGATTCTCTGCTTTAAATGGAAAAATTGGGGGACAGAAATGTGGTAATGTAGGAGTTGCACTTACCAGAATTGATTCTATGGATGTTTTAATTTAATTCCTGTGTAGGTGACATATTGGTGTTTCTGACTGGTCAGGAAGAGATTGACACAGCCTGTGAAATCCTCTATGAGAGGATGAAATCTCTAGGACCTGATGTTCCTGAGTTAATTATCCTACCAGTATATTCGGCTTTACCCAGTGAAATGCAAACCAGGATCTTTGACCCAGCTCCACCAGGAAGCAGAAAGGTAATTTCGGCTAAGTATGACTTCATCTTCTGTTGATACATGTTAATGATGAGGTGTATTACACTGCCAATCATATGTATTTTTGTTGTCTTGTTTTTTGTTTTTTTGTTTCTTTTTAGCACTTCCGATTCTGTTAGTTATAACTTCAGACAAAGTGATACAGTTTTGGAGAAAAGGTGGCTTGTATGTAGCTTAGAGCATGTTTTTGGTTAGGTACATGTATGTAAGTGTTATCTAAGACTTTCAAAATATATATCAAAATATCTGTGTGGATTGTTCTTGGTGTATTTTTTAATGCTGCCGTTAAAGGATATTAAAGGATATTAACTCTAGTGAAATTTAAATGCAGTTCCTGTTGGGTGGTTGCAAATTTTCTACCAAACAGCTAATGAATATCAGAGATATATTCTCTGGAAAATTCTTCTTGAAATACAGACTGTGTTTGAGTGATAGGCAAAAATTCTCCCTGAAGTCAGTGCAGTCTGCTTACAAACTTACAATGATCTTCTACTTGCTTATAATTATGGATTTTATCATGCTCTTTTCCCACATTGCCCAAATCTAAAACAAATGTAGGTACTTAAAACCTGTCCATCTTATATAATACTTCTTTCTGTTCCTCTGTGAACATGTTTCTCCTTTCGATGTTAAATAATAGTAGCTGCATTTAGAACAAGCTGCTTGCATCACGTAGAATGGATTGAGCACCATGGTTGACTTGGCAACCAGAGACAGAATTGGTACTGAATCAAACTGTTGTTCACAGGTTGTCATCGCCACTAACATAGCTGAGACATCTCTGACGATTGATGGAATATATTATGTAGTCGATCCTGGCTTTGTGAAGCAGAAAGTTTATAACTCCAAGACTGGAATTGACCAGCTGGTTGTTACACCGATTTCACAGGTAGGCATTCTGTGTGTGACTAACCTCTTTCTCGCCCCCCGACCACCAACTTTCCCCCGTTAATATGTATCTTGATGATGTGGCATCTGAGCACATGGAAGCAAAGTGAGGCAATTAATAAATAATGAATAAAATAATCATTTTATCTTACCTGTTTGCACCTATTCATTGAGATACCTTGTTACCTTTAGGCTCAAGCAAAGCAGCGGGCGGGAAGGGCTGGGAGAACAGGACCTGGAAAATGCTATAGGTTATATACAGAGCGTGCTTATCGAGATGAAATGCTAACCACCAATGTACCTGAAATCCAGAGAACAAATTTGGCCAGTACAGTACTTTCCCTGAAGGTGAGTATTTCACCAACTTGTAGCAAGCTAACATGATCATAAGCATTTCAGTAAATGAGCCTTTATGAGCCTCGTGAAGTATTTCTGTAATTTCAGATCCTTCTAGTGAACAGAGGTATTTTGGAAGGGAAACTGTGTCAAATGCAATTCTCAGGCATTGAGCTTGCTTCTGCATTTTTCTGTTGAGGGTTATAATGTTGAATAGCCACTTAAATTACATCTCGGCTGCACAGAAAAGTTAGTTGCAGGAGGTTTGAGAAACAGGAGTCTTACGGGCAGTACACATTTTTGATGTAAGGTACATTTATGTTCTTAATAGATGAGACACGCTGTTTTAAAGTGGATTTTGATCTCCAAATATATGCATCTTCTAAGTGTTCACCATCCCTCTGGGAGTCCACAAGCTGGATCTAACCAAGTACATAGCAGCTGGGGAAGCTGCTGCCTTTCCCTGTTTCTGGGAACAGGGGGAAGGCTGGAGACATTGTTAATGTCCATTGGAGCTGTCAAGCCATACTGGTTTACGAGGCAAGAAGTTCTCAAAACCAGCATTTAGCCTATGTGTCTGCTCAGTTGAATCATCTTGGTTGAGAGATGTGTGGAACGGTACCAAAGAAACAGACCAGAAAAGTGATTGGTGGGTGAAACCCATGGGCCAGTGCGGATTGTATCAAGTGTAGAAATATAGCCATGTGTTTGTGACTGTGGTTACAGTCAGGTTAAGGACATGAGGCTAGCGTTGCTTGAAGTTCTGCAGTGCCTCGTTTGATGGCTGTAGATCTCTGGCTGGAGTTGGGTGTCTTCCTTCTCGGTGTTTTAACTTGGGTTTTCTCCACTCCCTCTGTTCAGGCTATGGGCATCAATGATTTGCTCTCCTTTGACTTTATGGATGCTCCCCCAATGGAAACTCTCATAACTGCCATGGAGCAGCTGTACACCCTGGGAGCTCTGGATGATGAGGGACTGCTTACTCGACTTGGGCGCAGGGTAGGTGAAATAAAATACTGCTTAGCACTGGCTGGGTTGGAGATATTTAGGGGGTGGCATCAGAATAGTTGTGTAAAGACTTGCCTAGCACTGTTTGTTTCCTTTTCCTATTACTCTTTTGTAAGTATTGGAATATTCTTGTGATAGTGAATATAGACAAATAATTTGTTTCGTGCTGAGTAAAGTTATTCTGGGTAAAGCACGCTGCTTTGGAAAGGAAGCACAGAAGAAAGGGCATTGCGCTCTCTTGCGCTGAGAGAACTCAAGATTTTTCCAAGATGTTGCAGGGTATCCTGAAACATATTTCTTGCAGATGGCAGAATTTCCCTTGGAGCCTATGTTGTGTAAGATGTTGATCATGTCTGTACATCTGGGATGCAGTGAGGAAATGCTGACGATAGTCTCCATGCTGTCTGTACAGAATGTGTTCTACAGGCCAAAGGTAAGGAATGCAACCAAGAAGCAGCAGCGTTACAGTTTGGGTGGTTTTTGTGTGCGTGCCTCAGGTGTTGGAAGTGAGCATACTTGCCAAAATAAATTTGTAGCTGGGTTAGACTGTGCTTGTACGTTACATTTCTGATGTACCTTTTGATTAAACACCCTGTAGCTGTGAATTTTGGTAGTTTCTTTGGAGATGGGAAGATGGAAGTTAGAAGTCTCACATTCTCTTTTGCGTTTCCCAGTCAACGCATAGAATCCTAAACCAAGTCAGTCCCAGCTCTGGAGTTCAGAATGGCTTTGGCATTTTCAAACTATCCTGCGCTGATTTCTTTTAAGTCAGCAAGTAGGAGACTGTACTGTGGTAAGATTCCTCAACAGAAACAAACTCCTCTGGAGTCTGTTATTTCTTCATTATGATGGCCTGCTGCAGTTTAGTCTCTTAACTTCGATTTTGATCTATATAGCCACGGTGTTTGATTAATGTTTTATCTGCAGATTGGAGAAGTTAGGAGAGGTGGGTAGGTCAGCAGGGTCAAAGATACTGGTTCAACACCTTTGTTGATGAGTAATTGAGGTTACTTCTGGAGCAGCAAAAAACTAGCTAGTTCAGTGCATGTGTATACTTCCTACAGTATAAATGAGCCATTTACTTTGAAGTGTCCTTTCAAAAATAGAGAATGAAATTGAATAAAAAGCATCAGTTAAGAAAAAGAGTTCTTAATCTTTTCTGGTCAGATCCTTGTCACCCATGGGAGAGTCTTTCAGAGTCTACATTAGGTCTCTCTTTGGTAAGAACAGTTCTTGGTATAATTTTGGCTTAGTGAGAGCAGTCCCAGTGACCTTTAGATTCTCATCACTTGGTCCTTAGTCACTCACTGCTCAAAATTCTGTACTCTTTTCTCAGGTATATCTTATCTGTTTTGTGGTAGGCTTAAAAAGTCATGGTATGAGTGACGAGGAGCCTGTGTCCTCCTTCATGTTGTACAAGGGCTGTCTCTACAATGTAGATACCTGATTGATACGTATTTTATGTGTTAGGATAAACAAGCACTTGCTGATCAAAAGAAGGCCAAGTTCCATCAGACAGAAGGTGACCACCTCACCCTGCTGGCTGTGTACAATTCCTGGAAGAATAATAAGTTTTCAAATCCGTGGTGCTACGAAAATTTTATCCAGGCCCGATCCTTACGCAGGGCACAGGACATCCGCAAGCAGATGTTGGGAATTATGGACAGGTGAGCGTATTGAGAAGGACAGGTAGTGACTTTGCTTTCTTAGTGTTCTCTGCTGTAGTAGCTGAACAAAATTTGCTAATCTGATGTTGATAGCTGCATCCTAATCTGGAGAACTCTAATTTTTTTTTTCTCTAACTTGTCTGGCAGGCATAAGCTGGATGTGGTATCCTGTGGGAAGGCAACAGTTCGTGTCCAGAAGGCCATCTGTAGTGGCTTCTTCCGAAATGCAGCAAAGAAGGATCCTCAGGAAGGTTATCGGACACTCATTGATCAACAAGTAGTCTACATCCACCCATCCAGTGCTCTCTTCAACAGGCAGCCAGAATGGTAAGGAAGGCAATATCATGTACTTTTCTATTTGAGTTCAGACTTCATTACCAAAAAAGTTGTGGTGTACACTATTTGTGGAGTACACATCAAAGTATAGGCTGCTGATTTCTCAGCAACGAGTAAAGTTTTAAGTCTGCTTTTTAGCTCTTTCTGCTGGTAAAATTAGTGCCTGTGCAGAGATGAGACTTATTTTTTTGAGCCAAGGCCAGGCCCGAAGCCTGCAGTTCTGTGTTTCTGTATTGTGGAAGCGAGTTTGAGACACTGAATGTTGCGTGGGGGGAGGGAGGAAGAGAAGGAGGGAGTGGGGAGAGCGAGAATTGTTTTAGATGGAATGGAGTAGTTCTGTGCTGAAGAGTAGTTGTGAAGTAGGAGAGGAAAAAGAAGATAGCTCTTCTGGATGGTTCTTTTGGAGCCTGCATTGGAGTTTATAAAGAGTCTTATGCTGAAGGAGGGTGAAAGGGAGATAAAGGGGCAAGTTTAGATACTGAAGCACAGGAAGTTCCGTCTGAACATGAGGAAGAATTTCTTCCCTCTGAGGGTGACGGAGCACTGGAACAGGCTGCCCAGGGAGGCTGTGGAGTCTCCTTCTCTGGAGATATTCAAGACCCACCTGGACAAG
>Ga0065711_1008247_pt1 | contig 13797 bp, 4 predicted proteins | sample Hoacrofraction12_FD_59098 | JGI IMG/M metagenome (GOLD analysis project Ga0065711, IMG submission 59098) | Hoatzin crop microbial communities from Cojedes, Venezuela - Epithelial fraction 12 v2 (version 2) | ecosystem: Host-associated > Birds > Digestive system > Esophagus > Crop | place... | reverse complement strand
ACGACAACCTCGCGTTTTATCTGGAGCGAGGCAGCCGTATTCGTGGATATATGGACAAATTCCTGATAGAACTCGACGATGCCTTCGCACAGCCGCGTTATGCCGATGCCGGTATGGTTCAGCTTGTCCGTAAATGCAAAAAAGAGCTGCTGCGCTATAGCCGCTATCCGGGTTTCACCTTGATGTGCCGACGCCTGATGTTAGATGACTTCCTGGGCGACGACGGCAAACCGCGCAAGATATTTGATGGCATTTATTGTGGATCCCGAAAGCAGCCCACCGAAGACGAGTATCGCCATGCCATCCCTCAATATCTGCAGTTCTGCGAAAACTTTATCCCTAGGCGAGGACAACGCATCACCGAGCGTCTAAAAGAAATTTTAAACCAAGCCGCCAACCAATAAACTTACTTCCCCCACACCCCAAAAAAACGAAATATTTGCGCAGAAAGCGCACACGCAGATCACACGGATGCAAATGATTTTTAAGGATTTTTTTCTCTCGCTCTACTCAGTTACTCAAATTTTCGACGCCCGATAGGGACGAGAAAATCAGTCTGCTTTGTTTGTGCCTTCAAGTTCTTCTGAATCCCTAATTGGTTTTCCGTCCTCAGTCTCCCAATACCACCAACCATTGCGTGTGCCATGCAGTATCAGCTCGGCAGATGGCGACAAGGCTGTTGCGTCCGCGCGTTTAGGATATACGAAATAATTTGAGGTGAAGGTGTATTTGCCCTCTACCTCTGCCAGGATATCGTCTTCAATCAGTTTATTGTGCATGGTTTCCGCGTAAGGATACTTTTCGGGATTGGGGAACTCATCGCTGATGGTAGAGCCTGCAAGAATTTCCACGCTTCGATTATCAACATAATAGTAGCCATGGGCAATGGCGCCATTTTGGTCAATACGTATAGGTATCTTTTTAATCGACTCTTTGGCTTCGTAATAAGGATAGAGACGAGCAATCTCTTCAATCAAAGACTGAGTGCGTTCGTCTATGTCTTTCAATGTCCATTCTTGCTTTTCTAAGATTGCCATGTTCATCTTCAGATGGCCGGTAGATGAAAGAATCTTATTCTTGTATTCCCAGACTTTGTTCTGCATCTTGCTGTTGTCGGGACGTGCAGCCAGAGTCAGGTTGCCAAGTCTATGCAGATTTGTGTCGTAAGTTTCTTTATCCGTCTCCAAAGCTTCATACCACTCGATCGTTGGTGTCTGTGGCATCAGGTGCTCAATGCTTAGTGACCTAAAATCAACAGGTGCCGGGTTGTCTTCGGATTCAAGCTTGCGGAAGAAGATTGCGACCCATGTTCTGAGGTTATACATATTGGCATTCAGTATTCTTTCACGAAGGCGATGGTCGTCGGGCATCTCTTGCGAGTTGCCTTTGTTGCGATTGACCAAATCTTTCTTGAATAACTCAACAATATTCGAGTAATCGCCGTTGCAATCTGCCAAAAGTTCTTTAAGCAGAATAGGAAAATAGCGAGTGATGTCGCTGGTGTCCATGTCGCAGAGTGAGCGGCGCATCAGATAAGCATTGAGAATCGTAATGATGGTTGCCAGTTGTGCGGCGGATATTAACGGTTGGCCGTTCTCGTTTGTTTGCTTGTGAATCGCATACAGTTCCATCAGCAATGGCGCCGGCATATCAGATAGTATCAATCGAAACTCTTCGATGGGCTTTCGCAGTGCCGAGTCAAGCGTTTCTAATGGCGCTTTATATAACGCATTATGGTACTGGGCATAGTTGACAACTTCTTTGAAAATTCCTTCCTCGGTAAAATTATGTATATTCTCTTCGTACCAATCGGTGAACTCCCGATAAACAGCACTCTTGTTGATTAGCTTCTGGCGCTTAGCCGCAATGAAGAAGCGGAAGAATGCTTCCAACTTCTTTGAGTCGCTGTCAATCAGACTTTCTAACTTTTTCCAGTACTTGTCGTAATACTCATCTTGCAAATCACTACTGATTGGCATGAGCATGTAGTTCCTAATGAGGTCGCTTGCCGTAAGTTTCGCACCGGTGGCGTTGATGCTCTCAAAGATTTTCTGCGGATAATCGTCCTGTCCGATTGGGACGCAGACAAGATAGAGCTTATTTATCGCCTCCAAAATATCATTTAGAGAGTATTCTGTTGAGGATAGAATATTTTCCAACGTTTCCTTGATGTACTTGAAGTTGAGATATACGTTGGATTTCTTGTCTTGTGGCGTTATGTTGTCGAAATCTCGGTTGACTATTTGTTGATAGACGGCATTGTCAGACACCAAGGGCTTCAATTTGAATTTAAAAGCCCCTTCTTCGTCACGGTTTGTTAGACATTTATCTAAGTCCTTCGCCTTGCCCTCTAAGCCTTTTTCTAGCATGAGCTCTTTAATGGCATAGAGCGTGAGAAATATGGTTGTAAGGCGTTGCTGACCATCTATCACAGAGTTTTCGCGTCGGTATAATCCTATTGAATTTTCCAGATATATCATTATACCGATGAAATGCTTGGTTCGTTCGCCTCGTAGCACCGCTTGGATGTCCTCTAAGAGTTGTTTCACCTCTTTCTGCGCGGTCCAGGTATAATTGCGCTGATAGGCGGGAATCACGAATTGTGTTCCATCACGTCTGCGAAGCATTTCAAGCAGTTCTGCTTTTTCCGGTACATTTTGTTGTGGCATAATATCTCTAGGGTTTTAATTATTTGTTTTTGTTGTCAGTTCATGATTGCTGGTTAGCATGCAAAGATAATGTTTTTTGGCGCTTAAACAAAGACTTTCTATCACAAAAATGACAAGGTTGTCATTTTTGTGCGAAATAAAATCTAGCGATTACTTTTGCATCGTATTTAAAATTACATCCTTATGATTTATGTCCTTTATTTTCTCAGTTTTATTGGTGTACTTAGTATTATTGGTTTTTACTGCTCTCCAGGCTCCTCCTCGTCATCAGAAGACGTCGGTGATGCTGATTCAGAGCGTTTCAATAGCCATGCCCTTGATGCGCCAATCCCAGTAACATCATCGTACCAAATACTATGTGAAGTCCATCCTAATCGGAAACTGCCGGAATGTGTAAAAACCAAGATACGGCCTTATGATGAGTTGAAATACATTGCATATCTCACCGGTTATTATAAACCCATTCCATGGCGAAATTTAGTGTATTATTCTCATGGTATGGGGTTCTTACTACGCCATAACGACCCTCGCCTAAATGCTTCGATTTCAATTGAACTATCTCTGGACGAATATAATTACTTAATAAGCCGTTATTTTCGTCCCATAAAAAAAGCGACGATCGCGGGCATCTAACTACAAATGGTTTTGGGTTTAAGTGTCAAAATAGTGCTTAAGAATACGCTTGCGCTCTCTATCTACGCGGGTTCTTGGCTCCTAGTTGTTAAATATCAATGAATTTCAAAGATTTCAAGTAAAATCTTGCTACTTTAGCTCAAAATCAGTTTTCCGGGTGGCGCCATTCTAACGTCTGAGGAGCGAATTTGGTGGGGAAAAGTATTATTATAGCGCAGAATGTTATTATCCCGAATTTATTTTGTATCTTTACACCCGAAAAAATCCATCATCCAAGATGAAAGGAAATCGAACAAAATCAAGGTTGTTCTTGCAGAGAAAGCGTTTCTTAAAAGGAATTTAAGTTACAACCTAATAATATACGTTAAAATAAAGAAATTTCGATAATGATAGATCTAATAAAAGAGTATTTTCAAGAGGGTGATTCTATCCGTTTAACGCAAAACGATGGAAAAATTGTAGAAGGTCGCATCAAAAAGATATCAAGTGATGCTTTGGCATTATTATGCGAAGATGGTAAAATGCTCCTTTTAAAGACGGACAAAATTGATAGTTTTGAGCAGTGTCTCAATACTGCAGACTCTACCATGGTTTCGGACAAAAAGGAAGAGAAGGTGCAAGTTCAGGCGGAGGAATCAAAACCAAAAGCCGATGCTCCAATTGAAAAGTCTTCAGCCGCACCTGAACCTAAATACAAACCAGGAGACAAAATGCCTATAGCGGAACTCGAACAAATAGACCCATCTACACGCAAGGGCCGTATTCCCAAAACAAAAGGGAAAATGACCTCTCTTGGCAAAGGATTGGAGGCATTAGGAAGTCTCACTGAAAAGGAACATGAAATCGAGAATGAGAAGTATGTCTCAAACTTGGGGGAAATTATAGTACTTTTTCCAGAAAGGAATTTTGGTTTTATACGTGATGCAGCAACGTCGAAGCAAGTTTATTTTAGTCTGAATCAATTTGTTGACGAACCGCCATTGAACAAAGGAGATGGTGTTGTTTATACAAAAGAACGTAACGACCAAGGCGAAAGAGCATCATGTGTACACAAACAAGGAACAGTAAAAAAATTATTGGGACTGGCGAATAAATTGAATGAGAAAGGAGAGTATAAGCAAGCAATAGGGGTTTTAACGCATGTATTAGCTGCTTTTCCCGACAACTTTGCTGCTGATAAATTGAAGACAGAAATAGAAAAACAGCATCCGACCTACAATTTCAAAAACAACTCTAATTTCTCAAAATATTCTGCCACATATGCAAGAGCAAAAAGAGCAGCTGATACAAAGGATTACGATAAAGCCTTGAAATTGTATAAAAACGCTATTGATGCAGATGAAAAAGTTGAGAGTAGCATAAAAGATGTTGCATCATTATATGCAAATTGGTATAGATTGACCGAAGATGAGTCAAAAAAATCAGAAATTAGAAAAAATGCGCTGAACTTCTTAGATAAATATGAATCTAAATTACCACAAAACCAATCGGCATATCAACATCTTGAAAATATATACTATTCTTTAAGGGATTTTGATAATTTCCGTAGAATAGCTGATGAATTGTTGAATAATGAAGATTTTTATTTATCTGAAAATGCAGAAATTTCATTGTTAAGCAAAAAGGCTGCAGCATATATTCATGAGAATAAGAAGAGTGAAGCAGAGAAACTTATTAATGAAATACTTGAAATCTCTCCGGATAACAGCAATGCTCTGAAATTAAAAGAGATTCTCGAAAATGCAGATACCACCAATGACACTGAAAATGTAGTGTTAAATATAAACTTTGATGCGCTACAAAGCGGGTTAAGTTCTTATATTACAAACACTCTTGAAGATTACACAGAATATGCAGGTGTTCCTCCAAGAATTATAGAGTCTGGTCAATTTACCGATGTCACATTATCTGAACTACGTAAGCAAATAGACAAAGCAGGTAGAGCTCGTCCAAAGATTAGAGCACAATATCTGCTGACTGAGGCTAAACTAATGCAACAGCTTGAACCAAACGAAGAAATCAAACTTCGTGGTGAACTTGCAAAATATTGCAATGCTATGGCATTGAACCATATTGCAGCAAATAGTCCTATGGATGTTATTAGACTCTTTTATTACGAATCATTCTCTTTACAAGAAAAGTTTGACTCTTCCGTACGGCAAATAGTTCTATGCCTATTGACCCATATCTACAATTATTCAGAATTAATAAATACGAATTCTTTATCTGTTGACGATGTCCTTGGAAAGGTCTTCGGAAAATCTTCTAACTTTGACATTAAGCGTTGGGAAACGTTATTGCAGATAATTTCGAACAATCGTGAAGTAGCAAACACCATAACAAAGAGATTGTTTGACGACAAATATCTTAAAGAAGAATCCATAAAAGCCTTAAGAGAATGGGGCTGTAATTTGGACAATAACATCGGATGGGATTCTTATGCAGAACAATGGAAAAAGATTCGCGAAAAACGGCAAGCTGACTATTCAAAATTTATTAGCTCTATCGGAGCGTTAAAGGCTGATAATATAGGAGATTTAATTGACACGATAAATTACACCCTGGTTAAGTTGAAAAATGAGGCGAATTGGCTTACAGATTTAGATATACGCCGAATTAATGATATTGTTAATTACCATATCTCTAACATTCAGCAATATATTAAATCCACTGGGTATAGAAATAAAGAGACGAACTATAATAGTTCAAAAGCACCGATTGTGCAACTCATGGATGAAATAAAGGAAGGTCCAACTAAAATATCATACGAGGCACTCCTTCCGTTGTTGGAGAGAATATCCACACTCCTAGACGAGTCGTTTAAGGCAATAGAAGAAGCGAGCGAACCCAGAGTAAGCTTGAAATTGCAATCACAAGAAACTGTAGTGGAAGATGACAACAGCATCAATTTGCAGATTGCGGTATTGAATGACCAAAACTCGTCACCTATTAAAAATGTGCATGTTTCCATAGAGAGCAATAATGATATCAAATATCTTAAAACTATAAACGAAGAAGAAAACGCCTCTCAAATAATTGATGGAGGCAACTCTTTGATTTACAGGTTGCAGATAAAGGTGTCAAAACAAGTCGTCAGTGATAAGGCGGCAGCCTTTAAGGTAAAGTGTCAATATCAAACGAGGATGAGTGATCAGCCTAAAGAGTATGACGATCAGCTAACATTGTCATTATATCGTACCGAAGATTTTAAAGAGATAAAGAATCCATACGCACCTATTGCAGATGGAGGTCCAGTACCTATAGACTCAAACATGTTCTACGGAAGAACAGAATTCATCGACAATATTGTCGATGCCATCATGACGTCACCATCAAAGCAAGTTATTATTTATGGACAAAAGAGATGCGGAAAGTCATCAGTTCTTTTGCACCTTAAAGAGAAATTAAATAAAACAGGAAGGGCGTTTTGTGTGTTCTTCAGTATCGGTGATATTATAAATAACATTTCTGAAGCAGCGTTCTACCATAAAATTTTGACAACCATATCTGATGAGTTGGAAATACTAGAGTTTGACGGCAAGAAAGTTCCAGATTTCAAGGTGCCTAGAATAGCTGACTTTAAGTCAGAAGATGAGGATAATCCACTGAATACGTTTACACGCTATATGACGAAGTTCAAAATGGTGTGCAAAGCGACGGAAGGGTGGGCAGATAAGAATCTTGTTGTAATGATTGACGAGTTTACTTATTTGTACACAGAAATTAAGAATGAGCGTATCTCACCTTCTATCATGAAGCAATGGAAAGCCGTCACTCAAAACGAAAGAGCTCAATTCTCTGTCGTTTTAGTTGGTCAAGATGTTGTCCCAAGTTTCAAAAAAGAAGACTATGCTCGTAATGCTTTCGGCGTTATTCAAGACATTCGTCTGACATACCTTGACGAAGAATCGGCTCGCAAACTTATCGTGGAGCCTATTCTAGATGAAGAGAAACAAAGTCGGTATATAGGTCAGGCAGTAGATACCATTCTCGACTATACGTCAAGTAATCCTTATTATATTCAGATATTCTGTTCACGCTTAGTCGATTTTATGAATAGGAATAAACTAATAAAGGTTACGGAGGCAGATGTCAGAGATGTTGCCGACTCATTTGTTAGCGGTGAGCAAGCTCTTCCCGAAGAGAAATTTGACAATCTTATTAGAGCGGGCGAATCAGAAGATCTCCAAGAATATCCGGACGAGGATATTTTAAAAATACTACGTCAGATTGCAATCGCTACAAAAAATGTTGCATTCTGCGACAGAACAGACATCTCATGTTTTGATAACCACGAGTACGAGGACGAGCTTATCAAACATTTAGTTGATCGCGAAGTCCTTAAGAAGCGTGGAGAAAATAAATACAAAATACAAGTAAAACTTTTTCAGCAATGGCTAATCAATCATTAATATCCATGTTTTCAGATTACGGCAAAATCGTTTATGGTGACAGATTCGTAGGGCGTAAGAAAGAAATCGCACAAATAGAGCAAAGAGTTCTTGGTAAAAATTATGGTAATCTTGCCGTAATGGGAATGCCTCGTATAGGTAAGTCAAGTCTCGTATGGGAAGCAATAATGACAAAGAAGGAGGAACTTCTAAAAGACAAGACGGTAGCGATATATTTTTCTGCCGGAGTGTTTCAAAGCTCTAATGATTTTTTCAAGTCGCTCGTTCGTCTCTGCGATGATGACCTTTCAATTTATTGCGATGACAAAAGGTATTCAAAAATTATAGAACTGTGCGTGAGCCCTTTGAAGGAAGAAAATGATTCTGTTGAGGTCGTTCATTTAGTAACCAGATATTTCAAATTTGTCAAAAGGATTTTAGAGTATAAAGTAATATTTGTTATTGATGAATTTGATGGAGTGCAGAAGTATTTTGCATTGTCAGATTTTCAATTATTACGAGAACTCTCATACAATCCAGAAACAAAAATTTGCGTAGTTACATGTTCAAGAAAAACCATACAAGATATCGAATCTATTAATGGCGCCATATCTAATTTTTATGGGACATTCGATGAAATTCGCCTTGCTATGTATTCCTCAGAGGACTTAGATGCGTATTGGGAACGTCTTGATGGTGCTAAATTCGATCAAGAATATAAGGAACAAGCTAAGTATTATGTTGGAGGTCATCCCTATCTCTTGGATTTCTACAATTATACGACCATATTGTCGAGCGATAACGAAACTATCACAGACAGACAGTTACAATTGTTGGAGCATTTCAAGACAATCCAGAAAACAATGAAAGATGAAAAGCTTTTAGACAAATCTATTCAGCTTATTTTGGGTCCTGTTTATGATGTGACAACAATAGACGAAGAGAAATTGCTAAAATATGGCTTCATTCGAAAAATGCGCGTTGAAGAGAAAAAGGAAACTTTAGGACGTATGATAGGGTGGAGCGCTAATGGCTGGACATACGCTTGCTTTTCTGATTTCCTTACTCTTTATTTTATGGAAGAACATTTGACGTCAGTAGAATATTGGCCACTTTGGACTCGAACTGAAAAAGAAATACGAGAAGTAATCAAAATAGTTGTAAAAAACAAGTACGGCGATGATTGGGAAACGAGTATACAAGCAGAAAATGGGAAAAGTCAAAACTGGCAAACAAAATTTGATGCATTAAAACGCACTCGTCAGACGACAAGAGACAAATTCGAGAACTCCAGTAATGATTTGGTTGATTATACGTTAACGAGAGATATGTATGACGTATTTATGGCGCCGTTGTGGATCCAAGGATTTTCTGAAATATTTAAAGATGGTCAAAAGAAGGATTGGGCTAATGTGTTTAATTTCCTATCGGACGTAAGAAATCCTGTTGCGCACAATAATTTAGATTTTATTGGAGAAAATGATATTACAAAGGCAAAAGAATATTGCGAGAAAATACTGAAAACAATAAAAGAATGGAAAAGCTCTCTATCAGAAGGCTGATTTAGGAAATGGTATACCTGTTGGCCACAGAAACCGAGTTTTTGATAAACGTCAAAGCCACCGAGTAGCGGTGGCTTTTACAGGGAGAATAGAATGTATTAACTTTGCTGCGTCACTCAGATATTTTTTGGTATCGCTCGATATCGGCGTAGGTAAACTCCGGTCGGGAGGTGTGGCTCTTTGGTTGCTCGGCGATATGGGTGATGCGGTTGTTGCTACAGAAGCTGCGCAGGACGTGGAACGAGTTACTGCCATACAGCACGCTGTCGAATGTTAATCGGCTGTATTTTATCTCCGTCGAGCAGATGCAAATGATTTTTAAGGATCCTTTTTAATCCGCTCGATCTGCGTGAGGGAATAAAAAAATCCGCTACCGAGGCGAATCCGATAGCGGACTTTTTAGTTTTGAGAGTTGAGAGTGGAGAGTGGAGAGTGGAGTTAACTCCTAACTCCTAACTCAACGTACGACCTTGGTGGTGGAGGTGGTGCCGTCGGTGTAGGTGGTCACGACGATGTTGACGCCATCCCACGGTTCCTCGCGCTCGATGCCGGAGACGTTGACGTACTTGACGCTCACGACCTCTTTGTTGAGGGCGGTTTCATCGACCGCGGTGGGCTCTTGCGGAACTTCGAGCGCGTAAGCGGTGTAGTTGGTGAAGTACGACGAGTTGTCGCCCTTGCTTACCCGCTTGGGTGCGTTGCTTGCCGCATCATCCTCCCACGCCTCGTTGATTTGCAGAGCGAACTTGATCTTGTACTGTTTGCCCTCGACGAGGTTGGCGTCGCTGACGTACTTGGTGAGGTCGATCACGAGGCTCTGACCCTTGGTGCCGGCTGCGGAGCCGCTGTAGCCGCGGAGCTTCGGCGTGCCGTTCTCCACGAAGTAGTAGCCTTGGAAGTAAGCGATTTCGTCGGGCTTCGCTTCGCTGAAGTTCTCCGCCAGGTTGTAGGTGACGAGTTCTTCGAACGAGCCTTCGCCTGTACTCGGGGTCTCGGTCAAGGTAAGCACGGGGTTGGTGTCGAGGTTGCTTATCACGCCCTTAATGGTGCCGCCCACAAGCATCGTGGCGTCTTTGAGGGTCTCGTAGTCTTCGCTGACGACTTTCACCCAGTTGTCTTTGCCGTCGGTGCACCAGAGGGTGTTGTCGGCGTCGGTGGCCTCGACGATATAGAGGCTGTCGCCAATGATTTCCTCAGTGTTCTCTTCGTCCTCGAGCGCCTCTGCCAACGTTACGCCCTTGTCGAAGTAAACCTTGGCGTATTTAACGGATTTCAGGGAGGTGCCGTTGAAGTCGAAGAGGTTGACTCCGCTATTGTTGGAATAGGTGGAGAAGTTTTCTTCGGACTCGCCGTAGTCAACATACGCCAGCAAGTCAACGGGCGTGGCGGTGCCTTCAGTGCCGTAGATAGCGCATTCGCCTTGTGCTACGACCACTGCGCTGTCGCCGGTGATGGCGATGGTGCCGGTGTAGTTACTCAGGTCGTTGGCGTAGCGTCCGTAGCCGATACCGGCTGCCGCGCCGGTGCCGGTAAGCGAGCTATAGGCTTTCACATTGGCGTTGCCGCTGATGGTGATGGTGCCGCCGTTGCCGCCGTCCATACGTCCGAACCATTCGCCGTTACCGCCGCCGATGCCGGCGCCGTTACCGGTGCCGCTATAGGCGCTGTAAGCGGTGACAGTGCCGCCGGTGATGTTGATGGTGCCGGCATTGCCGTTGCCCGCGCCGCCGCCGATAGCCGCCGCGAAGGTCTCGGAGGAGCTGCCTTCTGCAGCCACGTGAGCCGTGACAGTGCCATCGTAGATGTTGATGGTACCTGCGGTGTGACCTGCGTAGTCGCTGCTGTTGCCGTCGGGCTGTGTGGAGCCGATGGCTGCGTTATTGCCGTCGTTGCTGAGCACATCCATGATGCCCGTACCTTCGTAAACCCGGGTGGTATCGCCGGTGGTGATAGTCAGCGTGTTGCCCTCCTCTACGGTGATACCGGAGGTGAGATTTACATTGCAGCCATCGCCCAGAACGATGACAGCGTTGCCGCTAACCACGAGACGGTTGTTGTATTTGGTCTCGCCCGTGAGGTAGTAGTAAACGGGGTTCTCTGAGCCATCGCCCAAGATGTCGGTGAGCTCGGTTTGATAGCTTAATGCCGGCTCGTTGGTAACGGTGCCGTCTTCCTGCGTGTAGAAGAGTATATTCTGCGCGAAGTAAACCTTGCCGTAGGGTACTGCGCTGAGGGAGGTGCCGTTGAAGTCGAACAAGTTCACTTCACCCTTGTAGGAATAGGTGTCGAAGCTTTCGTCGGACTCGCCATAGTCAACAATCGTTTTCAGGTTAACGGGCGTGGCGGTGCCGGCGGTGCCGTAGATAGCGCATTCGCCCTTGGCTTTGACCACTGCGCTGTCGCCCTTGATGGTGACGGTGCCGGTGTAGCCGGACAGGTCGTTGGCATAGCGTCCGTAGCCGATACCGGCTGCCGCGCCGGTGCCGGTAAGCGAGCTGTAGGCTTTCACCTTGGCGTTGCCGCTGATGGTAACCGTTCCACCGAAACCACCGTCCTTGCGTGCGAACCATTCGCCGTTACCGCCGCCGATGCCGGCACCGTTACCGGTGCCGCTGTAGGCGCTGTAGGCAGTGACGTTACCGCCGGTGATGTTGATGATGCCGGCGTTGCCGTTGCCCGCGCCGCCGCCGATGGCTGCCGCGAAGGTCTCGCCGTCGCTACCTTCCGCCGCGACGTGAGCGGTGATGGTGCCATCGTAGATATTGATGGTACCTGCGGTGTGACCCGCGTAGTTAATGCTGTTGCCGTCGGGCTGGGTGGAGCCGATGGCGGCATTGTTGCCGTCGTTGCTACCAACATCCATGATGCCGGTGCCGTTGTAAACCTTGGTGGTGTCGCCGGTGGTGATAGTCAGCGTGTTGCCTTCTTCGACGGTGATACCTGAAGTGAGATTTACATTGCAACTGTCATCCAGAACGATAACAGCGTTGCCGAGGACTACGGGTCGGATGGTATATTCGGTCTCGCCCGTGAGGTAGTAATAAACAGGCTCCTCGGTGCCATCGCCCAGCGTGTCGGTCAACTCGGTCTTGAAGTTCGTTATAGGTTCTTCGCTTACCGAGCCATCTTCCTGCGTATAGTAAAGATCAATCGTGATTATTTCCAAGTAGAAGTAAACCTTGCCATACTTCACGGATTTCAGGGAGGTGCCGTTGAAGTCGAACAAGTTTACTTCGCCATCGTAGGAATAGGTGTCGAAGCTCTCCTTGGACTCGCCATAGTCAACCAGCGTCTTAGCTTCAGCAGGCGTTGCGATGCCCTCGGTGGCGTAGAAAGCGCATTCGCCTTTGGCTATGACCTCAGCGCTGTCGCCCTTGATGGCGATGGTGCCGGTGTAGCCGGACAGGCTGTTGGCATAGCGTCCGTAGCCGATACCGGCTGCCGCTGCAGAGCCGCTAACCGAGCTGTAGGCTTGCACAAAGGCGTCGCCGCTGATGGTAATCGTGCCACCCATACCGCCGTCTTTGCGTCCGAACCATTCGCCGTTGCCGCCGCCGATGCCGGCGCCGTTACCGGTGCCGCTGTAAGCGCTATAGGCGATGACGTTGCCGCCGGTGATGTTGATGATGCCGGCGTTGCCGTTGCCCGCGCCACCGCCGATAGCGGCTGCGTATGTCTCGGAGTCGCTGCCTTCCTCAACCACATGAGCCACTACGGTGCCATCGTAGATGTTGATAGTGCCGGCGGTGTGGCCCGCATAGTCACTGTTCTCGCCGCTGGGCTGGAGGGAGCCGATGGCAGCGTTATTGCCGTCGTTGCTGACAACATCAATGGAGCCGGTGCCGTCATAAACCTTGGTGGTGTCGCCGGTGGTGATGGTCAGCGTGTTGCCCTCTTCGACGGTGATACCGCCGACTATGTTTGCCTCGCAGTCGTCGGCAAGGATGAGCACGGCGTTGCCGTTAACCACGGAGCGGTAGTTTTGCTCGGGCTTGTCGTAGAGGTAGTAGTAAACGGGCGTGTCGGTGCCGTCGCCGAGCGTCTTGGGCAGATAAGCCGAGCATTCTTCCACTTTAACAGGGCTTTCGCTCACGGAGCCGTCTTCCTGCGTGTAGTAAACTTCAAGATTGCGCTTCTCGAAGTAGATGTGCGCGTAGGAGAAGTTGCTGATGGTGTCGTTGTTCATGTTATTCAAGTCCACCTCTCGCGCGGTGTAGGTGCTGTAGCTGCTGCTCGACTTACCATAATCGACAATGGCATTGCCGTTAGCGCCGGCGGCAATGACTGTGCTTGCGATAATCGAATGCCCAGCATGCGTAGTCTTCACGGTTACATCGGCTTTGTCACCATAAATCTTCACGATGCCACCCTCGTAGAAGGTGACGAAATCGGTCCACGAAAAGTCGAGCGCACTGTTTCCTGCTCCGATGCCGGCACCATAAGAGTACCAATTTTCGGAGGAGCCCGCCAAGATGGTACCACCGGTGATGGTAATGTTGCCCGGTGCGGCATGGTTACCGCTACCGATACCGGCGCCCAAGG
>Ga0065711_1044927_pt1 | contig 13798 bp, 8 predicted proteins | sample Hoacrofraction12_FD_59098 | JGI IMG/M metagenome (GOLD analysis project Ga0065711, IMG submission 59098) | Hoatzin crop microbial communities from Cojedes, Venezuela - Epithelial fraction 12 v2 (version 2) | ecosystem: Host-associated > Birds > Digestive system > Esophagus > Crop | place... | reverse complement strand
CCCGCCTGGACAAGGTCCTGTGCGGCCTGCTGTAGGTGACCCTGCTTCGGCAGGAGAGTTGGACTAGATGACCCACAGTGGTCCCTTCCAACCCCTACTATTCTGTGATTCTGTGAACTTTCGGTAGTGTTGGCAGGGATTTACGTGGAAGAGGGTTGTGTAATGCTAGTTAGGAATCAGATGCTGAAATCCATGTATTTTATGTATAGATCAGGAGATTTGTCTCAGTTGTAGATTTGAGAACAACGTTAGCTGTTGTTACAAATTATGCATTTTACTTGCATAGTAACATTTAGCTCTGAAACGTGCATAAATGAAGAGAATTGTTTGAGTCTATGTTTACTGCTGCATGTTCTAGGACTGCAAGGAGGTGTGTCTTGGCTTGTGTGCCAGCTACTGTGGATGCATCTGAAAATACGTAACAAGGAAGGAACCAGAAGCAAAACAGCCCACTGGCTATCTGTTTCAGCAGTTAGCAGAGTGAAGAGTGTTCTTATTCTAAGGTGTGAGAGAGTGAAGTATGTGGACGCTTTGGTTCATGTCCCATTGATGACTGGCAATGCAGTTCAAAACTCTTGTGGGAAAAATTAAGAACCACTAATGTAAGTGGACTTTTTAATGACAGTAGGTTCTGAAGATGATGTCCTAGAATGGCTGCAGACTGTTGTCTCCTGTTACTTGTCAGTACTTTGACATTGTATTTGATTCCTGGTTTAAAGGGAAGAAGTTGTGGAATAGGATATCAAAGGAAGTGAGCAACAGAGTGGAAAAGAGAGGGAGACTGCAGATGAAGAAGGCTATCTGTCCTGACTATTCTTGCCCCTCTCTTGCTTTGGTTTTATCACTCTTCACACCATTTTCACCTCCTGCGTTCATACCTCCGTTTTTCTTCCAGGGGTGGTCTATATCCTTGGTCTTTGTTCCCCCAGTCTACTTTCCTTTGCTCATTCCACTCTGACAGTCTGCGCTTTTCAGATGTTCACTTCCTCACATCCATTTCATAAACCTCATCCTCCTTTATACGAGCTTGTGTCCTTCAGTCAGTATCTCTATTTTCCATGTTTTCAAATTGCAGTGTACCTGCTCCTCGTATCTTCTTCCTGTCTCTTCCACCCCAGCATTTGCTGCTCTTTCTCACAAACTGCACTCCTCCATTTTTCCCATCTCGTTATTTAGCTCACCCTTGACTTTAGCCACATTAATTAAACTCCTGCCTGACCCATCCATTCATCCTTCCCACCCTCCCTCTCTCCCTTCCTTCCTCCTCCCCTCAGCAGTATTCTGCTCCTTCCTTCATGGCATTTTTTTGGCATTCTCCTGTTTTCCTCCTTTTTCTCTCTGACACCTCCTTTTCAGACATGTTTTTCCATTTTCTTTTGTTTTCATTTAAAAACAATTATGTGGTGTTCTTTAGATCAGTGTTTCTAACCCTCCTCTATCTGAACTCCATACTGCATCAGACCCAAATGTTGCCTTGCATTCAGTCACACATGGGGTGGGGATAGCTTCCCTTGCTGGAGGCAAGATTCTGATTTTTGTAGCATTGGAATTATAGTTGTATGAAACCTGTTTGATAACCAGCATGCAGTTTGCTTTGTTTTATAATGGGAACTGTCACATTCTCCATTCATTATAACTGATATGAAAGATCCTTAGCATTCATTTTCTGGAAGGTTAGGAAAGCTCCAGCACTGTGAGAGTGAGGTGGGGCTGCAGTACCACAGCAGCCAGGTGTGGCTCTTCTGGCGCATCCCAGAGAACTTACACGTTTGCCTCTGTGGAAGTGTGTGCTCTGCAGGTGTTTGCAGTGACAAAGGGCCCTATCAAAAGAACATCTACTGCAGATTTTAATCATCTGCAATATAGTATAGTTCAGTCTGTTTGTATGGGTGGAAAAGCAAAATTGCAATGTGTGTACAAGCTGATAGCATAACCTCTGTCCGGATCAAGGGTCATCAGTCGGCAGCAGAGCTTTTATTGCAGTCTCCTGACATCAGAATTTTTGATTCATATGTTCATAGAATACTATGGACTGAATCTTCCCTAGCTGGCAGTTATTGAAAGTTAATATGTGGTCATCTTATCTTTGATTCCATCTATGAGGTAATTTAACTCATTCAGTCCTAACACGCTTACAGTGTTGCAGTCTAACAAATACCTTTTTCTAGGTCAGATTCAGCATTGCAAGTCCAAGAGGACAGAACAGCTACTTCCAAACCCAGCATTTTCCAAACTTGCAGTTTAATGTAGGCAGCAGAATAGAGAAAGTTTTTTTATGTAGCTCCAAGCCTTATCACCAGATAATGGTTGGGTTTTTTTCTAGTAAGACAAGCCCATTGCCATTAAACTAAACTTTAAGATTGGAATAACAATGTATGTGATTTCAGTGTGGGAGTAACTAATTTAAGGGTCATCTCAGCAGTATCTACATGCCATATTTAATCATAATGGAAAGTAGTAAAGTGGAGTATCTGAACTACAGTATAGGAAATGCTGAAAAACTGGAGCTAGGGAACAAAATCCAGGGATGATTTCAGTTGCAGTTTTACCGCTGTCATATCATCTCTTTTTTTCATATAGCAAATGAAACTGAAAGCTATACTGGCATTTTTTTCTTTTTTCCCATTTTTTCCCCCTCGCTTATTTGTGGGATTATTTTCCCTTCAAGAATGCTTGAACAGCTTCTGTTGATAACATTCTCAGACACATCTCACTAATTTTAAGTAGCAGCCATATATATAGCTCCGGTGCAGTGATATACAGTCTTGCAGAACTTGTGAGAGAAGTGCCAATATCTGCTGATGTCACTAAGGTAACTCTGGTTTGATTAGATTGTTTCATTTTGATGTCTTTTCCCATGAAGTATTCAGAGATTTCCTTGCATCCAGTACAATTTGTAATTTTTATGTTCTAGTAATGTAAGCTGTTAAGAGCCTGAATGACTTTTTAAAGCGTTTCTTTCTCTTTCCTTATCAAGACAATGGCCTTATAATTGCAAATGTTTAACAGGGGATGGGGAAAATACTCTGTAGTGTTAGGCAAAGGAGTTAAAAAATTGTGTCCTAGATAAAGTTAGAAATACAAACTGCCTTTTAAATGAATTTTATTAAAATTTACCTTTTCTTCCAAGCATACTTTTCTTAAAAAGAAAAATGAGTAAAAAGATAGCGTTCATAAAATTAATGCTGATTTCTTAACTTAAACTGGTGGTAAAACTTCCTCCCAGAGCTGATAGTATCAAATACTTCAACTTCTTTGTGATAGAACCTGAAAATTCTTAATGTGCCGAAGAGTTCAAGACACGATAAGAGACTTGACTAAGTAAGTGTTTAAGGGTGTTTGACTGTATCACCAAATGATAAAAATCAGTTGGCAAAAATGTATGAATAAATTGCAGACTATTCTCTGTTCACCCAATAGGCATACATAAAGACATATGTGCACACATTGCTAGATATTTTAAAGACATTTTGAAACCTCCTGTAAGTGTAAAGTTCAAATATAGAACCTTTTAGCAAAGGATATTTGAATTCACGTTGTGAATAAAAATATCAATTCGCATTGACTTTTTTTTTGGCATACTTTTTCTGTAGATATGCTTGGCATTTATTTTTTGAAAGTGTCCTCCAAGTATATTGGATGACCAAATTTTTAATTACTTGAGTTCACTCATTCACTGTTAGTGATTTGTGGGGCTGTTATTCAAATGGTGTTCTTTCCTTTGGTACTGGAAAAGTAACATATTTTTAGTAGTATGCTTCAAGTCGCAGCCTGGGAAATTTTGGGGAAGCTCTATGTAAAACTTTATGGTAACTGATGAAACTAGACATAAAAGCTAAAATTTCTGTTTACAATGATGGAATTAACATGGGAAAAATGAAGACTTAGAGGTTAGGCTGTGAGAGAGTGAAAATTTCTGCTTGTTTTTCCTCACCCAGTTTATTTGGAAAAGATGTTTTGTTTTTCTTGGGCCTTCAGAACTGGAGTCCTTGTTAACACCACTTACTGGAAGTCTGTTTTGAGAGTCTGGGTAGAGAGAAACATACAAGTCCACATGGAAGGAGATACAGGTTATATACTAAAAACTCACCCTTCATCTTTTTTGTGATCTTCACAAATGTCTTAAAGTCTCTTAGGTTTTTGAGTAAGTTCTGCAACCTACTTCATACAGGACAGGGCAAATCCTGCTCTCCTGGCAGTCTGATAGGCGAAGACTTCAGACTGGAGGACCTGCATGGAGCTGTATTCCCCATTAGCCTCCTGCCACATCTCTATGGCATTTTGCGATGGAATTTGTGAATAAACCAATGATTTATTTTTTTTTTTTCAATGCTAGTTTCCCTTCAAGAGTAATCTGAGAGAAATGGTAGATGGACCAAAGCTTTCTCACAAGTGTTTTTGATTCCAACTCAAAGGACAATTTGCCTTTCATAAAATTTAACAGTTTGTCTGCACTGCAGTGTAAACTCCCCAATCAATGATTTAGAATCATGATGAATGCTGAATAATATGGCATCATGAATCATTGTTGTTTTTGTTTGGCAGCAGAGAAAGTCTTGATGGAATTGATAAATGCTCTCAGTTCTCTCAAGACAGCTTACTGTTGTCTGCTGCATTGTTCCTTTGCTCCTAACTGACACACTGCTTTGGCCCAATGCCTGTCTAATCATTGTTTAATGTTTCAAAAGCTGCCATCTTCTATTTGAGGCAGTCTTTTCCAGCAGAAGAAATGCCAGCAGATTTGCATACAGTAGAAATAATTGGAAAAATAAAGTAAAAAAAAAAAAAAAAAATTTAAAAAAAACAAGAAAATGAGATGCAAACAGCATTAATACTTTATGAAGCTGCAAAAAATACCATAAACCTAATCAAATTATGGTGAATTTTTAGGAAGCCGAAAGATGTTTCTGTGGTTAAATACATGGTCTGTCAGTTTTAGATGCTATGGAATGATTATTCCTCCTGACCTGTTGCCCCTAATCTCTGTCCTTGCTCACGTGCACAAAGTGGAAAGAGAACAACAAGGTCTTCTAAAATGGAAAGCAAGCTGGCAACTCATTTGCCAGCAAATAAGCAAGTTGACAACTCCTGTGGCAGAAAATAAACAATAATTTCTGTTTTTTGTTACCATGAACAAGTGCAATGTCAGTACCTGAAAAATGTACTTACACTCCCATGTCAAATAAGTGATTATGTCTCCCTGCCTTGTAGTATTATTATTACCGTACAAGCAACAAGTTTAAAACATTTCCCTGTAGCCTGTCTCTTATATGAAAAGTCTAGGATTACTTTTTAGTGATATTTGTAGCCTTGAAACTTCTTTGTGCCTTTGACAAGAAGTTTTGAACATGCAAGTGAAACTGTGCAGCACTGGGTCTTGTTTTGTGTTCTCTCATCAGATATCTCTCAGTTTCCAAACGATTGTTTCTTCTCTTTACCCATTTCCCACACATACAAATAGACCAAACTTAAGGAATACTGCAGTAAAAGTTGTGTGACTGTGTGTATGGTTTATCTCACACGTAGGATCATATGTACTTAGACTAGCCCTGATGTAAGATGAAACATATTCCACAAATAGCATTAATAAAAATTAATGTGTTGCACAGCAGTGTATAGAAGGGCAAGAACTGAATGAGGATGTGCCATGACAACCTCTGGAATGCCTTGTGTCCAAGATGGATTCTTGCTGAGATCATCAAATTGTCATCTCTGGGAATGCTGTCTCCAAGATGTGGGAAGCTGGAGAACTGCTAGACATTGAATGTTCCCATTCAGCTAGGAATAAATCTTATCGTGGCTCAACTTAAGAACATTAGTCCAATGTTAGAAAAGAGATTTGAGGAAAGCTTTTTCACCAGAAACTGAGCAGAGAGGTTAGGAATTAATAGTTGTTGTTTACCAGCATCTCCAGCAAACTGAAGAGGTTGAGACAGACAAGGAAGAAGGCAGTAGGCCGAAGCAATGAAACATGCTTTCATATCAGAGGGGAATGATCTGGCTATAGTACAGCCAATAAAAAAGATAAGCTGTGTAATAGAGAGGGAGATTTTATGACTGAGAAATAAAGCCTTGTCCAGAATTTCCTTCTCCTGGGGAGCCCAAAGACTACATAAGGGCAAGAAAAACACTGTTGATGTTATTTTGCTTTTTTTTTTTTTTTTGGTCTAGATCTGCACGTTGCTAGATCTATCCGATGTAAGTAGTGGCTGCCTTCTGAGATTTTCATCTACTCTGACTCTTTGCTTCGGCAATTACATCTTCCAGAAGAACAGCAGAAAATGAAGTTACAGGAAACCTCAATAGATTGGTTAAAAGAGCATCATCATATATGGACATAGAAGGCCTTCCGGGAGAATGATCACATAGAACATAGGAAGAGAAGCATGTCAGATAAATAAGAGAATTTGTACTTTAATTTTGTCCTACAAGCCTGAAAAGATCAGTTATTACACAGTGATACAGCAGTACTTTACAGATTGCTTGATACTCAGTTGGCCCTGAAATGTAGCGGTATTTTATGCAACTCTGACTAAACTTTCACTGATCCACTCATCTCTTGACTTCACACATGAAATCTGGATAAGTAGCTCTATTATTGTGTGCCCCAGTAGAACCTCTGGAAAGAGTTTGATGGCGGGAAATACTGGTAGTTCATATCCTTGAAAATACATTGAGTGTGTGAAGTACTCTGTGTTTCTCTCTTAGATGGTCCTACAACTGCTGGAATACTCTATGAAACTTCAGGTGTCATGCAGGCATGAGCAATTCAGCAGAAGACAGATCAGTAAATCCAGTTTAAGGCAGTCAAAATTACTATTTTACTGACATTCTAGAATTGAATTTTCTGTTGGTTTTGCGGATGTACATTCATAGTCCCTGAGGTGAGAACGGTACAATCATTGCAGTGTTCAAACTTCCATCACAAACAGCTGTTTTTAAGTTGTAGTATGCTGCCTCTCTCAAAATGATGTTGAGGTTAAACCAGGCATGGTATCAAATCTAAAGAACATGATTAGATACATGAAAACTCTCAGCTGAAAATTAGTCTTAAAAATGGAAAGAGAAAAAATATATTCCTTTACTTAAGAAGTTTTGGGGTTTGTTTTACTTTTTGATTTTTTTACTGTAGAAAGAACTTTTTTACTCCTTGCTTGTGTCAGCACTACACCTCTATCAAATGTCTAAACTTTTGGGTGTTTTTTTTAGTTGAAGAGCTGATCTTGAAAGGTGTTGACTGTCTTCTGAGACTTCCTTTTTCATTAATAGGTTGCGTTCTGCAGTGTGATGTAGGTTCTTTCTTGTGACGTAGAAAAATATTACTCATAAAGTCACATAACTAGTCTAGAGGGTGTTGTCATAGAATGAAGGAAATCCAATCCTTAAGTGATGTTAGGTCATTATGGAACCTCCCATATCCCACCTCCTCAGATTAGAAATGATTCATCATTAGAAGAAAGCATTGTCATCACAAATGGATATAACTGGAACCTCTGTGACCCTGTCAGTTCTTATCAGAAGTTTCAGCTCCTTGGAGCTCCTGTCTGTGGGACTGGCCTACAGAGACTACCAGAAAGATGAATGCAAAGCTCAGCCTCAGTCACTTAGAGATACATAATTCTGACTGCATGCTCAGCATAGGTTAGCCATGTCCAATATTTGTTCTGCTTCTTAGCACTCTTTTAATAAGGCGCAAAAATTGAGAAGTCAGCAGTGTTTTAAGATATCTAAAAAGAAAAATCTCGGGGGAGGAGAGTTAATAAAATGGTCTGTTAAACTACCCTTCATTTGATGGCCCTAAACTAGGAACGCTGAGAGAGATGACTTAGTTACAGTAAAATAGAAAAAAGGGTCTAATCAGCTTTCCTTAGAATGGAAAGTGCCCTAGAAAAATATGCCAGTTGCATCAGAATATATCAAACTGAGTTTAATCAACTGTGGATTACTGCACAATGGCTCAATCAACTGTAGGTCAGTAAGAAAGTAAGCAGAGGAATTATTTAGCAGAACTGTAAAAGAAGATGTATGTTCAATAGTTCATATGATTTGCTGGGACTGGATTATGAAAGTTATCAAAGTAACATGAAAAACAGTGCTGTGTGATTCATCTCTCTCACACAGAATCTTATATACTAAGACTTAGCCCTAATATACAACAAAAAATATTCCACAAATTGCATTAATTTTTATGATGCTGCACAGTCTTGTATGTACCGCTTGGTTTAGAGTTCATAGTAGGGTATTTTCTTGAAAAACACAAAGCTGTGCGAATGGACTATCCTCTGCTACGCTGCTACTTTGACTGACTTTACTCTTTTATTAGAGCAATAATGGCAGTGATTCATTAAATCTAGAACAATGATCACTTAACTTACATGAGATATAGCCTGAGTTAGTGAATCTGTGTACTGGAGAAGGATTTTATTTCAAATGAGTTTCAATCCACACTCAAAATCTCTTAGTCACAGCGGGTTACTTTTGTTATCAGAACCAAGTTTTCTGCTGGCTTAATTTCCCCTACCTACCCATCTCCACTTGAATTTAAGTGGGTTTCCGATTCTGGCAATTTTTAAAGGTTCCTGTCAGTGTGGAAACTGCATTTCTGTCTGCGCCATATGTGCCTATTACAGTAGAAATTCCTGTGATTTCTATAACTGGCTGTGATAGGGGAGAAGTGTTTTCTCCGCTTCTGTATTATATTTTTAAAGTTTCATACCACTTTCAGTATCATATAGTTACCTGTGTAATCAGTTACCTGTTCAGTAGTTTCCTGACTAAAACAAGCCCATAAAAACATCAGTAACTACAAAATAAATATGTTCCTATTTTTAAAAGGATTCTTTTAGAAATGGAAGGGCATTCTTTGTGAGTTTTGGATAATCTGCTTAAAGATATTGTTGAAGTTGAGGGGTAAACTCTGCCTGCATTATCCTATTAACAGCAGAACCCTTGTTGACATAAGCTTCAGCCCAAGAGCTCAGTAGCATCCCAAAAGGTGCTTGACTAGTGCCAGCTGAGAAATACACAAATTATATAGAATAGCCAACTTTGAAGGGAGTATTGAGCAGATTCTTGGCCTGGCACTTCTTCATTTCTAAAAATTCCACTGTAGGTACTGTACATTAATCCTGAGAGTACCTGCATAGCTGCCTAATAGTTCTGTATTTCTTTGGTAGTATTAAGGCACCACCTATGCTCTGTCCAGCATTCTTTTTGAAAAATTTACTCAGATTTCTCTGTAAATATTCTGCAACACGGACCAGAATACAATTCTGATTCCAGCTGTTCATCTCACCCAGGAGACAAAAATTTACGTGAGTAAATTTCTGTGGGTGAACTGCCTAGTGAGTGAAGTAAATGCACAGGAGTATGCAGGACATGCCTCCAGAGCAGGAGGACCAGGAGTGCTAGGGGATGAATCTACACTGCAGGCAGTGCTTGGAATAGGTGAGCATTCCCAGGGCTGGGAGGAGTGACGACAGACAGCTGTTCTGGCCTAACAGTGTATTCTTTCCTTTCTCCCTAGGAAATAAATGCCTCTCCAACATGTGCCAAATCCCAGTTCCTCTGGAGAAGGCTTGAGGAGTTATACTGCTTGCTCAGGTCTGTCCCTGGAGTCAGGTTCCAGGCTCCTCAATGTGTTTATTTGGCCTTTCTGTCGGTAAACTCAGTTGCTATCGTGCTGTTCCTGGCACAGATGCAGAAATGGGAACAAGTCTCCTCAAGACAATCTCGCTTATAATTTAGTCCCCTTTTGAAAATTATCTAACCCTTTTAACTGCTATGTTTTGTTGGTTAGGGGCTGAACACTGTGTCACCCTAATCATGAAGCCTGACTAATTGCTCGCAGCCAATTGTGTGTATTTATGATAGATTGTAAGCCTGATTTAGTTGTCTGATTTAAATTATTTTGTGAGGTATCACATGGAAACTGTAAGGTACTCTTTGGTTAAGGTGTTATTTAGCAGTCAGACTCATAATGGATCCCCTCCTCCTTAATCCATTGCATTCAATGAAAATATTTAAATCATATGGTACTATAAGTCATGAATAGGAGCATCAATGTCTTGGCTTCCATAAACACAGTGCTAGTTTACCACAGATATGGTATACACATGAAAAAAAAATTAAAAATCCAAGGGACTAGAAGTACTGTGTCAACTGCCTGGGATATTTATTAGACAAGCTACAGATTCTTGTCATCCTATTCCTTTTAACATAATTGAGAGTAATTGAAATAATAAAATTATTTTTAGCTGAAAGGGAAATCAATGCAAATCAAAAAACAGCTGTAGAATTTTTGTTTGAGACCATAGATCAGTTTCATTCTTAGTCAGCTAATTTTAGTAGATTTTGATTTTTTTTTTTTTAATAGGCTGTAAAATACCTTTCCCTGAATCACTTATATCCGTGGTGTGGTTTGATGTATTTAATTTTTTTTCTGGTTTAAGTTTTAAATCTTAAAGATTTTTTCCTCCTTTTAATGAAATGGATAACTTTATATCTTTAACACCCTCCCTGTATTTCTCCTGCAGTTTAGTATTTGAAGCGTTTTTTCTCAAACTAGTTTTTTGCTTTTTTTTTTTTTTTTTTTGGTTGTGCTCAAGTCATTTGGCAGTGAGCAAATTTGGACAGTTTTTCCATGCTCTGTATAAAAGCTGTTTTTTAAATGTTACTGATGACTGTGTAGTGTTTAGAGCCAGCTATCCGTCTTGCCAAAATGTGAAAGCTGTCATGCCTCCACAAGCTGCTGGTGTGACTCTTCAGTATTGCTTGTGGGAGAATACTGCATTTTCCAGTGAACTTCTGTTCAAGAAAAGATCCTCCGGCTTGACAATGGGAGATATTGTTGTCTGTCATTCCATTTCCCCCATTGAAGGGGGGTCCTGAAGTATCAACCCTAAAAGCAAACTTGCCACAATGAATTTTCCTTCTGAAATATGTTAATATTTATGAATGTTCAAAAGTGCGTGTTACTCAAGAGTTCCTCTTGGTCTGCAGATTTGTGAGGGAATAATATTCTCGTCAATAGAGAGTTGCGGAAAGGGTTTTAGATCTTTTAGTGCAGTTCTTTTGTTTTATGGCTCATGGTTCTTGAAGCAGTTAGTCTGAAGCAAGTTATTTTCATGGTTTCAAATGCAAATACCTAAATTTAATCACCGTAGGTTTTGGGTATTGTGATTTTTAACTGTGCCAGACAACAAAAACTAATGTGTACTGTTTATATATTTATCTTTACTGTATGCTGTATTTCATCTCTCTGTAAAGTGCATGGGACAATATTTGCTGGGTAAACCTAAGAAAAGATGAGACAAACTTCTGTAAGGATTAGTTGAAACGTAGTTCCCTCTGTGTTGGGGTGGAAGGAAGGACCAGACAATCTCTCAGAGTCCGTTCAGTGCTGCAGTCTTTGATTCTCTATTCTTCAAACTATTTTTGGTCTTTAAATGGAAGAGCTCTAAGGAGCTGTTTATGAACACTCAGGGATTACTCAGCATGTGGATTTTCAGGGCAGGGATTTCATATGCTAACAGGCCTGTTATACTCTCTGACCATCATAAAAATATCACAGGAACTGCCCTTGCTGTTGGAGGGAAGGTGGAAAAGTTGCAACCAGTAGTAGAAAGTTCTCTCTGTACTTGGTGGATTTATTTTTATTCTACTATAAATAATTTCTGACCTCAAAATTTTGTGAGGCTTTGACAAATATGGAAAAATGAGATCCTCTGAAAGCCCTTTACAGGGCCTTGAAGAATCCTGTGCCAATAGGCAGAACTAGAGGTATCTTTAGTATCTTTCATGTTGTAATATTCAAAATAGTTGGTAAACATTGACTGTGTCCACACAACCAAATTTTTCTGAGATGTGCTTTTAAACAGAGATCGCTGTATGTGAAAGAACAATTAGTCAGGCTCTGCAATCCATTTGAAGTGTATATTGAGAATATATGTAAAAGGGTTCACTGCTTGTTCTTCTGTAACAGCCTATGGTGCAGAAGACCAGCATATTCCTTTGCATTAATGCTTTCTCTTTTACCATCTGCAAACAAGTAATTGCAAAGCTCAATTTCTTTAGCAATCTGTTGCTGTTGGAAGACTTGAGATACGGAACGACTTCAGTGTGATTTATATTTATTAACTGATGTATATAGTTTTAAAATGGAAGGGTTTTATAATTTTACTTAGTCACTGATACGCAGAGCTGCATAACCATTAGTGAAACAGACACACTCCCATTACCTCACTACTGGTGATCCCATTCATTCAGCTGAGTGCTTTAGTATTTATTCTCTGTGCAGATCTGTGAAATTCAGAAAACTTCTATTCAGTCACCGAAACATGGGCTTTCTATTCAGTCATCTAAACATGGGCTGAGGAGTCAAGCTTCAGGTATCTATTTCTAAAACCTTGACCCTATAACTTCAGAAATGTGCAGTTAGTTTATTGGCAAGGTTTCACTTTGTCTATGCGACTGACAATATAGTATTATGAAAATCTTGGGTTTGGTGACATTATGACTGGACGTTGCTAGCTCACAGAAATGTTCAAAGGCTAAATCGTATGCATCCCAATTCCTGTGTTGCTCTCAGACCATCTGCTCAATGTTGGTATTTGTTCTATGGCTCCTTGTTTATTTTATCAGGAGATGGGTGTGCATCAAAAGAAATTAATGCGTTCTCTCCAAGGCAGATGTAAACTGTATCACGAAGTCACAGGATGGCTGAGGTAGGAAGTGACCTCTGAAGATCGTGTAGTCCCACCCCTTTGCTCAAAGCTGGGTCAGCCAGAGCAAGTGGCTGAATATCATGTCTGGTTAGTTAGGTTTTCAAAATCTCCAGCAGCAGTAATATCTTTATAACACTAGTAAAAAAGATTTAGTGACTGAAAATTTAAGCCAGAAATACAAAGTTAAAACAAACAAAAAAAATTGACTACATTTCTGCATGTGGACATAACCTCTTTTGCTGTATGAGCCCAGCTGAGCCTCACTGACCGTATTTGCGTAATTCAGGCACTGAATAGTTCTCACCAAAGCTGCTCTTGTCATCTTAATTCACAGAAGTATTTCTGATGGCCAGATGCTAAGGAGTTGTAAAAGTCCCTTCCCTTCAACAATTAAATGGATAGAGCTTCAGAGCAATGTCTCATATGATTAAAATGTTGTTGTTAACAAAAATACAGATTCAAAGAGAATGGCTAGTAGTATTTTAAGAATGGCATATTGACGTGAAAAATTGAAGTGGTACTGCACTTATCAAGAAAATGGAACTAAGATAGTCGTGTACGAACTAACTCAGGTGGTTTTAAAACATGTCTTAAGGTCTGGGTAAGTAAAGTCAGCCCAAAGGGTGTCCCCAGCCACAGACATGAACGCTGCCGGTCACTCCTCGGCTGGGCAGCTGTATTGTGAGATAGGTAGGGGTGGCGTCTAAGGGAACTGCCGCTGATTCAGAGCACTGCAGCATGTTTCCTCAGCCACAAAGCTATGTCATACTGTACATAGAGCCTGTCCCACTCTCTGCATGAGCTTCTGTTAACAAATCGAAGTGGATCGATGTGGAGTCCTGGCTGGACGAGAGGGGACATAGCTTGGTGTGTTGAGCAACCCAGGTTCTGATCCGGAGGTGAGCCTTGGGAGCGGCGGACACGGAACCCTGCTGGGAAGGGAGAGCGACGAGCTCGGGACACTGGAGCAGGGGGAATGTCACCGTTTCCTGCCACACTGTCACTTCCTTCCTGCCACACTGTTGTTTCCTGCCACAGTACTGTTTTCACTTCGAGATGCAGCTCTGCACCAA
>Ga0065711_1044926_pt1 | contig 13798 bp, 14 predicted proteins | sample Hoacrofraction12_FD_59098 | JGI IMG/M metagenome (GOLD analysis project Ga0065711, IMG submission 59098) | Hoatzin crop microbial communities from Cojedes, Venezuela - Epithelial fraction 12 v2 (version 2) | ecosystem: Host-associated > Birds > Digestive system > Esophagus > Crop | place... | reverse complement strand
TGGACAAGGTCCTGTGCAGCCTGCTGTAGGTGACCCTGCTTCGGCAGGGGGGTTGGACTAGATGACCCACAGAGGTCCCTTCCAACCCCTACTATTCTGTGATTCTGTGAAATTCTGGCTTATATTAAACAGGTTTACGTGAATTTAGGTTTCCAAGTCTTAGCTTGTAACTGAAAAGTAAAATAAAATTTCCTGTGTAAACTGAGAGTAGACTATATGCTGCTACAAAAGCCATTTTAAGTCAGGTGAGCATGCACAGGCTCTAAGCCTTTCTCTAGACAAAAGGTACTGTAAGCTGATTTGCTTTTTGTGCCTGGATTTAAAAAAGAAAGCATCAACTGAGCAATATTGATCTTCTCAGGAACTTGTGGAGAGTATCCTGTCTAACTCGCAGAAGCCTCTCTCCTGCTTCCGATAGAGTCCATGAATTTTTCAGCACTGGGAGAGTCGTCATTTTTCTTCCCAGGTTTTTTACTTTTAATCTTGCTTGAGTTATGAGGGGTGCCAGCGAATACAGTTCAACTCCTAGCAGTTCCTTTTTTCTCAATTTCCATGGTATCTTTTTAAAGAGATGTTCATGTGATCTGGCTCATTTAGCTCTTCCAGCCGTAGCCTAGACTATGGGTGATTTAAGTTACCTTAGCAATAATAAGGTAGCTCTGTCTGATACTTCAGATTGCATTGGCACTAATGACTTGGACGTGCTCACATTCAATGTTACTGTGGCACTAATGGTCTGAAGCAGCCTGGTGCTTAAAATTGGTCTAGCAATGAGAGGACACCTCTCTTACTTGAAGACCAATCTGATATAAATGTGGACGTGGAAGAAATCTGCTCTCCTCTGCCCCTAGTAATGGGCTCATACTTTATGCTGCCTCTCAGTTCCTCAGCAGTTCACCTTAGAAGACCACAAATTAATAGCAAAGGACTCATTATAATGCCTGTGGAAAGGTTTCAAAGCCTGGAGTTTTTTTCTCCAGGAAAGAAGCTCATTTGGCAGTATCCTCCTGCTCGCTTTCAGGAAAAGGTTGACTTAAATGCACCTATCTTCTCTCTGTTTTCAAGCTCCTTAGGTATAATTGTTCAAGTGTCTGGTTTTATTCTCCTTAAGTAAAAGGGGTGGTAAAAGGGACAATCTGCGTGGCATCTCTTACTTAGCACTAACTAAGCATGTGCTGTGAAACAGACTTTTGTGTTAGCAAACTGGAACTGCAGCATTTTGTGTCCTTTCTATAAAGATGGAAGGAAGCAAAATTGTTGGCCTAGTTTGAACTATGAGGCAAAACATTTGTGCTTTTTTTTCCTACTCTTTGTACTCCATCTGTGAGCACTAGATTGTGATTTTCCGTGCAGTACTGTTAATGTACTCCCTGACTCCGCCTGGATTGCTCCAAAATGCCTGGACAAGCTGCTGGGGGCAGTCAGCTCGCAGTTGCTCCCCAGGTTTGTCAGGGGTGAGACGGCACCAGGCTGGCCTCCTCTCTCCCAGCAGCTGCCGGTGCTGTGGGAGCAGCTGCTGTGCTCAGCCCCTGTGCCCCAGCCTGCCGTGTGCCGCTGCGCTTCTGCGTGCTCTCCTCTGCAACGGGGTCCTCGCGCTTGAAAGGTGCTTGAAAATCAGGGATGCGGGGGACCAGTTATGTTGTGTTCACTCTGCTGTGTGGTTTTCTGTTTTGCTGTTAACAGAAGCAACTGCTGTTAATCACTGTTGTTTTCAGACACCGTGGGGTATTCCTGTGTCTTAAATCAGAATGTGGAAACATTCGCCAAGATACGGATAGGTTGGAACGGTGTGTTCAAGGGTTACAGGTGCCCTAGCAATACGGCCGTATTAGTGGGTGGCCATGGGCAGAGATGCTATTACCAAACCTTCTTGATGTAAATTTGGTCTTGCTAACTTAAACTATAGGTGGTGACTGAAGACAATAAAAGCACCCCTTACCCTAGATGCCATGTTTTAATGCTGCAGTTTAATCATGAACTTAGTGTGTAACTGACTTTGCTCTAGAGTATTATTCCTTTCTTTTTCCTCCTGCCCTTCCCTGCTTTATTCTTAGTGGTGTTGCATGTATTGAGTTTGAGGTTTCGAGGTTGATGTAAAGATTCTTTCTTGAAGTTTGTGTTTGCGAGCAGTGAGCGTGCTGTGAATGTTGTTCTGGAAGTTAATACTTAACCCGGCTTTGAACAGAGTGCAGCTTTAATGGCTGACCAAGACTGAGCTGGTCCCAGTCAGACTTCTGGTTGTCAATGTCTTTTCTGTCTAGAAATGGTCTGTGTTTTTTAATCTTGGTGGGAACACTCTGGTGCTCAACTTCCCTAGCTGTGGAAAGACTGAAAACCAGAAGTTTGGTTCTTTTTTCTTAATGTCTAAGGAATTAGGGACTTCACTGCAAGCATTTTGTTCTTGTTAAATAGAGACTGGACTTCAGGGAAGGGTGGGAAATAACTTGCATTTCTTGGGTGTTGTCAAGGAAAAAATTTTTTTGGAGCTCACCTTTCTTCCCTGATACAACATGACCCTGACTTTTGAGGTATGATGATAATCACAAATTGAAAGTCTTGCTTTTTACTAATAGGTGGTACTTGTGTTTTGGGTACTGAGTCCTCGACATGATATACTGGTACACTGCAGCCCTCTCGGGAGAATTACTGGGTAGGATACCCTGCTTGGGATTGTGTCTATCTGTTCCAGGAGCATGTCATTCAGAGATCCTGGGCTTTTGAACAATGACTTGTAGTTGTGAGTTGATCATTTATGTGTGTTCTTATTTTAAATTCCAGGAGACTTTTTTTGATAGAGAAGGAGAAAAATAAATCGTGGAGTTACTAGAACTCAGAATAAAGAAATAAAGCTGTGTTGGTGCTTGTAGCACTGCTGAAATGGCGAGCTACTCGGATCTATTAGGTACTTTTCCCTTCGTCTTCCTCCCATGTCAGTGTTTGTGGCTTTTCTTGGGTAGATGGTCCTGAAAAGCAGCAGTAGTTTGCAGTAGTAACACTGTCTGAAGCTGCTGTACTGAGTGTTTCTGATCCATAGTTAGTGAGGAAGAGCAGAGGGCCTGTCAAGCAGCAGCACTGATGGTGTGGTGTGGCTGATGCTACCCCAGTATCGCTGTTCTGCTTCTCCAGGCAGCTGCTCGCCTTGGCTCTCCCACTTGATCTTCTGGCTTCACCGCAGGGCAGAGTCTTGCTAAATGGGCTGATGTGCTTATTAATGGCCGTTCTCTCGCTTGTCATTGAATTTCACCCGTGTGTTGCGGACGTCTATAAACAGCTCTGCTGGGAGAGACGCACGGGTGCTCGCTGTCTGTGCGTGTGCTCGAGGTTATGAAGGCACTAATCTGTACATTTCACAGGCTGCAATTTTTTTGCTCTGTCATTAGAAAAAGGCAGATTTCTGTGTTGCATGAGAACTGCTCGGGCTGATCAACATGGAAATGAATGTGCCTTAATCAGCTTGGGGCAAGGGAAGCTCAAAATAAATTTAATACATTAGTTTCACTTTTCAAACCTATTATAGCTGTTGCCACTAGCAACCATTACAGTTAAAAATGCAAATTAGTCTCCCATTCAACACTGTTTATGCCAACTCATCACTTCACAAATAATTTGTTTTCTAAATTAGATTTTCCCAAATTAATCTTTGCCCCAGAAAGCAGACTGGGGGAAGGGCAGTCAGGACAGAAAGATGCGGGGGGGATATCAAAGAGGAAGAAGATGCTGACTTGAAACTTAACCCTGTGTTCACTAGGGTGCTGTGCATTATATCACGCTGCTTAATACATTGAATCTGACTTCTAAAGAGATTATTTCGTAGTCCTTGTCCTCCGGAGATCATTTCAGTGGCAACTGTGAATGGCTAATAAGTAGTTGAAATTATGTAATGCAAGGGAGAAGTTCCCCAGTGATAATTTATTAAAAAAATAGGAACATAAATAATGAGGGGGGAAAAAAAAATCTTTGTTTTTGTGATAAAAAGGTATGAAATGAATTTGGGTTCTTCCACTTCTGGAGACTGTGGCTTTGTAACTACAGAGAGAGCTTTATATAAAGAAGGCATTTCTATTATACCTGAAGTGATGCAGAAGAAACTATTTTGATAACTATTGAATTTTAAAGAACTTGCATGTTGTGGGAGCATGTATGTAGGGATGTGTGCATGTGTTTTGACTTAAAGCCATGTTAGGCATCAAAAACACCCTGTTCTAGATAACCTGAATGTAGGTTATTCAAGGTAATTCATGTTGCTCGAAGTCAAGAGTGTGACTGGCATGTCAGTGAGGCTGAAAAACTGAAGGAAGGTAGGGGTTTTTTGTAGGTATAACAAGATGAAATGAGACTCCGGTAAGTGAAATTGGATGTAAAGCCCTCTTTAAAATTAACTAACAGACTTGAAACCAGTCTGATAAATTTGCACAAGTGAAGCAGTTTGGGGGATGATCTGCTCAGGAAAAAATTAAGAAAGTATGAAGAAGTGAGATTGCAGCTGAAAAACCAAAGGGTGATGATGAAGCTGTCAGTGTTTTCACAGAACCCACTAGAGGTTTGTTAAGACTTACAGTTGTCTATGTGCAGAAGAGATGGGACTGGGAAATTGCTGTAGGAAAGAACTAGCAAGACCTGGAATCACAGTCAAGAAGCAAGAGTTTTTAAGAGAAGGGAAGGAGGATGCAGTGTATCAGTCAGTTCAGCGTTGGGTCCCTGTGTCGGGAGGAAGCAGGCATTCCGCCTTGCCAGAATGCAGGAGAGGAAAAGCTTGTGCACCTGATTAATTTCAAGGTATTTAGCACTGCAATAATGTAAGATGGGTTTCATCCTGTGTAATTTTACATGTCAATAGTAGGCTTTTTCATGTCAACTAGTTACATTCAGCCTGTTTTACCTTGGTGGAGAGGAAAGGGCATTGGTAAAAGGAGGTGAACTATACCCTTGAAGTACATGTCTAAAATAAGCCAGATGAATTGCACTCCAGAAGTGCCTGTTTCTCTCCATTGACTATAAAAGGAGCGTGGTGTGATCAGTGCAGATAGAGATGTCTCCATTGGAGGCACTTGTATTTAGTTGACTGAATTCCTTTGGTGCATTTTATGAATGTGAAGCTATTGGTCGGCTCACTCAGTGCTGTTTCCAAAGTTGTAAGCACTGCACCAGAGCCAGTCCCTGTGAAACTGTGGTTCCCAGCAGGTGAAGGAGATTCAGAGCACTTGGTAAATGAAAAGCATTCAGAGTAATGCCCGTTTTGAGTTGATACAATGCATGTGCTATTGCTCACTCTTCTGTGTGGGTTACTGTATCATTACAAGTCTATCCAAGATATCTCGGAGCATCATGGCTGCAATTCAAGACTAGCCCTTGTTTGGATGACACATGGTTGAAATCTGCACCCTGGTGTGTGTCAGGAGAAATCAATGTGTAATTAAAAACTGCTAAATATGATGTCATCGTAACATTCCTTGCTTTCTGAGCATTACTTTTAGTGGTGTGTTAGTTTATCTTGCCTTTTTTTTTTTTCTGGGGACCAATGCATACTCTTAAATGTCAATATTATTAATAGCTCTCAGCTCTTTCTGGGCTGTCTCCTGTCTTTGTCTCTTTTGAAGATGAGGTCACTGAGCGTTTTGAAGTGTGCTAGTGTATTTTACGATAGAACAGGGTAAAATCATGTTCACTGCAGTAAAGGTAGGCTCTTAAGGGCCTCTTGTGTTGCATTAACAAGGCATTTCAAGGAAGTAGAATATCAAATTAGTGCTTCATGTTGAAGACATTAATGTCTGTATTTAATCCCTGTTACAGCGTGGAAGCAGAAGGAGGTAATGCCTGAAAGAGCTTCCTTCCTTGCCTTCCTCTTTTCACAAATGAACATTAAAAATTTAAAAGTGTGGTTAAGAATGTGTTAAAAGTATTTTGTGTTAAATTGGGGGTGAGAGAGGTATGCAGTTTTCAACAAATTCTCTAGTCTCCTTGTTTTTTGGGGAAGGGACCCACAAACAAACAAAAAAATCCCACAAAAGCCAACACAGGTAGGGGGAACAGAGTGCTGAGACTCAGTGTCAAGCTGTGCCTTGCCCAGGTGTGGAAGAGCTTGTGGAGCTGCCTTCTCTTCATGGCCTTGTAAGATGGTCTGGATATAAATTGATGTCTTATAAATTACCTAGTCTTTCTGCTTTTGTCTTAGAGAAGGACTCAAAGTTTGCTCATCTGGTTCTGTATTAATAATCCCTCTTTTTATATGCAGTTGGTAGTCTCAGTTGCTAGTTCTTTAGCAGAACCTTGTTTTCATTGGGTGCTTTAGACTTGAATGCAATAAATAAAACTAATAATTTTCTGAAATGCTGCATTTTTATTTCCCATCTGTGGTTTAGATCTGTATACTTTGGAGTATCTGCCATAATGCAGCTGTAGTTTAAGGGCCTGTGTGAGACATTATTTACAGTTGCCATCAGCTGCTCTCGTAGATCTGTAACTGTGCAATAAATACAGATATGCATAGGGAAAGGATTAAGAAACTGTTTTTCACTTCCCCCTAATTGTATCTTGTGAAGTGTAGCTGACCTATGTGTCACAGGACTGGTTGTGCTGATTGCGTCCTTCCCATCTCATTTGTGATTGCATCTGTCTTGATATATTAGATGGAGTCTGGGAATAGGAGGGGTGTCTGCCTTGTCAGACTGCAAAAAGTGCAGTAAAGGAATTGATTGATTTAAATCAGTTGCAGTACATTAAATATTGAAGCTAAAGGTCTATTGCATTGCTTTGCTTGGTTAAAATGGATATTTTAATGTTTTGCTTCTGCTTACTTTGGAGGTTTTAAAAATTATGCTGCCAAAATGGGTTTCTAAATGAAATGTTTGGTGTGTATTTTTGAAAATATCACTATTTCACTGGCGGGGTTTTTTAGTGAAATCTTTCACTGAAAGATGACAGTGGTGATAGGAATTTGTGAGTGGCTTTGGTGGTCCCATAAGTATTCCTGATGAAAAAAATTGAACTGGAAGATCTTTCATCTGTGCTTGAATTCTCTCCTTAAAGAAACAGAGAGCCTGAGCAAACCTTCCAGCAAAATGCTGAGTAGAATCATAGAATATCTCAAGTTGGAAGGGACCCATAAGGATGCCACAGTCCAGCTCCCTGCTCCTCGCAGGGCTACCTAAGACTAAACCACGAGTAGAGCTTTTCTGAACAGGTAAAACGTTTTGGGTAAGAAGTTTGTTCATAAACGTGTGTACTTAGGCTAAAGAAGTAAATGCAGACTGAATGCTTAACGCCCCTGGGAGCTGATCTGCAGAAGTCAGTGGGAAGCCACTTACAACATCCTCTGTGGAAACCAGCTGTGGTACTGCTCCGTGCTGTGTCCTGTGCTATTTTTTCCATGAGCTTCGTCTAAGTACAAAAGGGACCTTGAAGTATTTACTGACAGTAACACTATAGTACTATGTTACCTGAAAGCTGCTCTACCCCTGTCTCCTTCCACAGTTTGCTTATGGATGCAAGTGACCTGAGGATAATTAGGTCCATATCTTTCTGAGGGTCCCTGGCTCTAGGCTGCATTTCTCTCCCAGCTTCTTCCCAAAGTATAGTGCTTTGTGCCCTGTCTTGATTCCACCCATCCTTTTACAGAGGAAGCAGTATGATACCAAGGCATCAGTCATCTCATTCAGGATGGAAAATGCTTTGTGTATTAATGTGTTAAATGTGCTGATAAAGACTAGGGAGGTATTGAGACCAAGGAGAGCCTTCCTTTTTTCCGTATCAGCTTTTACTCCCTCTCAAGAGTGGGGCTGCTGGAAGGAAGTCCCAGAGGTAGACGAGTAGCGGGGCTGCTTTATGGCACTTAATTTTATGCATCCCTTCCATCATCTATGAACACTTGTATTGCACAGCCAAACGTTGAATGCTAAACTCTTTATAAAGGTGCAGTCTTGACTCCAGGCTCTCTGCAGCCTGGGTAGGTTAAATTCAGATTCTCAAGGAAGCAGTTTGAGCAAGAATCTGAAGACTTGATCGTGTACCTACAATTGTGGTATTTGAAACCTGACTTTTTTTTTTTTTTCTCAAGGAGTATCTGTAAAAGAAAGAATCAGTCTAGACGAAGTTAATTGTGTTTTATTGTCAAAAATGCTTTTGAGAAGAGGCAATAAAAATGACTTAAGTATTAACAAACATTTCCAGTGAACTCTTTTGAGTTGCACTTTTCAGAACCTTCGTAAGAAGCATTGCTGTCTGACCAGTGAATGAGTACGTGAGTAAGCAGAAGTTTTTGACGTGACTGGTGTTTTGCTAACACCTTAATTCATATTTGGATGTATATCAAGACAAGGCTTACGTCCTGATACTGCTACAGTGAGTTGTGCAGTGAAAGCCAGGGATGTTCCACCAGACGAGAATTACCGACAGTTGCCTGTCACTGCAGTATTTCTCTCCAAAGTGGTTCTTTCCCTGCGCTTTTTACTTGGAACCTACCCTTTTGTCCAGGAATCTTTAACTTGGCTGTTCCTCCTCCCCTTCCAAGATATCACCTGGGGGAAGCTGCAGGTTAATAGTGTCCTGTGCTATAATCTTCCAGTTATTAATGTAGACAGCCTATCAAATGTGCAGAAATGGACCACAGCTCTGATCATCTGGCTAAAGGGATTAACATCATCTAAGGCAGTGTGTTGGTACCGAACCAAGATTACAAGGAGTATAAGAGGTTTGGAGGCTGAGAGAGTGAGTTGGGAGAGGAGGGGAGAAAAACCCCTCAGGAAATCAGTAGCCATCTCAGTTTGCAACTTCTGTAGTTAATATGCTGTGTGCAGCAAAGCGTGTTCGCTGGAGTTTGGGGCTCTGCTTGATGGGGAGGTTGTCAGAAAGGATGCTTACTTCTGTTTAGAATCAACAACTATGATCAAGTAACGCTTTGTGCTGAAATCTTGTCTTAGATTTCATCATCTTAAACCAAATGCAGAATTTTTTGATGTTTTGAAGTTTATATCTAGTGTTTCCTGTAGCTTGTTTAGTCTTAGTAGGCATATAAAGATGTTAGTCTTTAACTGGGTGTTATATAACTGTGCGTATAATAAACTTTATTTGGTCAAGACAGTAAAAGCATACTCTGTGCTTTATGTAGCAACTGATAGATGTGTTTGTGTTGAGGCATTCCACTGATTTGACAAATAATGGCTCATTACTTGCAAAGCTGACTAAAAATCTGAAGCCACACCTATGCTGCAGGCCCAGAAGTGAATGCAGGATGCATTAACTTGCCTGACATGTCGTAGCTCAACTGCACTAGAACAAGCTAGAGCATCTCTGCCGCATTCTGGTCATGTCTGAAATGTCTGTAGACAAGCTGCTAGTTTAAACTGCAGAATCAGAGATGCTGTTCACAGTCTGTCTTTTTTCATTCCCCTGTTACTTAAAGCATATTTGAAACTAGGGAACTTCTTAGCTATTTCTGTTGCCATGTAACTGAAAACTAAATGAACGCGGACTGGACTCTGAGAGACGTGTCCGTCTGAGAAGGGTGCTAGCAGACATGCACAGGGCTCAGCTGCAACGAAATAATTGCACAAGGGGACTGCCAAAAGTATGTGAGCCTGTGTGCTGGAGGTGCCCCTGGGGCTGGCAATGGAGCTCGGTGCACTTGTCTATCTCATCCCTCCAGAACTGGCTCTAAATCTCTCTGTAGTTTCCATTTTATGGCTTGAAGTCTTCGCTGACTCCTTGCTCCATGCTTTAGTGTTTTATTATGTGAATGTTTTGGGGGGGTTGGGGGGGAAGAATGGAGTGTATGTGCGTGTATGTATGAGAGAAGCTAAGATCTGATGCAGGCTATGTTCAGAGCTGCTTTATAATTATATAGCCAACACCTTTCATGCACCATAGACTGGTTAGTGTGTTGGGCTTTCGTGTTGGTAATTTAACTGGGCCCCTGCAGTGCCAAGCAGTGTTTTCATTGCCGGGTAGTTGAGTGCTTAATAAATCTATCCGATGGTATTAAGTAAATTCTATGGCCCATTCAACTTTTTCCTGTTTTCAGCTTTTAGGAACAGGACAACTGCTAGACTTTTCACGTGGTTTAGTTCACATGTGAATTTTGAGCCCAGCAAATTTTTCTTAGGAACTTTTTCCTCCCTCAATTACTTATCAAGTTATTTTAAGAGGTGATCAGCACTAAACAAAATCAAGGCCATAAAGCAAAATGCTGAACAAGATAACTGCGTTTTTTGATCAGCAGTAATCCAGCCGGGTGTGTTAAAAGGCTGTGTAAGTTGCTCCCACGGGACGTGGACTCTGGAAGAAATGCCATATAGAAAACCTCTGTCTCCCCCATTCCCCAAGCTCCTCATTCTTCCCCTATTTTAATAGTAAAGCTTTTAGATATCAGTTTCATTGTTTTTGTTGTGTTATGGGGCTGACTTGAGATGTGGAAAAGTTTTGTCTAAAGCTTTATTGAAAGGAATATAAAATAATTTGGAACTTTAACTAAAACTGGGGGGGAAAGGAATTACGGTTGTTTGTACAGATGGGGCTAGAATGGAAATATTTAATCTACATGTAGGTATTTCCAAAATACCTCATATTATTTGGTAACCCGATCCACCTTTTCCATGAAAAATGGGCTTTTTGGGTGTCTTATCCAATTTAGTAACCTAGTCCTGAGTGTTTTTCCACTTCTTTCTGGTTTAGGCTAGTTTAACTCTATTGAATTCCATGAATTTTTATTGAACTGGAACTGATGTAAGATGAGAGAAGAATCAGGTTAAAGTAACTACCAATGAAACTGGTAAGAATATTCAGATGTTATGGTGTCAGCCTTTTGTTTTTGAACTGGAATGGAGTAACATCACTGCATCGGAGTAGCACCACCAGGCAAGGAGTGCATGAGAGCCGGGAGAGGCCTTATCCCTTCTGATCTTACTTGTATGTAGTCTGAGGTTGGAAAATGGTGAGTGAGGCAGTAATCTGGAGGAGGGAATCGGGTAGGCCTGCAGTACCCCTTGCCAAAGCACTCAAGATGTCTCTGATTTGTTCTCTGAACGCATGAGAAGCCTTCCACCTCCTGGGTGGAGATGCACTGTTGGCAGCAGATAGAGAAGCCTGCACCTTCAATCTGTAAGCTGTGATAGCTGAAGAGGAAACTCCCTTCTCCATTGTTCCCAGTATAACATTGCTGGTGTATGCCAAAGTATATCAGGTTGGGGCTGGGGGAGGAAAACAAAGCTTTAAAACCTTTCATATCTATTTGGTCTCTTTTGCATAAAATATGAGCCAGTAATGATAGACGTGAAATTATTTTTTTTTTTAAAGCTACTTTCTCTTTCTGAAATGGTTTGACGTTGGTTCTGAAGCCTAGTTGTTGAATAAAGAAACTTCCCAGCAACTGCCTTTTGATTATTTCTAAATGTGGATTACAGCTGTCCTTTCGGGACAGGCACATAGTTCAGCATGTGAGAAACTGACACCTTTTTCTTTCCTTTTCAGAGTATCTCCTCTACAGAAGTCTGAAATAGTAGACATGGTCAAGAAACACGTCAATGCCATAACACTTGCCATTGGGGATGGTGCCAACGACGTAGGAATGATCCAGACAGCTCACGTTGGAGTGGGGATCAGTGGCAATGAGGGCATGCAGGCAACCAATTGCTCAGATTATGCTATCGCACAGGTCAGAGGCAAGAAAGAGCACCTGCCCTATCCTGTTGTCAGAAATGTGCTGTGCGACCGTGTAGTGCTTGATGGCTACTCTAGCCTTCAAGTTAGGAGCATCTCCGCTCACTTCCTTTTCAAGGCAGCTGTCTAAAACAGAGCTCTTGGATCTATTTTGGGGATTCATTGTTATGATTTTGTATTCTTCACCTCCACCCTCCTTCAAAGTTTCGGTTCCCTTCTGACAGCTGTGCAATATCTTGGCTCTTCTTACTTTTTTATTTCCCTCCACACCTGTGATGTGTCCAAGAATTGGTCACACTTCTAGAGAAGTGGCCATTGTTTTCATTTTAGGTACGTTATTTTGAATGTCGTTTGGGTGAGTGCTCCCAAACTATCCCATCAAATTCAGCACTCTTCAGCTAAAGAGGAGAGTAAAAAGCCTTTTTTGTTTTACTGAAGAAACCAAGATGTAGAAGAAATGCTTTAAAAAAAAAAAAGGGCCAAAAAAAAAACCAAAACAAGGAAGGAGGTGCTTTAGTTGCTGGACATTGAGTACTATTTACAGCTGAGGTGCCCTGTGTATGTGTTTGAGACTGATTGCAGGGCAAGAACAGATGGAGCTGACAGGGAGCAGACACGATGCACTGTCTACTCGGTGATCTGTGAGCATCAGCTGGTGTTCCCTACTTGGCAGGGTGGAGGCAGATTTGCTTTACCAAGTGATATGAAATATTACAATCTTTTGGTAGTCTCAGTAGAAGGTGAGGATTTGAAAAGGCATGGGTAATGATGTCGTTTGCACAGATAACTGTTTATTGTGTTAACCTTGCTGTGAAGCGAAGTGGTAATCTCGTATTGCCGTTCTGCTCTGTGGCCTGATGAAGTACGTTTTGGGTTTGAATAACTGAGACCTTTCACCGAATTTATCTTGACAATTTTAGGCTGTTTTGTCAAGGGCTTATTCTGTCATAAACAATAGCATGTTCTCACATCGGTAGCATTATAGCAACTACCATAATTGTAAAGTCTGTGGTATCTTGTAATGACTTTCTCATTTTTAACTTGTGTAGACTATATATTGCTTCTGCTGTGTAACTTAATTGAGTGCTCTTTACTTGGACTTCCTCAGATCGCTTATTACTTCCACTTTAATAAGTAAGCATAAGTTTTGTCCGTAGAGGGCCATATGCATAATTGTTTTTGCATTAGCTGCAGTAATGTTAAATCTGAAGAATCAATTCCATGTTAATGTGCTGCTTCTGCATTTACAAAAAACCCTATCTTTGGATTTAGTGTTAGAATGTGGAAGTAAGTTGCTCTTTAAATTCCAGTCAGGGAGTTACTGATGATAGCAACAAATCTTCTCAGTTCAACGTGAAATAAAAGCTGGTCACACCAGCACAGAATTTTAACTTTCAAAAACTAGTAAAACACTGTGGAACTGTATCTTTTGTGATTGTGTAGAGGAGCTTTGTGTTGATTAGAAACCATAAAAAGGAATCCCTCTTGTAAAGGCGACTAATAGTGTATGGTAATGTGTGTTTCAAAAAAAGTGTTCAAAAGAAAAACTTGATCTCCGTGGGGTAGTATTTCTTTCAATGAAGACACATAACTCCCACTAAAGCGTTACTGTATGTGCATGCCTTGAAGGCAGAGCATGTTCTTATTGAGTAATTTAAGACAATCGCTATAATGTAGCATCTCATGTTCAAATGGTATTTCAAATGCAGTGGTGCCAGAAGTAGGCACTTAGGGAAGAGAAAGTCTCTATGTAGGCTTGTTCAGGATTCCAGGGGGAATCAAAGCATAAACCAAACAAAAATAAAAAGGCAACTTGTGTCTGACTCTACTCCAAATAGCTTCCACAGGTGCAAGGAGCATCTGTTTGAATCATCCTTTTCCCTTGAAGTGATATTGCACCAGTGATCTGTATTTAGAGAATTCTGAAATCAAATGGCCTAACTGCTCAGAGAGACAGTAGTAGAATTTAGTAACTTTTTTCCTCAGTAAAAGGCTTTATCTTAATTCAGAGAGCATCTGGTGTCTGAAGACTGGTCCCTTTTCTTAACTAGGGAAACTCTTAAATGCTATGGTTTTCTTCTCTGGAAAATTTGGCTTGCATTTTGGATGTATTTTCCCTGTCTTAACCTTGCCCCCCCCCCCCCCCCCC
>Ga0065711_1044925_pt1 | contig 13798 bp, 4 predicted proteins | sample Hoacrofraction12_FD_59098 | JGI IMG/M metagenome (GOLD analysis project Ga0065711, IMG submission 59098) | Hoatzin crop microbial communities from Cojedes, Venezuela - Epithelial fraction 12 v2 (version 2) | ecosystem: Host-associated > Birds > Digestive system > Esophagus > Crop | place... | reverse complement strand
CTGTAGGTGACCCTGCTTCGGCAGGGGGGGTGGACTAGATGACCCACAGAGGTCCCTTCCAACCCCTACTATTCTGTGATTCTGTGATTCTGTGACTCACAGGCCGGGAGTGCACTCCTGGCTCAGCCGGGTGCTCTGCCCCAAGATGCCTCTCTACAGTCCCAGTGAAGCACGTTGAGACCTACAAACCAGAAATGTCCTTGGAGTAGGGGTTTCTTGGAGTGGCTTGGGAACTATTATGCCTGCCTTATGGTTCATTTTTTTCTTTATTCAGATTTGGGAAATAAAATTGCAAATTCCCCTCTGAAAGGGAACAGTGATTCTAAAAACATGTGCCTAGATACCACTGAAACAATTCTCATTGAAATGCACTTTAGTGTGTCTCTTCCATCATGTTAAACCCCTACTCTAGTCTGTGATATTTGATGTTTAACACCTAAAACTCCTCTCCCCAGGCTCCCTCAAGTGCCAGTGAAGGAAGCGGAGTTCCCCCAACAGGTAGCTCAGAGCTGGTGCCCCACAGAAGCTGCCTCCTGCTCCACTGACTACAGAGGCAAGTTAAGCAGATGGACTTTCCAGACTCCATGGTAAGCTACCACCTCCTCATCACATGTTGCTATCTCACACCATGCTATTCGCATCAGAATATCACAAGTGGAGTTAAACAGTTCAGTTCTATTGCTGCAGCACATCTGAATTTAAAGACAGATGCATTTTTTCCAGAAAACTCTTTTTGGAACATGCATGTTCTAATTATTTTTTTATATCATCATATCTCACTGAGCTTTAGTTTAATTGCCTTTTGGAACTGATACTTTGCAAAAACATTCTAGAAGTAGATAAATCTCTTGCAGTTGGTTCTGAGATTGAAAGAAACGAGCGAAGACAGCTTTAGATTTGGACAACTTTAAAAATGAGTGATCACTACAAATACAAATTTTATTGTGAAGAACAGGATTTGTGAACTCAGAAGGTACTTACTGTTTCTTCCCTGAATATATATAACCTTTAATGACATTTTTATGATTTGATATTTGCTGAAAGACAATCAACCGACACAGTTACATGTATTCCAAAGGGTCTCGTTAGAACCCATTCGCTCTCTACACAATTTTAATGAGGCTATAACCATGGTACCTAGCTGCTATATCCATGCAATCCGGATTAGTAACAGGATTTTCTGACATCAGGAAGTCCACTGGGGTCTTTTTGTTGAAATCACTCCTGCTTAATAGCATGGGCAGCAAGAGAAAGCTGACAGAGAGACACTGGAAGCAACCAAACTTTTGAGAGAAGCTATTGATGTTGAATCCAGGGCAGGACATTGGTAGTGTCCAATGTCTCCTAACCAGACTATTGTCCGTGGCTGACCCCACAGCCATTTTAAGCACTGGGAAATGGGAGTTCATCCCAAAAAGAAACTTTCTTGCAGAAACCGTGCTTACATTATCCTAAATGAGCAGACGCTGATGGACCAGGGGTACAAAAGAAACCTGACCACACGCAACACACTTGGCTTTTGTCATCTTGTTGAAGCACGCACACCGAATCCTACAGGTTCCCTGTCTAGAGCACACGGAAGATGTAATGACAAGCTGTCCTCAAGCAATCAGGCCTGATGTCAACCATAAGCATCATTTGTCTACCCACAGATGAGACAGAGCCACAGCTCTGAGTATGTCCAACTTTTCAGCAAATAGGATGTACATGGCTCTTCCATGCATGATCTTTTCCAAAGAGAGTAAAGTCTGTGTAAGAAAACTGACTCTTCATTGGATAAAGGCACATCGTATACCAACAGACAGGATCTGAGATAGCTTCTCTCAGTTCTCCAAGTGAAGAAAGCTGTACTGGCTCTTAATTGTAACCATTTGTATAAGGGTACTTGTTGGCATAAGGGAGATGTCGTCACTAGTGTTCAAATTAATGGCAACTGTTTCAGAGACAACAGTACAACTGAAATACCAGACTTTCTCCAAACTAAAACTCACCTTTGGCTAATTGAAATACTCTTCTCCTCCCATCACACCTCCACACATTAAAGTAGAAACAGTTGATGTGGGAATACCGTGCACAGGGTGTACTTTTCTCTGTTCTGAGAATGGAAAAGGTGCAGGGGCACCCTGCCAGCCACCCACATGGGCAAAGGTCCCCTGCAGAGCTCTGCCCAGATAGCACACAAGCACTGTGCCTTTTTCTTCCACAACATCTGGGAATCCGTGCCAGATACCTAGAAGCAAGACTTAACAGATCACTCCTAGAAGGTGGGATGTGGAGAACTGTCTGGGACTGGTGTGATCACTGCCACAGCCACAGCCTGACGCTTCACTGAAGTGCCAAGAGCAGGCACACTGCCCAAAACATTATTAATTTTACAGCCAATCAGTTTTCAGTATATTTCTTTCCTGCTGAACGGTAATTTGTTTGTGATAACAATTTCATTTCACTGAATGGCTTTTTAATACCTCTAACTATAAAAAAATTAATTTTACCACATGTCACTCCTCATTGTCAACTCAGCAGTGGATTATCCTAACACGGGTTTAAGCCTCTAGGGCCAAAGTGGATGTGTGACAATGACCAGACGGTTTACCTGAACAATAGAGACTGACTAGAATGAAGGAAGAGAATTACATTTCTGCATGCTCTCAGTTATCTGCAGGATTGAGGACTTTTTTTGCCATAGCATCCATCACTGACAAGCACTAGAGAGCTGGAAATTAAGCATATGGTAATAATAATCACAGTGTAATGGCCTCCTGGCTGGGCTGAGCATCTGTTTTGCTTTCAGCTCGGCTAGTGACAACTCTCTGCTCTTAATTCATCTGACTAAATATAGGCATCTCCAAGGGAGCAATGCCTCTGAGCTAGTCCTCCTGGGGTCCCCAAACAGCAGAGTCTAGGGGCTGGTCACGAATCTGCGTGTTGGGGGACTCTTGCAGCCTCTCATTTGGCATTTTCCCAGGTCTCCCAGAGCTCCCCCTTCATGAGACAGCTCTTGGCCTTGCCCCAAGCAGGGTAAGCAGGGGGGCCCATGGACTCCCATCGCAATCCAGATGCCACAGTGACTTGACTGTGCTCTCTGATGTCACTCATGTGCCCATGAGCAAAGTGGTAATATGCTGTGGTGGGATAAACCCCCAATAGGCAGGGTATATCTGGAAATTGCAGGTAAGAGGACTAAACCCTAAGTCCTATGAAGTCCTGCTTAGCCATGCTGCAGATCATCTGCTCTTTCCCCAACCAACATACGCTGTAGCTATTCTGCTCTTTCCCAGACTGACCCAGCCATCCATGCCTTTTTACCCCAGCTCCTCCCTCAGAATTTCTTTTTATTCACTCTAGTCCTCAGCTTGGGTAGATGATACCCCAGGAGCACTCTTCCCATGCATTCCAGCCCCAATAATGGAGAAAAGGCACTGTCCACTGCCTCTTCTCACATGTTCCCAGCTGATGGTGGAGTACTCATGTTTGAGGGACCTTGAATCTGGGCTGGGCCAGCCTCCCCAGCAGTCTCCTCCTCTGTGATAAGATGGCTCGCTTGATGGCTGACGGGAAATTGCAATGAGCATAAACACATAGATACATTCTCTCCCCTTTGCCACAAGCATAGCTCGGCTTACACTAATGTAGATGTCCAAAACAGGTCAGCTAAATATAGCTCTGAAGATTTCTTCTGTCCACTCACTCTAAAAGGAGAGTAAGAGATTGGTTTAGGTGTCTAAGGCTGCTTGGATCTTTTTTTTTTTCCAAAAGGACTGTGATTTTCCTTCAAACCTGAACACCAACACTCACATCTGTGGCTGGTAAGTGCTAAGACTGCAAGATGCTCACAAGGGTGGCATAAATCCTGCTTGTGGGGACCACCACTCCTCTTTCCACGGATGACTGGATGTGGGAACAAGTTTTTACCAAAATAAAACATCCAAACAGCTGTTTTGCATGGGGCCAGGTGATTAAATGTGACAACAAACTTCCAGAGCAAGGATGTGCTGAGTTTGGAATACTGTTAGTTAAACTGTTCAGCACAATGGCTCCCAGGCCATTTCTTCTGGGAGCTTTTTGACTCAAATACATGTCACGAATAAACTCTGAAAAAGGTAAAAGAATGTTTAAAATCAATTTGTAAGTAGCAACATACGTTACTTATTGCTATCATGAAAAATAAGATTTTTCATGTTTTCAGGAATTTTGTCTTTCTGATTGCACTGAAATGCCACGCATGCAGGGTGTGCTGAGATATGTATTGAAGGAGACTAAAGGCTGTCAGGCAGGTTTCTTAAATGCAGACCCATTTAAAAGTGCTATTACATTTCAATATAGCACAATAAGATGAATACTCGAAGAAAGTGAAGCAGGTTTAATGTTCAAGCACTTCAACAGAGTATTTGTGATCCACATAATGGAGTCGTGCACGCGACTTGTGTTCAAATTGGCCTAATCTCAGTCTTCACATTGTGGTCTGAAAAGCGAGTTGAAGGGTTGTACAGAAAGCACTGGCAGCAGATTGAGATTTAGGTGGTGTCATGGGACTATAAAACCACTGCAGAATAACTAGATGTCTCTGCCAGGTGCAAGGTGATGGGCAGAATCACAAAGAGCATCAGGAACAGAAAAATCTACTGGGATTTACCACCATATGGGCAGATGACATCCCAAATGCATGAGGTATTCCTAAAGAAGTGTTTAGGAAAACAGCTTCAATGTACTGCAAAGCCAGTGACTGTTCCACCAGGGTGGCAGAAAAAGTGAAGGACAGCAGTGCGTTACCTCTGACTGGCCCATGTGTGTCGCTGGGCCTGACTGCTGCTCCTGCGAGACACCACTGGTATGTTAATGGAGGTCACAGCCTACGAAGATGGAAGTTTTTGGCCTTTAGGCTGAGTTAACAAGTTGAAGCCCAAAAATTTAGGAAGATCAAGGACATCTGAAAAGGTCCTCCAAGAAGGAAGAGAAAGACTGTACTGACATTAGCCTCTGGGTCTCTGGCACAAGCTATCACTGAGAAGAGTCTACAAAGAGGGAAGCAACAGCACCAGTGCAATCTACCATAACTTGCACAGGTTTAAAGAAGAGTAGGTCACAAAACCTTGTGTATGCATTTACCTTCATGTTAACATTTGTCTCCCACAGCTTTATACCTCAAATCAATTAAATTAACACTTGGAGAAGCTGCTTTTGGGTTGCATCAGCATGTTGGCAAATGGGATCCCACAGAGGAAAAGTCCGACCGATGAGCTGTGTAAGGGGACTACTGTGAGATGGATAGAGGTGGTCTCTGAGTGCAGATCTAGCAGTTTCTGGATGCCAGCGTCCTTCGTGGAAGATGTGCAAGAAGCCATCAGACTGAAGAAATAAGTGAAATCTGTGGGAAAGTTTGCTCCCTGTGACTATTGCCTTTCCCCTGCCCAGATCCTGGCTGCTGGACTAGTCCGCAAGTCATGATGCCCTCTGAAAGGTTGGAAGGGAGTTGGAGAGGTATTGTAAATGGGACATAACAAAGGTGGTGTGAGGATAGCTACAACTACCATCTGATAGAGATGGTCACTATTAGAACACTTAGAGTAATTTTTGAGAGATGTGTTTTGAGAGTTGTGTTCTGTCACTAAAGTGAGGAAAACGGGATTTTCCTTAGGAAACCCAAACGGATGTCTGCCCAAAAAGCAGATTTGAAGGGAGATGGCAAGAAAAAACAAAAACAGATCTCAGGACTCGTAACGCTAGAAGGGAACTGGGAATGTAGGTGGGAGCAGCACAGATGGTTACCAAAACCATCGTGAGTATAGAGACATCTCAACACATGAAGACAGCGCCTGTTCTCTGACTCTCTTTAGATCATGCTTTATCCTGAGTACTCAGCTCCATGCACTGGGGAATGCCTGAAATCCCAGCACCAGTGAAAGTCAGCAACTCACAGGCACAGGCTAAAAGACCTAAATACGTACAGCTTGGCTGTGCCACTGCTGCCACTGAAGCAGGACATTAGCCTGGACACTGGAGTGTTTAACCTAAAGATGGAGGAAGGAATTACTCTAAGAGTCTCGAGTCACAGACTAAAACTCAGAAAGGGGATTCATTGCCGAATATCAAGAAACACAGTACGGGACTTTATCGTAGCTGCCATGTGTAAGCCTGGTGGACAGTACTAGAGTGAGTGCGAAGTCCCCAAGCTCCAGCCCCAAAACCAGGAGAGTAGAGAGCCCTTTAAGCATCTGGTGGAGCAAAGGTGAACTAGATGGAAGGGACTAATCAGAAGGTCTGACACCTGATTTTTGTGTGTATTGTGTGAAAAGCAATTCTGTTAAAAAGCAGTTAAAATCGGAGAAAAGTTTGAGTGATAGCAAAAGAACAGCAATCTGGGGTCCCAACCTCAGACAGCGACTTCCCACACTGGAATTCAGTTTGAAAAGGTTCCTGTGAGAGCTGTGTGAAGTTGTTAGGAGATCCAATGTGAGTTAAAAGGAATGTCCCTGGAAGACAGGATCATCAGAAGGCCGTAAGGAGAGCTCCACAAAGACTTTCTTGCAGTTGTCCCTAGATGTTTTGGACAGAGCACTGTTATGGTTCAAGCAGGAGGAGATGCCCATGCTGCTGTGTGAATTTAGGCAGACGTAAAGCCTGTGCAGGTCCCCTGAGATAGGAGCTCATCTTCATTTGTCACTCTAAGTGTTGTTTGTTAAAGGAAGAGAGCTGTTTCCTAGAATACAGGAAAGACTGCGGCTAGGAGGTTTACTGACACAATGAGCCTCATCCCTGCTACTGGCTGTATCACTTCTTGTGTGGGCATACTTATGGGCACGGCATTCAACAAAGAAATGGAGCCTTCCTCTGAACCAGCTCTCTGAAAAGGTTGTGAGCAGTATTCTCATGGGGAGGGAGAACAGTCTAACGACACCTGTGAGCTTGAGTTGAAAATACTTTGGATAATGACAACAGAGAAGCTGTCAGAAAAAAAAAAAAAGCTTCTTAGACCATGATAGAGGACCCAAACTGGACATAACTTCATTGTGACATTAAACACCTTGGAGACGAGTACGAGTGGAAGGTAGTGAGGACCCTGATTTCAGAGTCTGCTACCAACCTGCAGGAAGGAGGAAAATATTCTGCCTACACACAAATTCCAAAAGAGCCATTACAGAGATGTAGGGTGGTAGGTAGAGTAGGTAGAAGCGCAGCAGATGCCTACAGGCTACTTGAGGCTGGCACAAGCCTGAAGAGGAATTCTCTACAGTGGAGTAGAGAGCTAATTAAAAGCTTTGGGAAAGAAAGTCAACAGAGGTTAGAGCAAAACTCAACAGCTTGTAGACAGAACCTTACACAGCTTCTACTAGGTAAGACCATGTACACTCAGGTGATCTCAGTCTCTGCAGATCTACCCCAAAAGCCTAGTTCTTCTAACAGGAAGGCTATTCTGTCTCCCTCACCCACTTTTTGCAGATACTCTTGTCTGAGACATGCGTACAATTAAAACCATAGTCATGAACAAAAACATCCACTTCAGTATTGCCCTTAGAAGCAAAGCATTATGTGTACTTAAAAATTAATTTCTTTCTTATATATTCCTCTATACAAAAATTGTTTTACTTCACAGGAAGATTACAAGCTTCAGTAAAGAACAGGTTGTTATTAGTCCTTATTCCCGTCTCTCCCTATCGTCTCTTTACACAGCAGATGAGAATGGCTGGAAATTCACTTTGCAAGGCTTTTCTGGTTCTTTCCAGTCCAACAGATAGCCTTTCGTTTTGGTTCCAGGCATGGAGCCAGAGTACGATCATTTTTGAAGGCTGTTTATCTGAGATAAGTCATGCTTCCAAGTGGCAACATTTTCAAAAGAAGTTATGTTTTGTAAGACCTTATATCAAATTGTCACTTGAGATTTTGGAATGTGGGTCTGGAATATCCATTGCATGCATGTCCCAGGTCCCAAAACCCCAATGCTATCAGTAGGCATCAAGACCCTTTGAAGATCTAGGTCCTGCAAGTATTGATATTCCAAGGCTTTGGCCCACCAGCAAGATACTGCACATCAGCTGCTCTAGTTGTTTCTGTTCTTGGGCACAGCATTGGCTGGTAAACAGAAGACAGCTTAGCCCTTAGGAAAAGAGAGATTCAGATTACCTCCTATTTACAACTACTGTCTCCTGAAAGGGAAAAGCAAACACACAGACAGTTATTGAGCAGTTGATGAAGAAGTGCATTTACATAGGGGCCTTCAGGCTCCTAAGTGACAATGTCATAATTAAAAACAAGATGCTTGCTGTTCCTCAGAAATATTTATCCAAGCCTTCAATGCATTTATCGCACTGATTTAGTGTGAATGGTCTTAAAATGCCTCACAAATACCAGATGTTAACTGTGGGCTAGATTCATTTCTGTGCTATGACAATCTATGTTGGGGAGACTTTTGCAGCAAACTTTGCTGCATCACCTTTTGTTTCAATATTATTTCTCTTTTGCCTGTTTGAGGAAATCAGATGGCATCTTCAAAAATTGTAGGTGAGAAACAGATACCATGATTCATTTTAGGAGACAAATTAGATAGTTTAAATATTTGTGGTCAGTCTGAGAGTCCAGAGGTGTAGTTCTGGATATCACAGAAGATGAGAACAGGCCTAAGACTTGGATCATAACCTCAGGCCTGAGTAGGCAATCGTAAATCCTGGGTAGATGACAGGCACCTGGGCAGTGTGACTACAGCGTAGAAGGATAACATCACCAAGAAAAGGACCTAGCTGTAGGATTTACTTCAGAAGACTTGGAGAAAAAGTATCAACTTCAAAGATTTATTTTCAGTATTTTGCCATTTTGATTATTCCTGGGTGGAAAATCCCCTGCTCTGGATGAGTTGGCTTCAGGTAGAAATGGCTACTCAGCTTTTGAGGTGACAAGAAAGGCAGCCACACACTGTGCTGACAATGGTGCTTCCTTTTCTTGTCTTGCACTCCAGGAATGGGGTCTTTTCACCACATGAGGCTAGTGGGCTTGGGTGGTTCTTCAGATTCATTGGGAATAAATCATTACTGAATCTCTGTGCTGATCTGCATGAGTCATAACTTTTAGAGCTGTATGTATAGACACTTGAACAAAAGTTGGAGTCACCAAGCAGCAAGAATTTGGATCTATCACTGCTAAAGACGTTCAGTGAATCATGAAGAAGTAGGCGATTCAACTTTGTCACTCAGGTCTTCCATGATGGGGCCTAACCATTATTGCTGCTCTGTGCAATCTCTGTCACCCTTTTTCTTTATTTAGATGACAGAACTTGGATTATAAAGTCAAAAATTTCTCCTGTTAATGTGAATAAGTAAGTCCCATCATACCTATTAATTAAGCCAGTGGGTGGAAATCCTCAGCAGACTATTGATGATACAAGGGTGCTGCATTTAGCAACAGAGCAACACCAAGTTATAAAGAGGATGTGCTGACAACAGACGACTTACGCCAAGATACTTTTTCATATTCCTCTGCGGGTATATTGGGCTAATTGAGTATGTAATCAGCCCAGATGTGAAAAACTGCAGTAGTTTAGTGATTCTCATTCTTTTTTTAACTCCAGAAATATGAGGTAGAATGAGTTCCAACTTATTAACCAGTGGAGATGTTGGAAGGAACACGTGTTTAGTAGGGAATGAACTTGTATAACGCAGTGCTACAAGACTCATTAGCAGCCCTTCATCTTACTGCTAAGGATGCAAAGCGGACTGAGCACAAAGGCCCGTTATCACTCAGCTGTTTTAGGTATTAATCTGAAGACTCCTACATAGCGGTGTAATTCCGTCGCTTGAACAGCCACTTAGTGTCATCTGAGAGAAGCTGGGGTACCCCAACAACAGTTGCTACAGATGGCTTCAAGTCTCCTATAGGTCATGTTTCACATCTGCTAGCTCAATGCAAATGTTTCAGATGTCTCAAATACTAGATGTCTTTTCAGATCTTCCTCTTGAACCCCAGTGTCATGTCCATTGAAGACAATGGTGGAAGGCTCTTAATTTTGTTTCTGAAAAAAGTCTAAAATGAATGTTAAAGATGTGGGAACTCTAACACATTATTGACATAAGCCTTGGAGGCAATAACAGACACAGACCATGAGAAGAGCGTGTACTGTCTTTCTCTGGAGAATAACAGGAAAAATCCAGATCCCCTTTTATACCTTTCTTGAATGTTTTGCATTTACTCTTACAAAGACACAGACTTTAAAAAATGTCTCTGTTGTCATGCCAGTACTTGCAAAACATAGATCATTTCTGCAACAGGAATTTAGAAGTTAGAAGTCTGGTCCTACCGGATGACAAATAAAGACATGTCCGTCTGTACACCTTCTTTCACATATCTATAAGATATACTGGTTGAAAGATTAGCACTTTTTAATACCAATTTTTTTGGTCTTGCCTCAAATCACAAGCACTTCGGGAAAAGCAAATTAAACATACTTTTCAAGGCAGGGACAGGGAAAAAAAAACCCACTCCTATTCGTCTTCAAAACCACAACGAAATCATGCAGACAAAGCTGAATAGTTTGTTTGTTTGTTTGCTCTACCTAAAAAGGAAAAACCATAGTGTCTCTCTGGTCCAGTAAGGACTTTTATACAGAGCAGACGAGAGCTGGAGTGCAGTGACGCAATGGAAGCTAGAAAGACTAGATCAGCAGCTGGTAGCACAATAACACCTCTGGTGACCGGCAAGACAAACGCAAATCTGATTGCTCTGACCCTTGACTTTCTAAGAGATGACCTGGCAGTGTAACCCAGGAGACTTTCTGTATTAACTAGAAGACTGGGAGACTTGTTCTTTTCCAGATTATCACAGTTAAAGATTAGTTCTCCCAAGGCAGTACCCACAGGCATCCTGGCTTTGTGATTTACTGCTTGAGACGACGCTTGCCATGTTGGGAAAAAAGCTTTTTCCAAATCTCTGTGTGACTCCTAGCTTTACAGAGCTGAAGCAAAGTTGCTCCAGCTTCGGTTGCTTTGTGCTTTATTCATCATTGGGTTTTATGACTGCAGAATGTTTTCCCACTTATTAGTTGCTCTGCCTGGAATGCAGCTTTGGGCAATTTATTACAGGCATGACACCCCCCCTGCAACCGGTGACGTGATATTTGTCCAGCGATGAAGGATTGTGAGTGAGCCGAATGGGGTCCAGCTGTGTCCCTGGACCCAAACCAGTCCCAGTCTTTGGAGGCGTAGTTCTCTTTCCTGGAACATGCAGAACTACAGCAATTTTTATTGGAGCTGACTTCCATGCTTTTTCTTCTCAGATCTGAAATAAGCACCCATTTCATTGTTCCGAGCTTGGAAGACAGCTAACAGGGTGATGGCTGAACCACTCCCCATACAGTATTCAGCTTTCTCATGGCAAATTTGAACATTCAGCTTGTATTTCCAGCTCCACATTGTGCAACACACATCTTTAATGGTCTGTGTCATGAGCTTCTCAAAGCAACATTCTGGCATTGCTTCCAAAATCCAATTAACTCAGCCCGATCCTGGGGTACATTTACCCATGTGATCAAGGGATGTGTCTTCCCCAGCTGCACCCGGAGTTGACACTGACTGGCATCAGGATCTTCAGCTGATGGATGAAACTTGGCTTGGAGCAAGGCAGAACAATTCCCCCGTCGTTTCCTCTTGCTGGTGTACGTAAGCTGTAATTCTAGTGAGACCAAATTTTCCTTTCAAGAAAAGGGCATTGTTCTAAGCCAGTCCCACTGCACCTATTAATTTCTAAATATTAGATGACACTGAACTCCTTTTTCAAGCCACCCTTTCCCAGCTATAACAGCACATGCACAACCCTTACTGCTGAGTTGTTTTGTTTCTCCTTTAATTAGCTTACCTAGGGGTTGAGTAATCTGTCATTTTATATTTCCTGTGTTCAAATTCTGCTGGGGGTAGCAGGCAACCTTTTACAATGTGTTCTGTCTTGCTGCTGGAATGGCTGGGAAGATTTCGAAGGTCCTCAAGCACACCAGGGAGCCAGCTTACCTTGCACTATGGCAAAGAAATAGCAATTATCTCCAATTTAAGTTGCAGGCAGAAATGCTAAATAAATACAGAAAATAGAAAACATGCAAAAGACTCCCCAGAGCTCATGGAAACTTTTTTTTAAAAGGAGCAGATTGGTGAAAGAGTACCGTCTCCCTCCAGTGCTAAGGAGAAAGTGACAGCACAGCTTAGGATTTGTAATTCCTTTGGGGCAAAACCCATTTTGTAATTGGGATAATAAATCATGTCACACAATGGGCTTCTGGTCCATGAGTGCTGCATGAGAAATGATTAACAAGGCACCTCCATGCCTGATCTCAGCAAGCCCTATCACAGAATCACAGAATCACACAATGTTAGAGGTTGGAAGGCACAATCTGTGGATCATTGAGTCCAACCCTCCTGCTGAAGCAGGGTCACCAACAGCAGGCTGCAGAGGACCTCATCCAGGTGGGTTTTGAATATCTTCAGAGAAGGAGAATCTACAACTTCTCTGGGCAACCTGTTCCAGGACTCCATCACCCTCAGAGTGAAGAAGTTCCTCCTCATGCTCAGATGGAACTTCCAAAGCTTCAGTTTGTGCCTGTTGCCCCTTGTCCTGTCACTGGGCACGACTGAAAAGGGTTTGGCCCCATCTTCTTGACACACACCCTGCAGATATTTATAGGCATTTAAAAGGTCCCCTCTCCGCCTTCTCTTCTTCAGGCTAAACAAGCCCAGCTCCCTCAGCCTCTCCTCGTACGAGAGATGCTCCAGTCCCCTCATCATCCTCGTAGCCCTCCGCTGGACTCTCTCCAGTAGCTGTTCATCTTTCTTGAACTGGGGAGCCCAGAACTGGACACAGTACTCCAGATGAGGCCTCACTAGGGCAGAGTAGAGGGGGAGGAGAACCTTCCTCGACCTGCTGGCCACACTCTTCCTAATGAACCCCAGAATGCCATTGGCCTTCTTGGCAGCCAGGGCACACTGCTGGCTTATGGTCAACCTGTCATCGACCGGGACACCCAGCTCCCTCTCTGCAGAGCTGCTCTCCAGCAGGTCAGCCCCAGCCTGTATTGGTGCATGGGGTTGTTCCTCCCCAGGTGCAGGACCCTGCACTTGCCCTTGTTGAATCTCATCAGATTCCTCTGTGCCCATGTCTCCAGCCTGTCCAGGTCACGCTGAATGGCAACACAGCCTTCTGGTGTATCCACCGCTCCTCCCAGTTTTGTGTCACCAGTAAACTTGCTGAGGGTACACTCTAGCTCTTCATCCAGGTCATTGATGAAGAAGTTGGACAAGACTGGGCCCAGTACTGACCCCTGGGGGACACCACTAGTTACCAGCCTCCAACTAGACTCAGCGCCACTGATGAAAACCCTCTGATTTTGGTCATTCAGCCAGTTCTCAATCCACCTCACTGAGCACTCATCCAGCCCACGCTTCCTGAGCTTCCCTAGGAGGATGTTATCGGAGACGGTGTCAAAAGCCTTGCTGAAGTCCAGGTAGACAACATCCACTGCTCTCCCCTCGTCTATCCAGCCAGTCATGCCATCATAGAATGCTATCAGATTGGTCAAGCCTGATTTCCCCTTGGTGAATCCATGTTGACTACTCCTGGTAACCTTCTTTTCCTCCATTTGCTTGATGATGGCCTCTAGAACGAGCTTCTCCATCATCTTTCCTGGGATGGAGGTGAGGCTGACCGGCCTGCAGTTCCCTGGATCCTCCTTCTTGCCCTTTTTGAAGACTGGAGTGACATTGGCTTTTCTCCAGTCCTCGGGCACCTCTCCTGTCCTCCAGGACCTTTCAAAGATGATGGAGAGTGGCTCAGC
>Ga0065711_1007933_pt1 | contig 13798 bp, 11 predicted proteins | sample Hoacrofraction12_FD_59098 | JGI IMG/M metagenome (GOLD analysis project Ga0065711, IMG submission 59098) | Hoatzin crop microbial communities from Cojedes, Venezuela - Epithelial fraction 12 v2 (version 2) | ecosystem: Host-associated > Birds > Digestive system > Esophagus > Crop | place... | reverse complement strand
TCAGCTCTTGGGCCCCCCCGTCACTCCCAAAATACAAATGGACTCTGACCCTTTGAAATCTGATGGCATTAAAGTACACTGTGCACCATTGTCCACTAGAGCTTTATACTCTTGTGGATCTGATGTGCCAGGACACCGAATCCATACTGACCAATAAACCCGGTTGTTGCTTTCCTCCACCTGGCTGGAGGCAGGACCCCTCTAATCCTGGTCAGAGAATTTGCTGCTCACCTGCTGTAAAAATCACTTGGAAGTCTCTTCCAGAGGATCAGAATCAAGATCAAACAGTCTACCTGGTCTGGAGAGCTGGATGCTGGAAACTGGAGAGGCATTTTTCCTATCAGAATCCCCTTTGGTGATTGTTTTACCTCGCAACTCACTCGTGCTTCTAGGGCTGAGGTAGGATTTCCATCCCACTTCCTCATGTCCTCTCCGTGGTCACGCAGGTAGAACCACAAGGTGCTCCGTGGTGTGTAGCCTCTGTATCCTCTTTCCCGAGCAGAGGAACGCTTGCCCCTAATGGCTGAGATGCTGGCCCATACAGGTGGGGAGTAGGACAAATCCACTTTGAATTGCTGGAACTCCCGGGACAATTTATTCACAGCTGAGGCGAGGGAGGAAGAGAGACTTTCTTCATATTGCTGGAGTCTGACAGCCACCTCATCCACTGTTGGTGCGTCTTTACCTCTCCAGTCTACTACTGCCAGTGAGTTGGCATATGAGGATGGTGCGCTCTGCACAAACTTCCTCCACATAGATGCTGTGCACTGGACTTCATCTGGTTCCGTGGGTACCTGCTCATTGTCTGGTTCACAGTAAACCAGCTCCCGCACAGCTAATTTTCTCAAGTACTGAATACCCCTTTCCTTATTGGTCCACTTGCCAGAATAACATACAAAATCGTCACTGAAGGGGTATCTCTCCCTCACACCTGACAGAAGTCTCCTCCAGAGGCTGAGGACTTGTTCCTTTTTCCCAATGGCTTTGTCAATGCCCCCAACCCTGGCCAGGGATCCCAACTGCTTGGCTTCCTTGCCCTCTAATTCCAAGCTGCTGGCCCCGTTATCCCAGAACCGCAGAAGCCAGGTGACAATGTGCTCACCTGGGTGGCGGCTGAAATCTTTCCGCATGTCTCGCAGCTCACTCAGGGACAGGGACCGGATGACGATCTCTGTCTCTATCTCCTGCGATGACCCTGGCTCATTGTTATCCTTCCCAGAACGATCTGATTTCTTTGTGTCTGTCTTTAGTTTTACAGGGGCGACTGCTACCAGCAAAGGTTGGTCATTGGGATCAGCCGCAATGCCTGTCGCTGGAGCTGGGCCTGGAGTTGCTGCCGTGCCCACCGGGGAAACCAGGGCCGTCCCTGCGATCGTGGTGCTGGTCGGTGGGTCTGTGACTGCCTGCTGGGCTGGAGGGGCTGCAGGGCTGGCTGGGAGGGCAGAGCCAGCCACAGTGCCTGCCATTTCGTTTCCCCCCCTTTCCACTTCGGAGCACTGAACAGTGTTGAATATAGCTCAGTGATTTGTGTCTCTCTGGAGTTCCCAGGGTGCCAGCACACTTTTTGCAGATATTTTACTAGTTTGACCGGATTCTGCACTTGTTCAGGGGTGAGTTTAAAACACACCGGGGGTGCCCAGTGCCCTAGACACCTGCCCATGCTGTCCCACACACCCAGCCACTCAGAGCTATCCAGCCCACAGGCAGGTCTCTGCATGATGTTCTTAACTACTTGTTTAACCCTAAACAAAACCTGCAACCCATTCAGGAGGCAGAACAACAGGAGAGTGCTGGCCTGAGCATCCCACAGGTACTTGAAATTCTCAAAAGCTGTTAGGACCAGCCTGCAGGAGAGAGGGGGGGTGAAAGAGTGGGGGAAAGCATCCCCTCCATTTTTCCCCACAGATTGGGTTCGATTATTAACAAATTCTAAGACATAGGATCTGAGGTATAGAAAGGACCGCAGTGCCGTATGCAAATACAAGCCTAATTTCATGCACAGTGATGTTACCATGTCGTAAGTCAATATCACACAGTACAGCAGGATCGTCATCCTGATCCTTTTCCCCGAGGTAATGAACAGCATGGCAGTGAACAGGTACAGCAAGCAAGGATTCAAATACCAGAGCCATTTGGTCAAAGTCAGAAACAGTTTTTTTACCGGCGACTGTTTAACTAACAAAATAAATGCATATAAAAAAGTCTAAGAAAGCTGTTTTAACACGCGCTGCTCAGCCCTGCCGTTATCCCCACCCCACGCTTGGGCACCAAATTTAATGTTATAGTTTGGGCTGCGGCCGGCAACAAAAGAGCCACGCGGCTGCCCCTCCCCCCGCTGGGGTGCGGAGGAGAATGGAAAGAAACAGGCAGAAACTGGTGGGTCGGGATAAGGACAGTTTAACAGAACAGCAAACAAAGGGAACAGTAACGACAACAATACAGATAAGGAGAATACACAACACAAAAAGGCAGACCACAGAGAGCAACTCTCACCGCCCGCCGCCGCCGCCGCATGCTCCCGAGCCACCACTGACTTTCCACTGTGCCGCTTCCCCCCAACTGGAACCCAGCATGACAGCACATGGTGTGGAATACCCAGCTCTGTTCGGCCAGGTTGGGTCAGCCCGCCTGGCTGTGTTCCCTTCTGGCTCCTGGTGAAAATTAACCCTGTCCTGGTCGAACCCAGGACAAAAGGTTTTGGCGTGGGTTACGGAAATGTTGTAACGATGTCACCCCAATATGAGTATGATCGTTCACCTTTATTAGTCAGCAAAAACAAGGTTTATATAGCAAAGCAATTACAGCATCTGAATGGTTAGAACCCTAATCCATATATAGGCAAAACTACTGCAACCCGTTGTGATTGGTGCAGAGCTGCATCTCGATGTGGAAGCAGTGCTGTGGCAGGAAACAACAGCGTGGCAAGAAGGAAGTGACGGTGTGGCAGGAAACGGCAACGTGATGGTCCCCCTGCTCCAGTGTCCCGAGCTCATCGCTCTACCTTCCCAACAGGGTTCCGTGTCAGCTGCTCCCAAGGCTCACCTCCGGATAGGGACCTGGGTTGCTCAACGGCACCAAGCTATGTCCCCTCTCATCCAGCCAGGACTCCACAAAAAGGCATGAGTTTTCTGTTTTGAAATGAAAGGGAAAGTGCAAATCAAACAGAAAGTAAATGTTTAATCTCACTACTGAAATCAAAATAGAAAAGTAGCACAGCGGGTGGAGATAAAGATAGGAGAGTTTAACAGCTCTTATAGGTCATCTTCAGGCATCTTTTGAAGGAATAAGTCTCTAGAGTTATTTCCTCCCTAAAATCTGAGAATACTATGAAAGAAAAAAGAAACAAACATGACTTGAAAAAATGAGAGTAAATATAATATCTCAGCAGTCAGGGGCTCTGGAAGGAGCATGGTCCTGTTATTCCTTAGGATAGATGAGGAGGAGTAATCTAAGAATATTTTCTCTAGTATCTTAAGCCTTGGAGATCTTTTCCTTTGATATGAACACCTTCAAATCTGGAAAAGACCCTCCTTATGAAATGAGATGAAATATATTTTGCATCCTATCCATTAGTCCTCAGAGTGAAGCTGCCACAGACTTCAGCTGCTGAAGGATTTTTTCCTCTTCTTAGGACCAGCACAAAAACATTTCTTTTCTTTGAAGGGTAAAAGATATGTAAGCAAACCCACCGTGAACTCCTGCATAGTTAGCCAGAGCAGGAGTGATAAACAGGCATCTAGAAATTGGAATTAGATCCCTTGCAAAGGTGTAGTTGTTGATATGACATCTGGCTAAATCTGAAATTGGGTTGCCAAATATCTCCCTGCTCTTAGTTCCTCTTTCAACAGTTAGATTTTATCTGAATTCGCATATAGCTCATTGACTCACTGTTAATGTCAGTTGTTGCTTCGCTAATCCTGCAACTCCTATTTTGCAGCTCCCTTTTGTGCTGCCCTTTTCCTGGTCACTGAATCTCAGGTTGTCTCAGAAGCTCTCAGTCCTGAAAGTGAAATAAATATGTTCTGCATCTGAAAAGGAGAGTGGCAGAAAGAGGAATGACCTTTGGCTGGTACACCTTCTATAATCCCATTAATAAAATCCCAGAAGACAAGCAAAAGAAGCAAAGCTTTGCACTCATCGGCATGAAAATATGTCCTCAACCATCTGAAAGAAATGTTTTCTTCCCATTTTCATAGATGCTTGCAGAGCTACTATACACTAATCTCACACCAGAAATATGAAAAAATTAAAAATATTCTGACCTTTCTCCATGTGTCAGTGCACCAGTGAGAGTGCAACTCCATCTGACAAGCATAATAAACAAAATATCTGAAGTAAGCATCAGCAAGCCAGAAACATACCCAAAGTTGTGCAAAACAAGAAATTTTGCCCTTATCCAGACCAACAGGGAAGATAACTTTCAAATCCAAGAACTGTTTGTGAGGCATACCTTATTTGGAGATGTTTTCCGTTTAAAACCATAAGGACTCTTTCTCGAACATTGCAGAGCTATGATAATATTGCACTTATGCTGGATTTTTTTTTCAGAGAATGTTGAACTTTATAAAAAACAGACACAAAATGACTCTAGACCTCAGACTAAAAACTATTTTTATAGTAGAAGATAACAATTACTATTGTCAATCTCGGACCTTGACATAGCACATGGAAATTATAGGACCCTTTAATTAATGTTAATTAATGAACAGTAGGATGTTTTTCATTTCATCATAACTGTAAAGAACAGGAATCCACCAGCCAAAGCAGTAGTTTGGATAACGAAGCTAAGGTGTAGTCTTTGGAGATATGGCTTCCTTTCATGTGCAGAGCCTAATGTAGACTTGCCTGTTGGTCAAGGTGCTTGCATGCTCAGGTGCAGGTTTGAGCAGAGCTCCAAATTCAGCGGCAAAACCTTCTTTTTTGTCTTAATGGATAGGAGAAGAGAATCAATTGACCTGTAGTCCATTCCACCAGGACATATCCAGAGCAAGATTTTGTTTCTTAGTATGATACTTAACTTTCATCTGACCAAATACACAACACGGATCTGATTATTTAAATTGTCTTGATAGTTAATACGGAAAAATAATCTTGTCTATGGAGTTCTTCATTTCTTTCATAAAGTAAACATATACAATAAAACCAATTAATTGCCTTCCAGAAATACCTGTTTCTCTGTAAATTGCAAAGGGATCTTAGGTTTATTAATTCAGGTGGAGCCTTCTAACTTCAGGCAATATGAGTCCTTTTTTTTGACTCAAGCTACAGTCCAGCACCTGCAAGTCCGTAGGTCATCATTTGGTAGAATGAACTTTACTCTTAACTTTACAGCCAGGAATAGGTAGTTGTTTAGAGTCTAGGAGTGTGACTGACAGCATCCGTGGTGGTGTTTGAGAGACAAAGAGAGCCAGTAGGGAGGAAGGTCAGTAGTCCTGCACTGACGATGAAAACCGAAAGGTCTCTGAGGCAGAGTTTTCTGGAAAGACAAGCTTGCAGACTGTGGCAGGAAAAACCACTTACCAAACACACAGGTTAGAAAAAAGAGGCTGAGCTTTCTTCTCCACTCTCTCCTCCCTCCATAGCGGTATTCAGAAAAAAAATGACTTTGTATGATGGAACTTAGAAAATTCCTGACTAATAACATCAACTTTTTCTCTGAAAAATAGCCCAGGGAAGGCCCCTATATTAATTATTAGATAAGCTCACAGGTGAAAGGGTAAGTAATATTGCAGGCAGGTATGCCCTGTGGGCTCATATTTTCCATGCTAAAGGGATGACTCACTCAGGTTCAATATTTCTGCAGAAGGTTCCTGCTAGAAAAGAAATCCATTGTTGTCAAGGGAAAAGATATTGTCTCTGACCAAGGTAAAACAACAGATCTTTCTCCGAGCAGTCTAGAATCCCTGTGTTTCTGTGTAGAGTCTGACTGTGAATGTTGATCAATGATGTGCTTGTACATCTGACTAGGGATCTTTGGCCTGATATAATAGGCTTGAGAGCAAGGAAAGGAAAGAAGATAATCTGACTAAAAGGAAAGCAAGAGTCGATGGTTAAAGGAAAAGTTGAATTGTTTTCTGGATTTCTAAATTGGTGTTCAAGGGTCTGATTTGCAAAGATGTTAATCCTTCACAGCTTCTTTGAGAGGTGCTGGAAGTTGTTCTTGCCCATACTGGATACTCTATAATGCTAAGTACTTTGTTGGGCGGCGTGGAGTTCAGGGAAATGAAATAAGGAAAAGACCTCAGGGCCCCTTAGCATTCAACCCAAATTAGTGAAAACTTGGTCCCACGCCAGAGCAGGTGGATGCCTGAAGGAGGCTATGACCCCATGGGCAGCCCGCGCTGGAGCAGGCTCCTGCCAGAAGCTGCGGACCTATGGAGAGTGGAGCCCATGCCGGAGCAGGTTTGCTGGCAGGGCTTGTGATCCCGTGGGGGACCCATGCTGGAGCAGCCTGTTCCTGAAGGACTGCACACTGTGGAAGAGATCCACTCTGTGGCAGTTCATGAAGAGCTGCAGCCTGTGGGAAAGACTCACGTTGGAAGGACTCAGTTGAGTCCGGGAAGAAGGGAAGGGTGGGGGGAAGGCAGAGTAAGATTTAGTTTTATTTTCTTGTTATCGTACTCTGATCTGATTTGTGATAAATTAAACTTTCTTTTTCTCCCGAAGTTTAGTCTGTTTTGTCCATAACAGTAATTAGTGAGTGATCTCTCCCTGTCCTTATCTCGACCCTTAAGCCTTTCATTGTATTTCCTCTCCCCTGTCCAGTTGAGAAGGAGTGACAAAACAGTTTTGGTGGGCACCTGGCAATTATCCAGGCCATACCAAAACAGAAGGATCTGAGGAATTCGCTGAGTCCTATGCATGAGGGGGAAAGCACATATAGATAAAAACCATAGTGTAGTTTTAATTCTGACATTTCCTAGCTTTTAAGTGCCTGGCTTTACAGCCTTGATAATATCCTTTTCTGTTGCTGAGTTTTGTCGATAAAACATGCAGAAAGAGACAGAGGTTAAAAAGTAAATCATTTATCTAAAAGCAGGCTTCGTGTTCCCCTCCCCTTTGTCTCTAGAGTGATGTCCCTAGTCTTTATGTAAAGCTAATAAAAAGAAAGAGACAGGAAACTTGGATCCTTTGTCATTCACTGCAGAAAACACAATTATGTATTTACACAGCACAAAGTATGAGTTATATAACTGATGGACCATGGCCTCTGAAGAACAATGCTATCTGTCTTACTAATACAGTTTGTCCACATCCTTGGAGGGAAAAACAGAATCACAGAATCACAGACTTACGGAATCACAGAATCACAGAATCACAGAATGGTAGGGGTTGGAAGGGACCTCTGGGGATCATCTAGTCCAACCCCCCTGCCAAAGCAGGGTCACCTACAGCAAGCTGCACATGAACTTGTACAGGCAGGTTTTGAATATCTCCAGAGAAGGAGACTCCACAACCTCCCTGGGCAGCCTGTTCCAGTGCTCCATCACCCTCAGAGGGAAGAAGTTCTTCCTCCTGTTCAGATGGAACTTCCTGTGCCTCAGTTTGTGCCCATTGCCCCTTCTCCTGAGCACCACTGAAAAGAGTCTGGCCCCATACTCCTATCACCCATCCTTAAGAAATTTATAGGCATTTATAAGGTCCCCTCACAGCCTTCTCTTCTTCAGGCTGAACAAGCCCAGCTCCCTCAGCCTCTCCTCGTAGGAGAGGTGCTCCAGTCCCCTCACCATCCTTGTAGCCCTCTGCTGGACTCTCTCCAGTAGGTCCTCATTTCTCTTGAAATGGGGAGGCCAGAACTGGACACAGGACTCCAGATGGGTCCTCACTAGGGCAGAGTAGAGGGGAAGGAGAACCAACCTTGACCTACCGGCCACATTTTTCTTGATGCACCCCAGGATCCCACTGGCCTTCTTGGCAAACAGGGCACACTGGTGGCTCATGGTTAACTGGTCAACCACCAGGACACCCAGGTCCCTCACCGCGGAGCTGCTCTCCAGCAGGGCAGCCCAGATCTTGTACTGGTGCATGGGGTTGTTCCTCCCCAGGTGCAGGACCATGCATTTACCCTTGTTGAACTTCGTCAGGTTCCTCTGCACCAAACTGTCCAGCCTGTCCAGGTCTCGGTGGATGGCAGCACAGCCTGCCAGTGTATCCACCACTCCTCCCAGTTTGGTGTCGTCAGCAAACTTGCTGAGGGTACACTCTAACTCTTCATTCAGGTCATTGATGCAGAAGTTGAACAAGACTGGGCCCAGTACTGACCCCTCGGGGTCACCACTAGTTACAGGCCTCCAACTAAACTGAGCGCCGCTGATGACAACCCTCTGAGTTCTGCCATTCAGTCAGATCTCAATCCACCTCACTGACCACTCATCCAGCCCACACTTCCTCAGCTTCCCTAGGAGGATGTTACTGGAGACCATGTCGAAAGCCTTGCTGAAGTTGAGGTAGACAACATCCACGGCTCTCCCTTCATCTATCCAGCCAGTCATGTCATCATAGAAAGCTATCAGATTGGTCAAGCATGATTTTCCCTTGGTGAATCCATGCTGACTGCTCCTGATAACCTTCTTTTCCTCCCCTTGCTTAATGATGACCTCCAGAATGAGCTGCTCCATCATCTTTCCAACAACAAAAAATTGTACAAAACCTTAATCCAGTGCTTGTATATTAATCATACATGACAGTAAGCATATAGGAACCTTTGATTTTCCTTATAAAACCCAAACTCATTAGGGTTTCCTAGATAAAGTACAACATTCCAAATACTTGTTGACAATAAGGTTTGAAATTTACTTGAAATATTTTTTTCCAGGACATTTTTTCCCCACAAATGCTTTCAGCATAAATATTTATATTCTAAAAATCTGGATTTTTACTTTCGTCATTTCCTTGATGCATAAAAAATGCACTGTGTTATCAACTTCCATCTACTCCGATATTGTGGTAGGCAGAAACTGTGTGATTGAAGTGAATAAAGTTTTGAATCTAATTCAGGTGTTAGTTGTTCAGTATATTTGAGAGGGCTTTGTCATATAATACAAGAGATTCAACAGGCCTTGGTTTCAGTGTATACTATTTATGTAGCTGGCTAAATGTGAACAATTCAGCTTATTAATTAGTTTAGGCTTGTTAATTAGTTTAGTTTAGATCAGTAGGATCTAGTATGTTTTGAAAACTTAGACTTTTCAAGTAGTACTGTCCTGGTTCTCTAAGCAGAGACAAGTATTTGTTAATTCAATGAGTGTATGGCTTAGAAATGGTTGTGTAATACTTTAAAAAAACTTCCTATAGTTGAAGGAAAACTTTAGGTTTGTGTAAACAATTTTAACAGTGCAAATAAGAGCAAAAAAGTTAGAAGGTATAGTCAATTACAGCCTGCTAGAAAATGTTCTGGAGTCTGGTTTTGTTTCATCCATATTGTTTTTACAATGTTACTTCTTGAAGCTTAGCTCGAGACTGAGATTTATTTTCCAACAAACCAAATAAGCTACCAAGGTAGTAAGAGGTAATTAAAGATAACAGGGACAATTACCACTTAGGAGAAACAACAAAACAAACCATGAAGAAAGTTATAGCTAATGCCAGGGCTCAGAAGCTGAGGTATTTTACTCCTTTTAATCATTTTCATGTTTGTAATAGATGTTATAAAATACTGAACTGTTGACACAGACAATAGGACTGCTGAATACTAGGGAATTAGTAGATTAGCAGAATGACTGATCTGGAGAAGACAGGTAAATTATAACAGAAAATATTATATATATATTAGAAAAAATAGAAGTTATCAGGAAATGAAGCCGGAGCAACTTTTTATTAAACTGTTATTGATTTACAGCAGGTAAAATAGTCCAGATTCAGAGGAAGTGTTCAGTAACATCTGAAAATTCAAGTACTCCCCAGAGAGTCTCTCCAAAATTGTTGAGATCTGAAGTCTGCATCCACTTCTGAAAAATCTTGTTGCAAGCACACCAGGCACTAAAAACCAACAAACAAAAAAATCCCAGTCTGCAAGCACCCATGATCCCGAAAATGACGATCTTAGAAAACTGCACCTCCTAAAATAAAGTAACATATAAATAAAAGATAAAGAGTGCAAGATCACTAAAACACCTTGATGTTATTACCTGATGAGGAATGTACTCTACTAGGGCTCTGCTTTATTCCCTCAGCTTCGGCTGGTCTGCTGACTACCACAGGAAAATCACTTAAATCGTCCCAACTTCAGCTTCCCTAGCAGTAAATCAGGACTGGCACTTAACATTTTATAAAGTACTCTAACTTCTAGTGCCAGAATTCTGAGCTGGAAGCTCAGCACCAAGATAAATAAGAGATTTTAGCATACAAAAATGATTATGCTTTTAAAGGAATTATAAAATGCAATTAACCCTCAGGCTTGGTATTATGTGAAAAATTAATCAAAATGTGTGACAAATTATCTGGTTTATTATGTCTTTTATAGTAATTATGTTTTCTTAAAGTATGCCACAAAACTCAAGAACGGTTTTCTTACCGTTGAAACAATAAGCTTCCAGTGGGGAAATTTTTTGTTTTGATACAAGCCAAGAAAATATGTTCTATAAAGATTCCTTGAACAGGTTGTGTAGCACTGTGGAACACTTTGAACTGTGAGNANAAAGGAGCTCTATGTTGTTGAACTCTATTTAAGAGTACACCAAATGACAACAACAACAAAAATACGGCGTGATGGCAGCAGAGTGTAATTGGGCAAATATTAGCAAATATTAACACCAAACCTTGGTTATGCAAACTTCAAGATAAGTAAAATAATCTCAGGACAGTTATTAATTTATGACTGCTCTACTGAATAGTGTCTACTTGATCATTAAGGAACAAAATGGAGAAAGCAAGAAAACCATAATAAATATCAGTTATCCCACCTACAATCTCTTCTCCTTTTTCCTCTATACACAGTCTCTTAAAAGTGGATAGGAGTTTAACCTCCAGACAAGTGAAAAGCAAAGCACACACCCTATATCACCAATGCATGAGACCCACATCCATTCTAACAGCAGCTGACTAAATCTGTCTTGAGTGATGTTAAATACCAAGACTCCTCCTCACTCAGGAATTCCCTAAACTACAGGGTTCTGAAGGTTAAAGGTTCTTCTGGGGAACTCTCGTTACGTTGATCTTAAAATCCTCTTTATGTATCAGCTTTTGACCTCTGTTTACATATGATTTTGTACACATATCTGCCATCAAAATAGTTACTGCTCATATTTGAGCAGTAGATGGTTAGACAGCCACCTGCTTGTTTCAGACAACAAGTGTAAGTATGTCCTCTTTCTGTATGGTAGCCTTAAAACATGGAGTGCAAGCAGAACAGTGAAATGCACAAACTGCATTAGACAACACATCAGAGAATAATAGAATTATTGAGGCTACTAGACATTAAACAGAGGCTGAAGTCGAGTCCACTGCCCATACCTTATGCACCAGTCCTCTCTCATCATGAAAGGCAATACATTTCGTCAGGCAAAATTTAATTTCCATAAATCCATCTAGTTGCTGCCAGTCACCCTATAGTCGTTCGTGTGAGGGTTGTCACTATAACCTTCCAAGTACGTAAGATGAGGCTGAGCAGCCTGCAGTTCTTCAGGTCCTCTTTCCTGGTTGTCCTGAAGATGGGTGTGGTGTTTGCTTTTTCTAGTTATCAGGAACTTCTCTCCATCATCTCGATATTTGAAAGATGAAAAAAAGAGCAGTCGTGAAACGACATCAGCAATCTCCTTCAGCTCCCTTAGATGAATCAAGACAGGTGCCAGAGACCCGTTGTAGGTGGTGTCTAAGTGGCCCTTAACTCTAGCATAGGGAATGCTTCAGTTCCTTGGACTATACCACTAGGCGTACAAGCCTTCCGTTTGCAAATGGAGGTGAAAAAACCATTGAATGATTTGGCCTTTTCCATGTCTCTTGTCAGTAGATGCCCTGTCCACTAAACAGAGGATCCACATGTTCTGTAGCCTCCCTTTCACTGCCAGTGTATATATAGAAGCTCTCCTTCTTGCTTTTCAGATCACTTGCTACTTTCAACTCCAGGTGAGCTATGGCCTTCCTAACTCTACTCCTGTACTCTCAGGATTTATTTTTTTTTATATTCCTCTTGGATAGACCATCTTCTGTACACTGATGTGTGTAGGGGGGGTGTTGTGGGTTTGCATGGCAAGGTTTTGGTAGCGGGGAAGCTTGCGCTGGATCAGGGTCCTGCCAGGACCTGTGGCCCCATGGGGGACCCACACTGGAGCAGTCTGTTCCTGAAGGACTGCCTCCCATGAGGAGGACTCATGCTGGAGCAGCTTGTGGAGAATTGTCTCACATGAGAGTGACGGACCCCCACGCTGGAGCAGTGGCAGAGTGTGAGGAGAAAGAAATGGCAGAGACAACTTGTGATGAACTGACCACAACCACCATTCCCCACCCCCGAAAACTGGGAGTGAAGTTAAGCCTGAGAAGAAGGGAGGAATGGGGGCAAGGTGTTTTTAAGATTTGGTTTTATTTCTCACCATCTTACTCTGGTTTAATTGGTGATAAATTAAACTTTTTCCTGAAGTTCAATCTGTTTTGCCCATGATGGTAACTTGTGAGTGATCTCTGCCTGTCCTTATCCCAATCCACAAGCCTTTCATCATATTTTTTCTCCCCTGTCCAGTTGAGGGGAGGAGTGATAAAACCACTTTTGTGGGCACCTGGCATTCATCCAGGCTAATCCATGACAGGGTGTTGGGGTGAGGATGGGGTGATTGGGGAGTGGGGGTGGGGTTGTGTGGGGGGCTGTGTGTGTATGTGTTTTTGAGATCAAAGAGGTATTCTCCCTTCTGCCAAGCTGCCCTTTGGCCATACCTGCTTGACTTCCTGCACACTGTAATGGACCTCTGGATAGGTTGTGCTTGAAGATCAGTCTGCTCTGCTTGGTCACTTTCCCCTTCAGAATAATATAGCATGATATCATGTCCATCACATAGCCAATCAAGCTGAAGTTCACACTCTTAAGTTCAGAGTCTTTAGTTTTGTATTCACTTTTTTCCCTTCCCTCAGGATCTAAAACTCGAGCATGTCATGGTCAGTACAACCAGGGATGCCTCTGATATTCTCAGTCTAAATTCTTCCTTATTGTGACCTACAGGTCTGATAGAAGACATATCCTAGTCAGCCCAGTCAACACCTGAATAAAAACTAGTACACACTCCAGAATCTAGATTTCTGGCGTGCCAATATATTGTTTTCCAAAAGATGTTAGACTGGCTAATATTCACAATGAGAACCAAGGACTGCAATCATGAAACTTCTTCCAGTTGTTTAAAGAAGATTTTATTTGCCTCCTCTTTCTCTTCACAGAATCACAGAATCACAGAATATCAGGGGTTGGAAGGGACCTCTGTGGGTCATCTGGTCCAACCCTCCTGCCGAAGCAGGGTCACCTACAGCAGGCTGCACAGGACCTTGTCCAGGCGGGTCTTGAAGATCTCCAGACAAGGAGACTCCACAACCTCCCTGGGCAGCCTGTTCCAGTGCTCCATCACCCTCAGATGGAAGAAGTTCTTCCTCATGTTCAGACGGAACTTCCTATGCTTCACTTTGTGCCCATTGCCCCTTGTCCTGTCACTGGGCACTACTGAAAAGAACTTGGCCCCTTCCTCCTGACACCCACCCTTCAGATATTTGTAAGTATACATTAGGTCCCCTCGCAGCCTTCTCTTCTTCAGGCTGAACAAGTCCAGCTCCCTCAGCCTCTCCTCGTAGGGGAGATGCTTCAGTCCCCTCACCATCCTCGTAG
>Ga0065711_1044924_pt1 | contig 13800 bp, 10 predicted proteins | sample Hoacrofraction12_FD_59098 | JGI IMG/M metagenome (GOLD analysis project Ga0065711, IMG submission 59098) | Hoatzin crop microbial communities from Cojedes, Venezuela - Epithelial fraction 12 v2 (version 2) | ecosystem: Host-associated > Birds > Digestive system > Esophagus > Crop | place... | reverse complement strand
AGCTCGAAGAATACGCTGTTATATATTTTACTTCATCATCAATAAACCTAGGTTCTATATATGTTACATCACCGTTTATCGCATCAGGATTTCCAATCAAATATACATTTCCATATTCATCTAATGTCATAATTGTTGTGTATCCGCATTTGGCATACACAATATTTTTCATTAAAAGTATTGGTTTAGTATACGCATTGTAATTTGAGTAATCCGAATCTTCATGCGAAAATATCCCTGCTACATCTGCTCCAATAGCATATAAATTATGATCTCCGGTTATATAAATAAGAAAATATTCTCCTGAATAATCTACATGAACAACATTTTCTGCCAACTTGATAGGAATTGATCTATGCTCAACTTCCGAAGATATTTCTCCAAGCTGTCCATACTCAGAACTATTTCCTGTTCCATACAAAATTCCCTCTTCAATATAATAATGATTACCTCCACGATATATATCATTACAATAGCAATCCGATATATCACCATCAAATGCACTAAGATCTGACACTGATTCTGTTTTTATTATCGAATTAGTATAAGTTTTAATATCATCAATTTGAGCATCTAATTCTTTTGCTGTTTCCGTATTGCTTGCGACTGTAATTTCAGTTGTATTATATTTTTCATTATCAACTTCATATTTAATAGCAATTATTATCCCTATGCTAAGTATGACGGCAATAATTGCTCTTATAATATTTTTCATAATATATCCTCACATATTTCGTATAATTTATTGGGAAAATTTATTTATGAACAAATCATATATTACTAAATAATTTCATACATTATCCCCTCAAGCAAAAACTCTTTTTTGATTATACATCAGTAATATTCATAAATAAAGACTCCTGATACATTTATTTTACAAATAAAAAACAACTTCTCGAATTACAAGAAGTTGTTTTTTGATATTTTTATAAAATTGCTCTAGTATTAGGCATTGAGCCTATTTTTAAATAATCAACCCAAAATTTCTGAGCAATCCAATTATTACTATCTTTTAACTTATATGCTGAACAAGCTATTCTTGTTGGGTAGCTCGAACCCGTTGTACAATCTTTAATACGAATAAGAGTCCCTTTTTCTAATGGTTTCTTCTGCTTGATCGTACCAATATACCAATTCATATTTTTAGACAATTTATGAATATAATATCCATCGCTATCTTTATAATTATCTAACAAAATATTTCCGTTACTCTTTTTCTTGCTATACAAAATGTATGGTGGTATTGCTTTTCCAAATCCGCCTATACTTATACCACCTGATGAGTTTCGGAACACAACAAACATTACATTACCTTCTGAAGGATGTATTCCAAAACATTCATTTGGATAAATTGTGCCTATTTGTTTTGATGTAATATCTGTTTCATTTGAGTTCAACTGATACACCGGATATTTCTGATTTGCTGTATTTACATAAGCTGTTCCATTGTACATTTTATTTTCCTCTTTTCTTTTTATTTTGTAGCTGCTACATTCTATAAAAAGAATCTATAAATCAAAATGTAAACTACGCAAAAGATTTAAATTCATATTTTTATAAGTTCTTATTATCAACATCATCCTTTAGCTCCGACAATACCTTAACCAATAAATTCGGAATAGGCGCCCCAAGTCTTGCCGCATTTTCAGTTATTGACAATAATTCATTCAAAATAAACCACACAAGAACAACTAACGCAACCCACGTATTACTACTGACTTTTATCCCGAAAGTTTCTGACAAATCATGCAACATATAATCTAAGCATAGTGCAACAATATTTGTTAGCATATATCCTACTTTTTTGTAAATACCAATTATTCCTTTCTTGCTGCTCCACCCATAATTTGAATCTTTTGGATGTTCTATGGCTTCTTTATAAGATGCTAGTACTCCTGATATATAATCAATCAACATCAATGCAATAAATAATAAATACGCACCAAAATAATTCATTAGATATTCAACAATCCATGTGCCTGCTAATACAGCACACATGATTTCAGATATTTTCTTTATCTTCATAATTTTATCCTCCATAAAAATAATCATATAAATCTAAACGTAATCTTCTTCTAATCCTGTTAACATATTGTCTGCTTACATCAAATTTTTCAGAAATCTGCGAATCTGACATTCTATCAAATAACATATGTTTGCATAATTCTCTAGTCTTTGGACAATACTTGTCCAAAAATTTATCTATATCATTTTTTATATTTATATCATTGATATAGTCATGAGTATCTGCATTGTTCTCCTCATAATAATTAAAACCTTCGAGACAAATATATTCATTAAACCTCTTACTTCTTCGATAGAGTTCCAAAAATCGACGTTTCAGCGCATTTGCAAAATAATTTGTACATTGTCCCTCATTTACTATGAATTCAATTTTATTAACCGCTACCCACAACGCAAATAGCATCTCTTGCTTTATATCTTCAGCTTCATCTTTGTACAGTAATCGAACATATTTTTTTATAAGTGGTTCAAAATTCTCAGCCAAAATCAAAAAACTCTTTTCATCTCCTTCTTTGCATTTTGAAATTATTTCCTTGTAATCATTCATTATTTTTATCTCCTATTATTTTCTAGGAGATAAGCGCTTATATCTATTTGTAATTTACATCAAAATAAGCCAATAAATTCAGCCACTTTCTGACCACAGTATTTACAACATTTTCCTGCAAATTTGAAACTTATATTATAGTCAAAGCATAGAAAAATAGGTCAGAAACTGTCTGGAAATTTTAAATTTCAAACAATAATGCAATGCCTTTATTGCTACATATGATAGATGTATAATTTACTATTAGAAACATGGCATTCTATTTTTAAGGGGGATACAAAAATATAAATGAGAAAAAACATCAGAATAGCACAAATAATTATAATGACCTTATTCTTAATAACATTGCTAATCCTATCATATAAAAAGTATTTAGACTAAAAATTGTAAACTTACATATAAATACTTTTATATTCTTTTCTATAGATGTATAATTTTTTATTGAATACTTTAGTTTAGAGAGGGGATACATTATGAGATGTTTTGATAAAAATATTTACAGATTATTGCCAAGACAATTCTTTGGTTTTTTCATTATATGATTTAAATAATGATGAAGTTCCGGAGCTGATACTGGCTAAGTCTTCTAAAACCTCTTACGGTAATTACATATTAATATATGATATTTTCTCTTATAAAAATAATTCTCTCGTTAAACTATTCAATGATTTGGGACACGGAACATATGGATCAGATATAGTTACCTTATATGAAGATAACATCATTGGTTTGGAATACTCTAATTCTAACAAAGATGCAAGCGTAGATTACTATAAATTGAATTCTGAATGCGAACTCGATTCTATAGAACATATCCACGCAGATAATAACTATAATGATAATTCCAAATCATGCTTTTACTATACTTATGATATAAATAACAAACAAGAAATATCCTACAATGAATATGTAAAAATCGCAAACAAATATAAAACTATTATGTCAAAAATAAATTACATAAGCATAGATACTACTGTATCACTCAATTCGATATGGAAAAAATATAACTAATTTATTTTATTAATTCAAAATCAATATTTATATGAAAATGCTCCTTTTTATAGCATTTCCAAAGATAAAGAGCTGTCACAAAGTGGCAGCTCCTCATCTTTAGGAAGGATAATTATATTGTTTCCAAATATAAGATATTATCATTTTTACTATCTACAAAATCTTTATCGTGTGTTATTACAATAACGATTTTGTTTTTATCTCTTAAATTATCTATCATATTTCTAACTATCTTTTTATGCTCTTTGTCAAGATAGTTCGTCGGCTCATCAAAAATATATACTTTCTTGTCGTCTTTTATATCACACTTTAATTGATACATTTTGAGCTGCCCTTTTGACAACGTATCCGGCACAAAGTCTGCATAAAATCTACTATATATGGGTTCAGCACAGGAATATACAAAATTATTATTATGCCCAAAATCCTCTATATCAATCAAACCACTATATCTATTACTAAGTCCAAGAATCGCCAGAATCATTGATGTTTTGCCAGCTCCATTATCACCCATAATAGTATAAATATTTCCGGAACTCATTTTTTGAGTAATCTTATTATGTAGCGTATCACCACTACTTCCCTTTGATACGTATTCTTTTAAAGTTATTTCACTTATATCATTACATTCATAACTCTTAGTATCTTCATCCAAATACTTTGTAAACTCTTCTCTTATATTTTTGGTAGATGCAAATTCTTTATAAAAGTCGATGCATTCTTCAATAGGTCCCCAAAATTTTGATGTGTAAAGTGTTATTGCATATAAACCACCAACTGTGACTACTCCTTTCCATACTCCGATACCGGCTATGATAATTGAACTGATTATCATCAAATTCAGAAACGCATATGACATAAAATTCATGAATGCGGATTCTACTTTTATCTGTTTGTTTTTAGATTCTATATACTTATTCAATATTTTTTCTATTGGAACAAAAAATGAACTTTTTCTAAATCTTTCTGATGCTGATATTGCAGTTAAGTCTGCTACATAATCCCTGCAATCTCTCATACTATCAACAGTATTTTTGCTGTACTCTCCAAGTTTATCCGCATATTTTCTTGATAAAATAATAAAAAGAGGGACAAAAATCATAACAGCAATTGCATTTATAGGAGATATGGTAAAAAGAGCAATTAAAATTCCGATTTCTGTTATAATATTTATAACAAATTCCACTGTACTTTTTACGCAAAAATCCTTTATAATTTCATATGTTTGACCAAGTTGCTGACTTACATCATCTCGTGTCCTCGTGCTTTCTGACATATCATAAAACTTAGCATTTTGTGAGGATTTTTTTATGATATTTACCCAAACATTCTTCTCTGACATTCCTTGATAATAATCCATCATATACCCTAGAAGCTGACCTATAACATATAATACTAATATAAAAATAATATTATTAGCTAATACTTTCACACTATCCTGTGACAATGAATCTATAAAAAGTTCTTGACTATACGGCGTAATAAGTGTCACTATCATATACAATATTTCAGCCAACACAAACAGCAAAAAATCTTTTCTTTTGTTAAGTTTTATAAGTTTAATTATTTCTTTCATAAGTATCCCCCTGTCATAATAACCTCAACACCAATATCATCCGTATGTATCTTTTTTATATCTATGCTTCATTGTTTTTTCCTCCTATATTTTTATGTCCGCGGTACATGGTTTTAGTTTACAATCTCTCAAAAAACATAACAAGGGACAAAGTAGTCCACCTTTTTTAGTTGACTACTTTGTCCCTTGTTTTATTCTTGTCATTAATTTATGATATCTCTATCAATTACTGAAAGGAACCAAATATTATGAATTATCTAAAACATTTTTTTATCATTTTAACTTTATTATTTGTACTAGGGCTTGATGGCGACAAGTCGATAACTAATCTATCCAAGCTTTCATATACAAATTACAAGATTCAAAACAATCTGCCTTTTGATAATATCGAACTATTATAATGCATCATTTAATGATTGGGACAATTATGCATATATTCTTCTATAACTTTTTTGTCCCTTTCATTAAATACAAATTCACTAAGCAATACACATACTTCTAATTCTTTATATTGTCTATCTGTCACCTTACCTTCTCTTTCTGCTTCATTCCAAATATTACTATATATATCTATGCAACTCAATCATGCGATTTGCACTGAGCATATTACGTATGACTTTTTCCGATAACTTATTCGATTTATCATACTCTTTATTATTTCCCCAAATGCTAACAAACCAAAATGATATCAGCATATATATTGATAAATTATTATAAATATACTTATAGTCGCATTCTACATAATTTTTATAAAGATAACTCTGTAAATCGCTATTTTCATCTATACTTGTCTCTTCTGTCAATAAATTATATAAACAAATAACTTCATACTTGGATAAAAATCCCTCCTTTTTACTGATCTTTTGCATAGGTATAGTTTGTTGTAATGCTATCTTGATATTTGACTTATATTTCTCTTCATCCATTTCTCCGCTTTGTCTTTTTATTACGCTATAAATTCTAATTATTGTTTGCCTATTACTTGGACTTTTAGTATTATTCTTATCCATAAGCATTTTAAGCTCATCTATACTAAGTATTTCACCATCATTATGTTCATTCGCATACGAAATGACTTTATTTATATTGGAATCATCGGCAATTATATTTCCACGTATAAGGCTTCTCGAAAGGCCAAGTTTTTCAAAAAGATTCCTTACTATTTCACGCTGTATATTTCCCTCATTTTTTTCTATTCTTCTAATGGTTTTTTTATCACAAATACCTTGAGCCAAATCTTCCTGTGTCATATCAAGCATGTTTCTTCTTTTATATATTACATCTCCTATTGAATGAATATGTGTGCCTTTATAAACATAACAATTTAATTCCATATTTCTTTCAGGATAATATCTATTATAAATAGAGATAATAATTTTATGTATTTTTATCAATTTATCACGCGAAGTAATTTCACAGTTACTTAATTTCTTTTGTGTGGCTTTTATCTCATAAAGTTTTATTCTTTTTTCTACGATTTCCTCTATATAATATGTTCTTCCCGATTTTCTTAAATCCAATAATGCTTCATCCAATAAAATAGAAATATTGTCAATATTTTCAAAAATATTATTTAAATCCGCGTTACAATTATAATAACTTATTACTAAATATGGCATAATTTTTGATCTGCTTATATGATCCAATTTCATGTCTTTTATTTTTTTTAGTATCATTTCGTAATACTTATATTTTTCAACTGTTGATATTCTATTATTACGACTTTCCTTATTTAAATATGTTATAAGTATATACATTTCTTGAATAGACAAATTCATATTTGATATAACTTTCATATCAATTAACGGAATTGTACAAAGTACTGCCTTCTCATATAATTCTGCAATATTCTCGTTTGCTTCATTGTTATGGTAGATTTGAATTCGCGCCATCATATCATATATAACTTGCATAATTATATTATTGTCGCAATATTTATTTTGACAAATTTTTATTTGTTTTAATGCACTATCAAATTTCTTCTCTTCGACCAAACATAGTAGCTCATTTATATCTTCCCATATAGCATACTCTTTTGGCTGGATATATTCTTCATAAAGCTCACAATTATAGCCAAGTCTGGAAAGCACTATATTTCTAAAATACCATTCAGGCATTCTAAGACCTTTTTCTATTTTCGTAATTGAGCTTTTTGTACATATTCCCATAGCAAGATTTTTTTGGCTAATGCCCTGTGTTTTTCGCATTTCATATAATTTTTTTCCAAATTTTTCATCTTCACTTAATTCCCAATTTTCTTTATCTGCCATAACATTCCCTTACAAATCTTCTCATCACATCCATCGCTCTTATGACTTTGTCTGTATCTATGCAATATGCCATGCGGAAGTATCCCGGAGCGCCGAAGTTGTCAGCCGGAACAAGTATTAAATCATATTTCAGAGCCTTCTTGCAAAACTCGTTTGCATCTTCTTCCAAAGCTTTTGGCATTATGTAGAAAGTGCCGCCGGGTCTAACTACTTCAAATCCCATATCTATAAGTGCATCATATATGATATTCATATTTGTTTCATACACTGACAAATCGCTCGTACTATCTGCAACCCTGCCAACAGCTTGCTGTATTATTGATGGTGGGCAGTTATGACCTATTCCTCTTGATATCTGACCGCACATAGGAACTATTACGTCGCTCTCTTCTGCTTTTGGATTTACTGCCACATATCCTATACGCTCACCCGGAAGTGATAGTGCTTTTGAGAACGAGTAGCATGACAGCGTATTGTCATAATATTTTGATACGTAAGGCGCATCTTTTTTGTCAAATACAATTTCCCTATATGGTTCGTCAGATATTAAATATATTGTTTTAGTATATTCTTTGGATTTAGCTACCAGTATATCTGCAAGTTCATTTAATATATCATCTGAGTATACTATTCCTGATGGATTGTTTGGGGTATTGATGAGCACAGCTGCTACGTTTCCATCTATCATATCCGACAATTTCTCCAAATTTATCTGGAAAGATGAAAAGTCTGCATCAACGATTTTAAGTTTTCGCCCTGCTCCCTCAATATATGGTATATATTCAGGGAAAAATGGTGCCACGCAAAGTATAGTATCCCCTTCCTTGCTGATAGCTCTTATAGCATGTGCTATAGCTCCTGCCGCGCCTGTTGTCGGGAATATATGATTTGGCGTATAGTCCATTCCAAATCTCTTATTAAGAGACTTTGCTATGTTTTCTTTAAACGATGGATCTCCAAGTGTTGGGCTATATCCATGAAGCTTCATGGGATTTTCTTCTTCAAGCATTTTTATCATAGTCTTTGTGAAGATTTCAGGCGCAGGAACAGATGGATTGCCAAGGCTAAAATCATATACGTTTCCACTTCCAACTTCCGCAACTTTCTTCGTGGCATATTCCGAAAAATTTCTTATAATATTTTTGTTTGAAAGCATTTTTTTGTAAGTTTCGTTAATCATATAGGCCTCCCCCGTATTTTCATACTCTTTATATATTTATTTTGTTTTTAGTATTGAATTTTCTATATCTGTCAATATTTTATCAGTATCTTCAAGCAGATTATTTTGTGCATTTATTTCTCTTTCATCTTTTTTATACTTATATATAAATGCAGGCTTACCCGCTTGTTTGAATGACATTTTTCCTTTGTATGCTTTTATTAGTGTAGGTATATTTTGTGCTTTATATTTAGCAGTGGGCAAAACTTCAAATACTATTTCACCTTTTCCGCCCTTTATCTCTCTAATATAAAGTCTATGTGCTTTTGCCTTTAACAGTGCTATCTTCAAGAGATTTTCTGCTTCTCTTGGAATATCTCCAAATCTATCTCGAAGTTCATCTCTCATATCATCAGCATCAGCTATAGTTTCAATAGATGCTATTCTCTTATATATATCTAGTTTCTGCTCTTCATTTAATATGTATCCGCCGGGAATATATGCATCGACATCCAGTTCAATAGATGTGTCAAAATCATCCTGCGTATCTACTTCAATTCCTTTTTTCTTTTTGACAGCTTCATTTAGCATCTTGCAATACATATCATATCCAACCGCCATCATGTGACCTGATTGTTTTTTGCCAAGAAGTGCTCCCGCACCTCGAATCTCCAAATCTCTCATAGCTATTTTGAAGCCTGACCCAAGATCTGTGAATTCTCTTATTGCAGAAAGCCTTTTTTGTGCAACTTCTTTTAGCATCTTGTCTCTTTTGTACATCAAAAAAGCATACGATTTTCTATTCGACCTTCCAACTCTTCCTCTAAGCTGATAGAGCTGTGACAGTCCCATTTTATCCGAATCGCTTATAATTATCGTATTTACATTCGATATATCAAGTCCTGTTTCGATGATAGTAGTAGATACCAAGACGTCCACATCACCTGCTATGAAGTCGTACATTATTCTTTCAAGCTCAGATTCAGCCATTCTTCCATGAGCAAAAGAAACATTTGCTTCCGGAACAAGTTTGGATATTCTTGCTGCAACATCTGCAATATCATTTACTCTATTGTAGACATAGTAGACCTGTCCACCTCTTGATAGCTCTCTGACAATGGCTTCTCTAACCATTTCTTCATTGTACTCGCATACAAATGTCTGAATAGGTTGTCTCTCGTTCGGAGCCTCTTCCAAAAGACTCATATCTCTTATACCCACAAGAGACATATGCAAAGTTCTTGGTATAGGCGTTGCAGAAAGCGTCAGTACATCGACATTTTCCTTTAGTTTCTTTATTTTTTCCTTGTGACCTACTCCAAATCTCTGCTCTTCATCAACTATCAAAAGGCCTAGATCTTTATACTCAACATCTTTTGACAAAAGCCTATGCGTTCCGATTACTATATCAACAAGCCCCTTCTTTAAATCTTGCAAAGTCTTTTTTTGCTCTTTTGCTGTTCTGAATCTTGAGAGCATATCAACCCTTACCGGGAAATCTTTCATTCTGCTTGTAAAAGTATTAAAATGCTGCTGCGCAAGAATCGTGGTCGGCACAAGCACCGCCACTTGTTTTCCATCCTGAATGGCTTTAAATGCCGCCCTTATCGCAATCTCTGTCTTGCCAAATCCAACATCACCGCAGACAAGCCTATCCATAATCTTGTCGGATTCCATATCTTTTTTGGTCAAAGCTATAGCATCAAGCTGATCACTCGTCTCTTCAAACGGGAACGAATCCTCAAATTCCTGCTGCCATACGCTATCTTTGCTAAAGGCAAATCCTTTTTGATTCTGCCTCTTGGCATAAAGCTCAACAAGATCGCTTGCAACTTCATCGACCGCACTTCTGACTTTCTCTTTCGTCTTGTTCCAGTCAGAGGTTCCAAGTTTATTTAACTTCGGCTTCTTCGTAGTATCCTCTGCTGCCGATGCATATTTTTGAAGAACATCCAGCCCCGTTGCAAGCACATACAAATTTCCGCCGCCTGCATACTCTATGCGCACATAATCTTTTATTACGTTATCCGTCTTTATCTTCTCAATACCCTTGTATATACCAAGACCATGCCTTTCATGCACCACAAAATCGCCAATGTGCAAATCATTCATTGACGATATACTATCACCCGACTTATATTTTTTCTTCTTCTTTTTCTTCTTGTGCTCTGTGAAAATATCACTTTCTGCTATGACCGCAAATTTTATTTCGGGATACTCAAAGCCTTTCAAAATGCGTCCATAATAGGTCATGATTTCGCCGCTTTCAAGAACGCGCCCGGGATCTTCCGAATAAAAGGCCGTGATATCGTTATCTCTAAGGTCTTCAACTATCCTCTTTGCCCTAGTCCTGGAACCCGAAAGTATGATTACCTTATAGCCGTTTTTCTTATATCTTTTTAAATCTTTTACTAAAAGCTCAAAGCTATTATTATACGGAGCTATGCTCGATGCATGAATCTCAAAATACTCCTGCGGCTCAAACAAGTTCTCCTTTTTTGGCATTGGGATAGACTCAAGGAGCACATTTCTCATATTCTCCATTTTGGCTATTACTTCTTCTATGGAAAAAAGAATATCCATCTGCCCCGGCAATATATAACCCTGCTCGGCTCGGCTCACCATGCTCTGTCTAAACTCTTCGGTTATAGCATTGGCGCTTCCAAGAACAAGGCTTGGTTCATCTATAAAAACGATGCTTCGTCCCTTATCAAAGAGCTCAAGAAATGTTCCGGGTTCCTTGTAGAAATACCTGATAAACATCTCCATTCCGCTCATATCATGGAACTGCTCTGCTTCTTCTTTTTTCTCTTCTATATAGGACTTAAGCCTTGCGGATTCTTTGGTCTTGAACTCTTTCCTAAGTGCGTCATACCTATTGTCAAATTCAGCCATGACTTTGTCAAAGCCATCTGCAAGTTCATCATCTGTAAATATCATCTCTGTCGCCGGATAAATCTCAATAGATTCCAGCTTTTCAAGAGACCTCTGCGTTGCAATGTCAAACGACCTAATCGACTCAACATCATCACCAAACAGCTCTATTCTATAAGGATTGTCCCTAGTAAGGTCGAATACATCTATGATATCGCCTCTTATTGCAAACTGGCCGCTTGCTTCGACCTGGTAAACCTTCTCATATCCCATCTGCACGAGCTTTTTGGCAATTAGTTCTTCATCCTGCGGTTTTCTCTTATCGATTTTAAGGATATTATTTTTTATGACGCTTACAGGAATCTGCGGACTCATAAGAGCCTGAAAAGTCGTTATAACCGTCACGGGTCTGCCCTCGATGAGTCTTCTGATTGTACGTATTCTCTCGGTTGTTATGTCATTACTATGTATATCCGCTTGGTAAAAAATAAGGTCTTTTGCAGGAAAAACAGTTACATTTCTATCATAAAATTTATAATCTTCATACAACTCTTTGACATGAATATCAGAATCCGTAACTATTATTCTATACCTAAGCTCTTTTGAAAGCGCATTTATCATATGCGCCTTTTGAGAGCCTGTGCATCCTATTAGGTCTGCGCAGGCAAATGGCTTTTCCAAATATTTATTTAAATCATTAAATACAGGAAGCTCCTGCAATGGCATTTCTATTGCACGCATATCATTTTACCTTTTTTTGATTAAACTTATTCATAGCGGCATCAGTTCCCTCGCACAAAATGGTCTTCACAGCACTTGCTGCGTCTGCTACCGCCTGTTTTATAAAAAGCTCATCTTCTTTGGAAAAATGTCCAAGTACATGAGCAGCGAGGTCCATCCCTTCAGGCTTTTTGCCAACTCCGACTCTAACCCTCTTAAATCCGTCGGTTTTGCAATGTGCGATTATGCTTTTTAGGCCATTGTGTCCGCCTGCGCTCCCCTTTGGCCTTACCTTGATATTGCCAACCTCTTGATCTATATCATCGGATATCACAATCAAATCGTTTTCAGGCTCCACCTTATAAAAATGACACATCGGCCCTACCGCTTCGCCGCTGTTATTCATATATGTAAGCGGCTTCATAAGAAGCACCTGATGCCCCTCTATTCTACCTTTTCCATATGCTGCATTAAATTTGGTTTCCGTAAGCTCTATTCCATACTCATCGCAGAGCTTGTCTATGACTTCGAATCCAACATTGTGACGTGTTCCTATATATTTTTTCTCCGGATTACCCAGACCTACTATTATTACCACTTCTTTATTACCTATATCCTTATCTTTATTTATTTTTTGGAAAAAATTATAAAATAGTCCCATCATATATCTCTATGCTTGAAAGTTTTCTTTCCGCTTGCATAGTCTCCTACTATGTCTCCGTTTCCTGAAAGCATATATTTGTATGTTACAAGGCCGTCAAGTCCAACAGGCCCTCTTGCATGAAGTTTACCTGTAGATATACCGACTTCTGCTCCAAAACCATATCTATATCCATCTGCAAATCTCGTTGATACATTCCTATATACGCCGGCGCTATCAACCATAGTAGCAAAATAATTTGCAATATCATTACTATTTGTTATTATACAATCAGTATGATGAGATCCATATTTATTTATATGAGCAACTGCTTGCACAACATCGTCTACATACTTTAGCGATATAATCATATCGTTATATTCGCATCCAAAGTCTCCATCATCCATTACGGCCTTTTCGTCTGTTTCTCCAAGAATATCAAGTACTTCCTTGCTTCCTCTTATAGCAACTCCTGCATCATTTAAGGCATCTCCAAGTTCTCTTACAAAATCCTCTCCTATAGACCTATTTATAAGTACTGTTTCTACAGCATTGCACGCCGCAGGATACTGAGTTTTGGCATCTATTATAACTCTTTTGGCGAGTTCTTTATCAAAATCGCTATCTATATAGATATGACATATACCGCTCGAGTGTCCCATAACAGGTATCTTGGTGTTATCCATAATATATTGCACGAACTTGTTAGAACCTCTTGGAATAAGCAAATCTACATCACCGTAACAAGACAAAAGCTCATCTATTTCGTTATGACTGCTAACTCTAAAAAGTGTCCCTTCCGGTATTCCGGCGCCGCATGCTGCTGTTTCAATTAGTTTAAAGAGAATATCATTTGTATTTTCTGTCTCTTTTCCGCCTTTAAGCACTGCGCAGTTACCACTTTTTATACAAAGCGTTGCTATCTGCACGAGTGCATCGGGGCGAGCCTCAAATATAACTCCTATAACTCCAATCGGA
>Ga0065711_1044923_pt1 | contig 13801 bp, 5 predicted proteins | sample Hoacrofraction12_FD_59098 | JGI IMG/M metagenome (GOLD analysis project Ga0065711, IMG submission 59098) | Hoatzin crop microbial communities from Cojedes, Venezuela - Epithelial fraction 12 v2 (version 2) | ecosystem: Host-associated > Birds > Digestive system > Esophagus > Crop | place... | reverse complement strand
TGATTCTGCCCCTCTACTCTGCTCTGGTGAGACCTCACCTGGAGTCCTGCGTTCAGCTCTGGAGCCCTCAGCACAAGAAGGACATGGACCTGTTGGAGCAGGTCCAAAGGAGGGCTACAAAAATGATTTGAGGGCTGGAGCACCTGTCCTATGAGGACAGGCTGAGAGAGTTGGGCTTGTTCAGCCTGGAGAAGAGAAGGCTGCGGGGACACTTGATTGCAGCCTTTCCATACTTAAAGGGAGCCTATAGGAAAGACGGGGACAATCTTTTTAGTAAAGACAGCAGTGACAGGACGAGGGGTAATGGTTTTAAACTAAAACAGGGTAGGTTTAGGCTGGATATAAGGAAGAAATTCTTTATAATGAGAGTGGTGAAACACTGGAACGGGTTGCCCAGAGAGGTAGTGGAGGCCCCATCCCTGGAAACATTGAAGACCAGGTTGGACGGGGCTCTGAGCAACCTGATCTAGTTAGTGGTGTCCCTGCTCGCGGCAGGGGGGTTGCACTAGATGACCTCTAGGGGTCCCTTCTGACCCAAAACTTTCTATGATTCTATGATTCTATGTTATTTTTCTTCCTTCCATAAACTGCCTATGTATTTTATCTTGAAAATCTTATGTTAACACCAAGTTACTGTCATATTTGCATTGCTGATTTTTCTCATCTGATGATAAATTATTTCTTTCACCTCAGACACAATCCATCTTAGCCATTCAGAGCGGTAGCAGTTTTGTATTTCATCTTACAATGCATACTACAGAGATGTTATATGATGCTTTGCATGCATTATGCTGGTCCAGTGGCTCTTTCATTTCATAATTTAGCTTATTCCCTAAGACAGCAAGTGTGGCCAAACCCCTGAAGCGACTGGATCTTGTGTTTGTGGTCCATTCTCTCCAAGTAATGCTTGAATATTTTTAATGCACTTTACGTTAAAAACTTTCGCAGAGAATCTCAAGGAAATTAATTACACACCCATAAGGAAAACTAAAAACGCAGCCAGCCAATATGCACTCAGTTGCATCTCACAAGCATCAATGCACAAAAGTATTTCAGTAAATTAATCTGAATTGGTACTTATTCACTGATAACAGTTAGGTGAATTAATCTGATGAGTGCTTCACTTGAGCCTGTAACTGTAAGTAATGGTAATAGAAATCATCAATTTTAGAATAAAAATTATCCAGTATAGCCATGTAAATAACAAGGTCTGCTAAAGTGAAATGATCCTTAAATAGGTGGTGTCTGATAAACTGCATTTTGAAAATCGTGGCAATAACATTTTGCAGTAGGAAGACAGTATTTATACTGTCTTCTGTGCAATACAGTTGTCTCAATAAAATGTATGTGGCACAATTAATTGGAAAAATGAACATTATGTTTGATGAGGTCAGATTTAGGATTTTTTTTTGTAAAGGGAGTGTCTCTAATTATCTGCTCTATTAATTTAAGTAGGAAAATAAATCAAAAGATCAGGGTTTATAGTGTGAAGAAATTGCACACATTATTCCGAGAGTGAACATGACTCTCTTTCACTATTGAAAACTCACTTTGATTTATTTCATCCCTCAGAATTATATTAATTTATTTACCTATAAAGCTCAAGTAGAATTATATTCGTGATGGAATAGAAAGGAAGTGGATGAAATTTATCTCCTTCCATTAACCTTGAACTGTAGAAGAAGATAATGTTACCTAATTCAGGTATCTAAAATAGGAATTCAGTTTCAGATAATATAAAGAGATTGATTTTTCCAAAAGATAATTCAGAGAAGCAAAATGCCTTAATATTTTATTGCAATTTAAAAAATATTTGCTTTAAACATACTTGTCCCCTCCTCTGATCTTCCAGTCCACCATATTTGCCTCATCTGCAAGGCTTTTAAAAATTCAAATTATTTATTGAAATAAAAACCAAAGAATTGCATTTCTGTTCTGACACAACTACCTCAGCCGGTTTAAACACATCACACCTTTGAAGAACATTTGTGTCATGCTACTTGACTGAACAAATACATTTTAATGGCAAACTGTGCAAAAATTTGGTAAAATCTTAGGAAACAGACATCCACAAAAATCAAACTAATTAGTATTTTTTATGATGTACATTGACTTCTTATTTTTCTAAAATTGAAAGAAATTTTTAATTTTTCTGAAAAAGCAGGATTTATTATTTTTATTCAAACATCAAAAACACTTTTATTTGAATGGATTTGAGGCCTTCAGTGGTCATTCTTGTTAACAGTTGTTGGGGTTTTTATAAAATGTCACATTCTGGAACTTTTTTCTGTCAGAAAGAAAAATCCTCAGGATAACTTTAAATATTTTCTGCAACAGGTTATAAATTCTACTGATTTTTCACAAGATTAGGTTCTTCTATATTCCCTTTTGTCCTTGAATAAGTTCAAATGGTCAGATTAATTTTTCAATATGATGCTGAAGAGATAAGTAGAGTTACATCAAGACACATTTTTAGGCAAAGTAACAATTTTTATGTGCAATAAAACATAAAATTCCATTTTAAGATCACTAACTATCCGTTTGTTATTACTTTAGTGGTTAGAAATGAGAACTACATGAAAAACATACATGATTGCATTAGAATACAACTATTAAAAATGTCTTTTCTTTCAGATTTGGAAAAAAAAATAATATTTCTGTTTCAGGGACTGCAGTAACATTGCAATAGAGAATAATGGGGTTTTAAGTCTTCTGGTTAAGTCACTCTGACCTGAACACCGTTCTACAGGTCATAGGCCTTTATATTCTAGGTGAAGCTAAAATAGTATATACCTGTTTTTGTTTGTGATTCTGTACCTATATATAAGCACAATGCTTTACTAATCGCATTTGGGAAAAAGAAAAAAATCTCTTGAAGTGAAGTAAGCAAATTAATTTGTCAGCATTCTTCATAATCCTATGGGCATGGCTTTCTAGCTTAGTTAAGATGTGGATTCAACAAATGACAGGTTGTCCCTCTTATTTTGTTTTCTTGTTTAAGAGAAATTTATTGTTGCCAATTTCAGCCATGCAGCATGTGCATTTTCTTCAGAGATTTTAAGAACTATGACTCTAATCGGAGTATTTGTTCGTTGTTTTCCCAGAAGTACCTACTTCCTTAGTAGTCTTTTGTACTTGTTGTACCTTATTTTTTACATTTTCTAAACTCAGGTCTTACTTTCTTGCTCTTTCTTGGCTTATTCAGCCTATATTTTGGGGGAGAAAGCCATCTCAAACAGCTATACAAAGAGCACAGAATGTTTCAAATGTTCAAATTCTGACAAATTTCTCACTCTTCTAAAGACTGACTGCATGGGTTAAGTTTTTGACAACTTTAACTTTGAATTAAAGATAGTCAGATCTTCCCAAAATTCAATTAACTCTTTTTTTTTTGGTTTTTTTTAGACAGAAAATACTTGGCTAAAATGAACAGAATATCTTTGCAAATTGAAACTGTAAGTCACTAGTTTATAGTAGTCCGAACTTGCATTACTATCTCACTATGAAGACTAATCTGTGTATTGCTTGAATAATGGAGGAAAGTTATTGGAGTAATGGATAGATTGCAAAATAACCAAGTAAAACAATTTCAGTGTATTATCTTTTATAACACCAGACGTCCTTCTATAAAAGCATGTTAGAGCTGAACAATTCCATTTGTTTTTGTGATTGATGAATGATTCCTCTAACCAGCTGAACTTGTGCAGGAACTGACTGATGTCTTTCAGCACCATAATGAATAGTAATTCAAATGATGTCAATGATGCAATATTAGACTGAAAGGAGAATTAATTAAAATGAGACGTTTTGCTGACCAAAAAACATAAACTATTGTTTCCCAATGCAAATTATTGTCAGTCTAGGAGAGACCTGCAAATACTGAAAATGGAATTCTATAGGTTATAGCTGCTTGACTGATCCTGTAGTTTGAATGTATCCCAAAAAATCCTTTAAATTCTAGAGCTACATATTACTGTGTTTTCTAGTTCTAACTCACTGCCTAGATTTTTTTACTATTGTTGTGACATTGCCCGTCAGCTTACTTTGCATCACTAGGTTGCTATAGTCTCACTATATATAATCAGGAACAATGTCCACTGAAGTGTGCATCTGTAGAAAAAAGACATTTATCATAACCATAATTAATGACCATTTAGAATGTCATAATTCTTCTGTTCCTCCTTTGCCTTGTTTTGCTTTAAAAATCCACTTTTATGAGTGGAAGACCATAACTAAAACTGAAATCTGGTGTTCTTTGATATATTTCTTCTCAAACGATTCTTTTACTATTCATAAAAACCTTCACAGAAAATCTTATAATAGAATGAAGTTGTTGGGGTTTGTCAAAATCAGATAAAAAATTGATTTTGAATTAAAACCTCAGGGACTGTGAAAACTGAACCACAATTCAATTAAACACAGTTCCATTTGCCTTAGGGAAGCTCTGCTTGTATCAGGACAACAGTGTTGTCCTGCATCTTCAGTGAGCATGTCAGATGGCTGTTTAGAAGATGAGACTTTTTCTCCAAAATAAGTTTGATAAGATACAAGTTCAGTTAGAGAAAAGCTGAATAAATCCTGGCGAGACACTCACCTTAAAATAAAGTGTTTCAGCGAGCAGGCCTACAGCCCAGAGAAGTCAAAACTCACCAGTAAATAGAACTCAGTGCTATATAAAGTTCTGTCCTGAAACACTTCTTAGGAAACAGTTTATTTTGACTAGTCAGCTAATTACAGTGTAGATACTGTGTTATCACTATTGATGAAGAATTTTAAATTAAGACAAAATAATTCTAGTTGGAAAAATACTGATTTTTTGAAAGAAATTTTAACAGAAACATATCTGTTTCAATGTTGTTTTAATGAAATGCTGGTGGGCTTGGGTGCAATATTGTCCAGTGTCCTTTCTTTTCTGCTAGCCACAAAGTGTTTGTTAATGTTGATGGGAACTGAAGGTGGGGTCTCAGGTTCTAATTTTCAAAAAATTCTCTAAACATTTCCCCCACAGAATTGACAGAGATTTTGTCCTGCTTTCTGCAACTTAAAATTCCATTTATGCATTGAAAATGCAATAAAATCTTTTCAGAGCTTTGGATTTTTCTGTGAGACAGGAATCATGACGTTCAGCCAGCCGTGTTAATTTACATAAGATAAATGGTTTAAGTAATTTTTTTCATTTTTATTAACCCTATCTAGAATCAACACTACAATTCAGTAGAAGACTTTCTTTAAGGAATAATAGGGTTGAGCTTCAGGGTGACGATGAGAGTGGCAGGATTTATGCCATGCAATGACAGAACCCAGTTTTCCTAATGCATGCACTGAAGCATATTCCTTACTGAATAAGTCAGAGAAAATAAAGTGAAGGTTGAAAACCAGTGATGCTAGCCTTTCATGTTTCCACCAAAATTATCCTGGTCCACTACACATGCACACATTCTCTATCGCACACAGAAAGTGGTGTTTAAACTTGCCCTCAGATACATGTTTTGCCTTTGCTACCCTAGTCTTGCTTATGTCACATATCCAGCACCTCCTTAATTATCATCTGAGTCTTCTAAGCCTCACATAAACAAATGGAAATATGCTGAGTGAAGGAAAGACCACGACTGAATGCATTGTGGTCTTTATTGTGTGCAAGACTTCATCTCCTGAAAGAGTCATCACTGTCAAAAAGGGGTAAAAAGGCCATTCTGCTAATCATTCTTTAGAGAGTCTGAACAAGTGCATTTGTGCTCATATTTCTATTACAGATGAAAATTTAAGTACTCTTACACCCAAAGATCTGTGTACATGACCAAAAAATATAGTTCAAGACATAGCTATGTTCTCAGAGTTCATTTGCACATTGTTAGAATTTTGGGATAACGTTTGGAGGTAAAATTTTAATGGACATATGGAGAAACTGGTTGTAAATAGCTCTTTTAATTCCAGTACTCTATTGTAATTTTTGTAATCATATATTACCATCTCAAGTGGGTGCATTTCATATTCACTTTTTGCAGTAAAAAATTGCAGTATCATGTTCAAAACAATTGAGTACCCTGTCTTCGGTGTGCAAGAACAGAAGGAAAACAGATGATAGTTTCTTTTAATGTAACTCTTGCAAAATAAGAGTTAAAGCAGACTCCAATAAATCTGCTTCACCTATCAGAAAGTTCGCATAAAGCATTCTTTCTGGTAGATAAAGCAAGGAAAAAAAACACTACAATTTCAAAAAAAGTTTCTTATGGGGTGTAGCCCAGGTGTGATGCTGAAATCTGCCTACTTTGGATTTTAGTTCTAACGCTGCTGAGTCAGAGGTAATGGATCTGACCCAATAGCATCAGGGAAAACATCACCCAGATGCGCATCCCTTCTTGGAGGGGTTACGTAGAAGCTTTGGCACATCATTAGCATTTACCTTAGAATACTGTATTTAATTATAATTTGGCTGTGTGAACTCAGTGCCTTAGTCGTGATTTCAAAATTTTTATTTTTTGCCTTCAAAAAATAAAAAGTTTTACTCTACTTCTGCCAGCAAGTTCCCAGTTTGTGACATTTATATTATTTATCTATTAGGGCACCCTTAGCCAGCAGATATGTTGCTCACAAAACTGGAAGTTTAGTTGGTCCCTGCAGATGAATATGTCTTAGCCTTTATATGCCCAGAGCATGGATGCTCCTGTGCGTTAGTGAATCTGACAAATGACAGCACAGTTTTGAAAACTATGAAATTAAAAGCCTTACCAGGAGAAAAACTCAGGATCTTTTTAATGATCAAATCCCACTGTATCCCTGAACATTATAAAGCAAGTTTTCATGAAAAGGTTGCTAAGCTCTGCAGTCACCCACCAAGATGTAAAGTAATAACAATTAAAAAAAATCCAATCTTCTGAAGAACCATGCAGGTATAACTGTATTTACTAGGCGCTTCTGCTGAGTGGTTAATTGTGAAATAAAAGTTAATTAAAGTTAATTGTTGGTAAAAATTGTACAAATTTGCAAAAAGCCAATTTTATAGAAAGTCATCTTGGAAATTATGTATTCTGGTACCTGTGGATCCTCAGAGATGCTATTTAGGATTACATTAGCCTCATATTTTATCTTTAAAAATTCCAAAAGGGAGAAAAATTTATAAGAAATTGGAGATAAGTTCTAGACATAGTGGAATCTTATGCAAACTGTACATAATATGTGAAGCCTTGGGCAATGGTGAGATGGGTAGCATATTCCAACACTTTTTTTTATATCAAAGATATTTATATATATATTTTATATCAAAGACGGAATGCAATAAAGGGCAAAATTTTAAGACAATAAGTTATGTAGCTGTAACTGCAGCTTGAATTTTAATCACGAAGAGGAAAAAAACTATTCTGCTTTTTAAAATGTCATAGCCGTACTGATTTTGCTTATGATACCCTTCCTAAATTAGTTTTAGCTGTGGGAATCACATACAGGTTAATAGCAATTAACTCACCCTCACAGTCTGGGATAATTTAGTACTCCTGTGTTTGCTTTCTACTTTCTTTATTGCTTCTCTGAAGCAGCCTCAGGATAGTCTGCTGGCTTGCTTTCTGCTATAGCCATTGATTTGCACTAGGCAGCAGCCCCACTACTTGTGCAGCTCCACTCCTTCAACTCTCCCATCGGTGACGACACGATGATTTCAGGCCAGAGTCTTCTCGAGCTTATCTACATTTTCAGTGGTCTCAAACTGTTTCCCTTGGAAACTGCACTTCACTGATACTTCATGTCACCCAAGAGCAATTTTGGTAATAACAGTATTGAAGAGGACTGATCTTCCTTAGGGAAGTTCCTACCTGGAAACAGCCCTGACTGTCCCCACTATCCCTGCTCTTTTTTATACATCTGTGGCAGGGCTAGAGGACTAACAGGATGGTCTGTGGTACAGGAAGATTCTACAGAAAGTGTTAGTTAAGTAGAAAGTCCACTGCAATGTGCACTAAATATATGTACACTAAATATTATTACCCTTTTGCTGTTGAATAATGTTGGAGCAATTCGTTAGACAGCTGACTGGAAGAGTAATAATGAAATGCATTCTTTTATGTTTTCATAACCACATGCTGTCTATTTTTGTACTTTTTTCCTTCCTTGTTTCTTTTTACTCATGCTACTTAGCATTTGTATTAACGCAGCATCTAAAGTCATCGGTCAGGAAGAATCATGTCGCTTCAGAAACCATAAAAAATAATAGGTTGTAGTTCGTGCTAGAAAAAAGTAGTCTCAAAGATTCTCGCCTTCTTTCTCTTAACTTTGCTGTACAGCATGTTCTTCCTGACGTTCTTCTCATTCTCCTGCTTTGGTCCTGCATTCTGCTTACACATAGTTTCTAGGAGTGTCTTTTACTGCTCTCTGGGATATTCTCTTTATGATGGTAGCTGATACTCGTCCTCAGAACGGTGCCTTTTACTCGATTTGTTCACAATGCCTACATACCAGTGAAAGAAAAACTACTCCTTTTTAGTTCCTATCTCCTTTTCACGATTCTTCCAATAACCATAATGAAGATGAGTAGGAAAAGCAATAAAAAGGAGAAGATGCAACACCACACAGAAGGGCTATTCACTGTTCATTACTTGAGAAAAGCTGCTTTGTGGGAATCATTCCCTATAGGTGTTATTACATAATACTCAGTAATGTCATTTGAAGCTTGTATTCTACTTCTGTTAAAATAAGAAGCTCTGTTCTTGTAAAAATTTTCATTTTCTCTAACTGTCATGATTTCTAGGATATCTCGACAAGACTAATCCGATAGAGGACCTATTACATTTTTCATCATACGGAAGCACAGCACTTCTCACAATATTACTTGCTCTCAGTTGTTGTTAGCATCAATTGGGTAGGAATGAATTAGGAGAGGTTCAAAAATAAGCAAATATCACTAGCACAGTGAGAATTGAAAGATTCATGTTTTTGATTGAAATTTCTTTGTTATTTAATTTTCTTGCAGTATATAATGTTAGAAACTCAAAAATCTACACATAATTCTTTCTCAAAATTATAAACATGGTAGTCAGAGAAATAATTATTTTTTGCAGAAATAAAAAATGGATAGTAAAAGTTCTGATCAAATTCGTACTTGTGACAAAACTGATACTTCGTTCAAAGAAATTTCAGTGTTTTCACAGGTATGGTTAAAATACAAGAGAATTTGAATTACGTATTCTTGGTCACAAAAAAGCCCCTTTCCTTTTTTGTCTGAGTTTTGGAAGGTACGATGCCTGCCTATAGGCACATCCTGCTCTCCAACTGACATTTGACGAGGACCCTGAGCACACTCCCTTTATCCCAGGGGTTTGGCTAGCTGGGCTCAGTGCCAGCTCTGACGGTGCAGGAGCCCAGCTTTGAAGCAGAGCTGTTTGATAAAAGGCTGTAGAAACCTCAGCAGGGGTTCACCCCTCTTCTCTCAGGAGATGTTTTTCTTTTTCCTTCGCTTGGTTCTTTTTTCTCCCTCCTGCCCCCCCGGAGTGCTGGGGAGATGCTCTTGGTCTCTGTGCAAACTACTGTGCAAGTATACCTTCACCCACCCTTGTACCTTCCTAATTCTGATCCTGACCCGGATCTGCTGACCGGACTATTTAGCTTGACCTGGGACCTGCCTCATCACCACCAACTTTGTCTGGCAACCTGAACTGTTGTTTGGACAGGATCTGCTCTGCTCCTGCACAGGTGCTGTGGGACCGCAAACTTTGTTGGTAGGACCCTGCTTTGCTGTGAGTCTGAACTCCCAGCTCACCTGTTCCCTTGTTGCTCCCTGAGACATATCAAAGCCTTTTCATTAGGACCTGGAGGCTGTCGATTGATTTATCCCACAGAAACTACCTTTTCAAATTGAGTCTGGGCTGCTGAGGAAAGGTACTGCGCCTCACCACTCTCGTCTTGAATTACCAGGTTTTCTTTCATACAACATGTTATTCACCTCCTGATTTTAACAGACACTTTTATTTCTTGAATAGTAATGTAGGTATAATTCTTAACATATTAATAAGCTACTGAAATCTTATCAGAACATCTGAAAATATTCTCAAGGATGTTTGTGATGGTATGTCAGATTTAATATGTTTAGATTTTTTTTTTTTCTATTTCATTATTTGGAGGAACTAACGCTGGCTTAAAGGATATTGGCTTCTGCTTCTTAAAGCCATTCATCTGAAATCAATTTGCAATGCAATGCAAGAATAATTTCAAAATCAGTTAACTGTGAGCTCAGACATGCCCCAGACTTAGGCTGCACGGAGATTTTTTCCACCAGAATCTGGTCTCTATGTGCAATTAGCTGTCTCTAATCTGTGATACTGTTACTTTCAATATAAAGGCAATGGGGCTGTGACTGGGGCAAGGAAAGAGGCAATAACCTGATCGTAGCATGATTCTTGGTCTATGCTAGGATGGATGCTTGAAGAAATATCATATAGGGAGAACCTATTTTGTATTTCCACAGTGCCACCTAGCTTTTCATTCTGTGTTTTCCCCATATACAGGTCTACATATAAAATACCCTTACTATACTCTTAAAGGAGAATGTAGAGTCCCTGGCAAGTCCCTGACAGTGTAACTCTGATAGACCTGTGCGGGTGCCCTTGCAAGTTCAAGAGCTGTCATAAAATTGTTTGTCTCACAAATATAATCTGCACGTTGGCTCTACAACTATGAACTTGCTTTCAGTATGACCTCTTGAAATCCAGGCAAATCCAGAGGATTTTTTTGTTAACACATTACGTTAATGAGAACAGAGGAATACTCAGCCTTAGAGATTACTATAACTTTAAACCATATGTTAGAAGTGTTTATTTTCATTCTTTGGTAGTGAATTACAGTTACTTTTAGGCTCTGTTAAATTATTTTCCCTGGTTTTTACCCCCCTCATTTATACATCTCAGCCCTCTTCTTAACATCACACTGGGACTTGGCCTGGCAGTCATTAACTAATATTATTTTTTTATTTTGGGTCTGATCATAGCTTTTCTCCCAGTCCTCAAATATATCACTGAAAACAGAGTGCTGTTTGCTTAAACCCTTGTTTTTCATGTCTTAAATCTATTAATATATTACCAGTAAGTATGTTATTAATCTAAGACATAGCACTACAAACATGCATGGTATTATGCAAGACTATTAGGGTCCTTAGCAACATTTAGCAACATTTTATTCTTTCTACAATGTCTTTCAGAAATCAAATTAATAATTAGATCCTACTATGACCAATATACATCTTGTTTTAGTCACTTCAATTTGAGGAGCCTTTAGATGTGGTACAAAATATTATTATTAAAAAGAAGAAAAAATCAGGTGCATTTCCTCTTGAGAAGCACTCCAAACTAGAGACTTTGCTGATTAAAGTGGCAAGCCTGTAAGTTTATACTGAAAAAATCCTCTTTGTTTTCATTTGATCTGTACTGAAAATAAAACTAAATGTCTGTCTTCACAGGCTTATAATTTAAACAATCGCATTAAACAGCCTCAAGGCTGCCGGAGAAGAATTGAAGGTCCTTCCTGCTCGGTTCCTTCAGTCTTCTCACACAGCCTGGAGTGCTTGTTAATGAAGAGCAGAAAAGTTTTAATGTTGCATGATGTAAGAGAAGATACATTATTTTTCTCATAATGTTTGAGCAAGTGAAACACTTAAGGTTTGACCGTTCCTAGAAATTGATAGCTCATCCATCTTCTCACTGAGGGTGTTAGATAGGTGCTAAGGCTGTCGTCTGCGTGTCTTACAGAGAGTGGAAGCAGCGTCCTACAGTCCCCTGTTCCCTTTGCCCCAAAATAAATCATTTCACGAGGCTTAAGCTGGAAAAGAATGAGAATTACTGGCTCAAGGAAGCTTGGGAATTTTACAGAGTTTAGTATTTTCACTTTCTTTTAATATTATTTTTACACTTTTTCCTTTTTAAAGCACAGAGAGGACTCCTGTGTGTCTTGAACTGACTCGGGTTTCTCAGATATTATTGCTAGACCTAAAGTCACTAGCAGTCTTTATAATGAGATATATATCAAAGATTTACACAGATTCTGAGCAGCTTTCTGAAGTCTTTCTCAGACCATGTAGACTGTGTGCACAGTAACCGTGTTCATTGCGATAAAATGACATTTTAAGAGCAGAGGGCTGTTGCAATGCAACAGTTATTGGGACAATGAACATAATAATAATTTGAATTTATGTAAAATAAGATGCCTGTATACATTTTGAAACATTTAACTTAGTCCAGAATTATGTGATGCAAAATACATGTATGCTTTCCAAAATGGACTTTCTCACTTTTTTTCCCCTTGGAATATAACAAACGGTTATATTTCATTAAAGTAAAACATGAATCATTCAACAGTAGGATGGTATTTAAACAATATGCAGAGAAAAACTATATTCTATAAGAACACTGAAATAGAATAATAATAGCACAGTGCTGCTTGTATTGCCTACACTACACAGGAGTTTGGTCATCTACTCTGAACTTTAAATATTCAATGCAAATGGAAAATTTAAACTGTAATAAATGTGCATTTACTCTTTCTTCCTGGTATCCATTAATCCCGTACCAGGTGACCTGGATTCTTAACATCTCTTTCTTTTGGCACAATTACAATAAAATTACATTATAAACTATTTACATAGATAGATTGCTACAAACCAGGTCATCGAACTTACTTCAAAACGGAAAGATTTGCTATGAATCTGTGAGCACCGGTGAAGTGTGCCATCATTGTGGGGCACTACATGCTGCTGTTTTAACTTTGGGATTCCAAATCCCTTACATGTATAATCCCCAAACTCTCTCTGGAGAACTACTTTTCAAATTCGAGTTTCCCTTTTTATCTTTGTCAAGTAACAAGGTGGTTCTTGAAACAGCTTGGCATTGTCATGTTATATGCCAGGTCTGTTTATTGTGATGCAGAGCTAGCATGTTGATAACAAGCCTGGCTCACTCTGTATCAGCAGAGAATACATGATGACTTTGAAGTCTGCTTCTTTACACGTCTGATTTTTCTTTTTAAGTTTTCCCCCCCACCTTTAGACAGAGGATTCAAGCTTATTTTAGCCTGCTGTGACCACACTTCTAGAGCTACATACCACAAGAACGCTTGCATTGATATCATATCATCACTTTAGCTAGAAAAGATATGCTAGGCAGAAAGTAGAAAAAGCTGTGCGAACCTCAGTCTTCTACTCAGATCATAATTTATGGATATGTTGTTATATTTCGTAATATAAATCCTAGACTGCCAGGGTTACAGCAGACGCTTTCCCTCTTGAGGCAGATTCTGCAGAGCATATCCTGTCTTCACCCAGCTGTCATTTCTCCTGTTTCTGTATCAGACTTCGGTGACCTAAGGCAATCCCTGATTTTCCTTTTACTGGAAAGAACTGATAATAATAAGTAAGTCTCTGTATTTCCAACTCAGATTACCTTCCATACCTTCTACTTATAGACACTTTGCACCTGAGGCATTTTCAAGATCGTTAACGTGACATTTCCTGCTAAAAACAGTGACAAAACTCACAGTTCAAGCAGGGAAACCCTGGCAGTGAGCAGGTGGAGGAAATGCCCAGCCTTCACCTCGCAAAACGCAAAACCAAACTGGAGCCAGCGCGGCGTCACGCAGCCGCCCGCGAAGCGCGGACCCCGGGCGTTTCTCTTCCGCGCCCGGACCCCCCCGCGGGACACCCACTCACCTGAGCAGCACCGCGGCTTCCCACAGCCAGAACCCCGAGACGGCGGCGCGGAGGTACCCGGCGCCGGCCATGCCGCCCGCAGGCGCCGCGCGGCCCCGCACCGGCCGCGGACGAGGCATCGAG
>Ga0065711_1044922_pt1 | contig 13803 bp, 8 predicted proteins | sample Hoacrofraction12_FD_59098 | JGI IMG/M metagenome (GOLD analysis project Ga0065711, IMG submission 59098) | Hoatzin crop microbial communities from Cojedes, Venezuela - Epithelial fraction 12 v2 (version 2) | ecosystem: Host-associated > Birds > Digestive system > Esophagus > Crop | place... | reverse complement strand
CCTACTCTGACCTAGGAAGATACATCCGGTACTATGCTATGTTGAAAAAAGCCTGGGATGACCTAGAGAAATATTTAGGACAGCGGTGTCCTCGGATGATTGGTTCTTTGAAAGGTACGGTCTTGGCTGATGTGACATTGTCTGTTACCAAGTTTCAGACTGCTTTAATCCTCGGTGTGTGCCCCAATTACTGGAACCCTGAAAGTCAAGTAGACGTGCTTTCCCTTCCCCTCCAGTAAATAAGTAGATCAGAGCACATGTGTAGTCCTTGCCCAGTTACTAGTGATCCATAGATTCTCTGAAGATTTCTTTTCAGAGAAGAAATCAAGATTTTTTTTTTTTTTCTAGTGACCGGTCTATCTTCTTTATCTCTGGATAATCAGGAAATTAATACACTCTTACTGCTTTTGTCTTTGGTTGCTGTAACTGATATTTTTTGTTTGTTTATTAATATTATTTTTTAGTTTAATTATCTCAGTACTTCAAGGACTTGGGAGCTGTTGGTGTGATTTTTTGAGATTTTCTTAAGACCTAATTAAAACACTTTCACATGAAAACAGGCATTTTAAACTAAAGCAAATCAAAAAGGAAGCTTGTTTTCTTTTCTGTAGGTCTTACTGTGTTCATCTAATGAAGGTAAATTAGTGGCTGAACAAGAATTTTTGCTTTTTTTTTACCTCCAAGATTCTGTTTTCAAATTAAGTTTCTGTTTTAGTACTTGAAGTGCTTCCAGTATTTTGGTTCATAAATCTTACACAGCAAGACATACAGCAAGTTTGGGCGTTTCTGGTACAGCAACAAAATAGCTTTTACATTTTCAGCAGTACTTCAGTCTTCTGTACGAAACTGACTGTTAGACCGAGATGTTTGATTTAACATGATCTGTGAAATGAAGAGATATCTACAGACAATCATCTCTTTCCTGTGTAAATCTGACGTGTTTCTTGGCTTGCTGGATAGTGCTGGATTCTGAAGTTTTGCTAAGTATTTGTGAATAACAGAACATGGTTAGAACTTAATACTTGTTTTTTAAATTTTTTTGTTTGTTTTGTTACTTCTGAATGTTAGTGAAGGAATGTCTTTTTAGGAAAAGGCCAGGAGGGTTACGTGTAGCCTGAATGCGTAACACAGACCATAGTACTTGATGTAGATATCCATGCCTTGATTTCTGTAACTTTCATGCTGCTCTGTCAAAAACACACTCAGGTGGACAGAACCACTGAATTGTCAGTCAAATATTTTGTTAATAAAGTTTAAAGTATCTGTGTTGGAGGTGTTAAAATGAACAGATTTTACTACAATTTTAATTTTAATATCCTCCCAAGGAGTTTGGTGCAATGAAGCTTCTCTCTGTCTGCAGAAAGACAAAAATAAACTTAAAATGATCAATTTCCACACTTGTATAGTGATGGCAGGTTTTAGCAGGAGCTCCTCCGTAACTTACACCTTTTTAATACCGTTTGTACAGAATCTTGTTTCAATGAATTGTTAAATTATGCCATATAAATGAAACTGATAATGAGTATTAAAAAAGTTAAAAATAAAAAAAAATCACCCCCAAAACCTTGATTGGAACAGATCACACAGGCCACCCAGTGTGGTAGAAGTGAGAGTGCGGAAACCCCCTGAAGTGTGTGTGGAGGTGTAAGAGCAGTTATTCCCCACGCCCTGCTGCTGCTGACGTTATGAAAAATCCCCCTCTTACAACCCCCTTTACTGCTCCAAATTCCAGGTGAATGATGGCTGCAGCCAGCATTTCTTTGTTACTGGTTGGACTGGAAACTGAAAGAAGCGACTCTTAGAATTTGAAAGAGTAAAATCACTGTTGCCTAAAAGTTTGAACTGGGACTCAGTCAACTAATGACAGTATTGTGGGGAGAAGGTTCATTGCACTTTCTGAATACTTTCTGCTTACTTCAGGCCTGTTGAGATTTCGTTGGATGGAGATTGGTGCTGTATTAAGTAATCAGCTTCCTTTCAAATTTGTGTAGTGTTCATTCTGTGCAACCTAGCATACAATAAAGTCACCAAATACTGACTTGAGTCCATGTTTGTTTGGTCAAGGCTCTTACAAATTCCATACTTTTTACCTGAAGTACTTGATTTTTAGTGATTCTGGCCACAATACTTGGAAATATATGTTCCTTTTGTGATAGCGTTATGGATTTTTTTTTTTTATGTTGAGGTTGTGAGGCTGCTTGAAATTCTCTTTGGCAGTTGAAAGCATGCTATTGCATCTAGAATGTATCTATTTTTTGCCTTATTTCTAGCCACGCAGCTCTGATCAAATGATATTAAATAAAATTTTAAAGGAAAGGTCTTAACACAAATTCTAATATTCACCTTTGTCAGGAACAGCGTACTGGGCTTGATTACCCTCTCCAAAACTGCCACTTAGTACTCTTTCTTTTTGTACACAGAGAGTGTGCGGGAGGAAGATCTTGATGCTGTGGAAGCACAAATAGGTTGCAAACTCCCTGATGACTATCGATGTTCATTTCGTATTCATAATGGACAGAAGCTAGTTGTTCCTGGGTAAGGAGTGAAAACGACATACCAAGTTTAATATTAATTCCTTTTGTATTTCTTGGATATTTTATTAAAAAGATGAAATGTCTGCTGAACAGGATAGATGAAGCATGAAGTGTGTTGTAACTGAGTGACCGCTTGGAGTGGCACTTCTTGAGTTGGCTGTCTTCTAGTCTCAGAAGTAATTGAAAACACAGTGTAGTTTTCTAATTGGTCAAATTACTCTTACACTTCAGTCCTTTTTCGTAGTGAGAACCCTTTTTTTTCTTTTTCAATAACAAAAACTTCCAACTGTTAGACTTTTAATCATGCCGTTATAAGTTACTGCTCTGAAGCTTTGCTGTGTATTACGTAAGTAAATTAGCCTCTTGCCATCTTCAGGTTTCGTTATTTAATAACTTCTTTTCTTTAAAATGGTTAGGGAATAACTTTCAGACCAAGTAGTCATTTTAAGTAGAATCAAAATGTCAGTTCTGCAAATTAAATTTTCTCAGTAGATGATTTTACAATTTTATGCAGTTTCAGCCATTAAAAACTCCTTTTATGTCAAGGTTAGAAGGCAAAGGACCAAACATAGTTTCCTATCTCCCAGCTATAGAAAATGTTTGTGGGACAACACTTGAAGTGCCACAAACATCAGCAAAAGATGGTGGCAAGCTAGAGCAAATCATTGCGATGGCTGTAGGGGACAATGCCTTCATGTTGCTGTACCAAAGCCTTCAGTAGTAAAGCAGGTGCAGCTTCCTCCAGTTCTAGTGTTGTTTGTGCAGAAGGGATATGGGAAACAGTTTTATGCAGCTCTTAAGTTCTGTTTCTTTTCCAGGAGAGACTTTTTTTAGAGAGGAGGTAGGTGCCCTAGTTCTGTAGACTTCAGATGGAGCTCTGCAGTTTGTGTGCTTCCTGCTCTTCCTACTACTTTTTAACTCCCACGATGCCTCTGCTGTGGTGATGTGCCTGTGGAAGGGCTGCAGGAGCAGCAACATGCCTTTGGGCACACCTTGCAGCTTGAGCAACTGCAAGTGGCCTGTGGTCCATTGCTGCGCCCTCAAAGCTAGGACCTGAGCCTTACATGCAGCTTGACAAAGCTTGTTGGTGGAGCACTAATTGGGGGACTGTTTCGGTCTGACACGTGGGACCCTGAAGCAAGAAAGACTGCCACACTGCGAGTGGAAGGTGTGGTCTTACTGTTGGGGATAGGCTTGCTTTCCTGTGGGAGACGAATATTGGAAAGATCAGGTGTAGGTCATGGAAGCCTATGCAGCAAGTTGTTGGAATGTTAGGTCAGAAATGGAGGAGATTTGGGACTGGTTGTCGTTGTTAGCTGCTTCAGGCTTCTGCGTTTGGATGTTAGCATCGCTTTTTAAACTGTAGAACATGCTGATTCCAGGCAAGGCTACGTAAGGAAAAAGAGGAGTGGAACCTGTTGCCCAGGATGGGAGCAGCTTATATCACACTGACATGTGGCAGCTTGCGCCTGAGTCACTGCTTTCATAACACCAGTAAAAGCTTAGCATCTGCAAGAGTTTACATCTGAGAACATCAGTGAAAGGCAAATTAGAAGGGAGTTTGGGTGGGGAGGTGTACATTACAGGTTTGTGTGCTCCTCTTATTACTCAGCTCTCTGCTCTAGTGTGTGCCCTGGTGGTTGATTACTTTGTTAATGTTACCCCTTTTTATCATTCTTCCATTGTCTGCCCCTTTATTACATTGAGTGTAGGTTGCTTGTTTTTTTTATTTTCACCCTAGCTCTGATCTAGCGAAACATTCATGTCAATGTTAACTTTAGCTTCCCGTGCTCACCTCCATTCCTAATCTGTTACATACTTCAGATCAGTATTACTTTTTTCCAAATATATATATTCTTTTTTTATGTATAGAGAAGCTCCTTTTACTGTCTTCAACATCACTTCCCTACTCTAACAAATAAAAAAATCCCATCCTTTGCTGTGATGCTTACAAAAAGCTAGTGGAAAAAATTCAAAAGGCAATTGATGGTCTTGCCACGGTCACGCTGATGAATGTTGTCTCATTCTTGTATGTCTGTTTACTTGGGTCTGTGTATGCCTTAGTTTTTGTACTGAGATTAGAATCTCTCTGACTCAGTAGTGATTTGCCTTGTTTACTTCTCAACCTTTTCTCCAAAGCATGTAGAGCACCTTGCTCACTCTAGCTTTGATCAATGACAGTTACTATAGCAGCTTGGTATTCTGATTGAAAAATCATGGATTATCTGATAGTATTGAAATGAACTTGCACAAAGCTCAGGATACAGAGCACTGGTTATTATTATATTATGCTACTATAGGAAGCTGTGTCAGGCTTCTGTGAATGGCTTCTTTGAAGTGGTTGCAGACACGATGGGAATCACCAACGCAGTTTAAAATAGTGCTTTGGGATGCACAAGGCACTCTTTAGCCATCAAGCCTGCCTTTGTGAAGGTTGACCTTACGAACTAGTGACCTAGCTCAGCACCTGAATATTAGAGTTGGACTCATCTAGGTCTGATGCACATCTAAAGTGTGGATAGAATCAATGCTTAGAAAAGATTTAAAGCTATCTTTGCCTTGTGAGTGTGATCTTCTGTTTATCTTTCCTTTTTTTATTTTTTAAGTTTGATGGGAAGCATGGCACTGTCAAACCACTACCGCTCTGAAGACTTGCTGGATATCGACACGGCGGCTGGAGGTTTTCAGCAGAGGCTAGGTCTGAAACAATGCCTTCCTCTTACTTTTTGCATTCATACTGGCCTGAGCCAATACATGGCCCTGGAGAGTGTGGAGGGACGAAATAAATACGAGATCTTCTATCAATGTCCAGTAAGGAAGATATGTTTATACTTGTGAATGTGCTTTGCTAATGATTGATGGTGGCCCCTTGCATGTTAGCAGATAGTTGAAATGTTTTACACAGCAGAAAGTGAATACTAAGAGATCATACTAGTTGGTTCCTTGCCCCTGAGTTGCCATTTGGTTTTCATCAAAGCCCACATGTGGAAGGGTTAGTAAGTGAAAGAAATTTACGTGAAGTTGTTATTGGCTATAGCAGTTCCTATAGGCTCATGACAGTTGACAACATTCATCCTTATTGGAAAGTATTAATTTAATTTGTTTAAACTATGGCAGGCATATACTCTTATCCCTTTTTCTGTAAGGAAGAAAAGCTGCTCCATTATGGAAGATCAGCATCTGTATATATCTCCTCCCTCAGATATGTTAAAAGTAAACTTACTACCATAAATAATACCCTCTGGATTGTAAGAAAAACTTACTCTCCAGTGAAAGAACAAATTGCTTTTGAACAGCTCCTTTGTAGAACATAATTAAGTATTTTTCATTATTGTTACAGGTGTAGTATTTTATAACAGGCATATTGTTGCTAGTGAAGTTTAAGGTTATTATACCCAACAAAATTTTAGCCCTCTGTCTCTTTACCCATGCCCTGAAAACCTCCCCACCACAAAAAGAAAGCAGGGAGAGTAAAGGATTTTTCTTGTCAAAAAAAAAAAAGGGGGGGATCTTCCTCCTGCTGTGGAGTTCCTGGCTGTTTGGTTTCAAAGCATGTAACAGTGAGATTTCTAGGAAATGCCTTGGTCGTGGGTCACTTGAAGGATGTTAAGATCCCCCTTTGTATTATGCTGAATATTTAAACTTTATGGATAATACTTGGGAGCTTGGAAGGTTACTTACACACTTATATTTTGGTTCATCTCTGGACAGCCCTGCTTGTTTTAGGGGAGAATGTGGTTGTACAGGAGCTAGGATTGTTTAGCCTGGAGAAGAGGAGGCTCGGCGGGGTCTTGTCAATGTTTAGAAATATCTGATGGCAGGGCATAAAGAAGTCAGAGTTAGACTCTTCTCAGTGATGCCTGCCCAATGACAGAAGAAGCAGCAGTGGGCACAAGCTGAAACACAGGAAACTTGATCTGGACATACACAAAAATGTTTTTACTGTGAGTGTGGTTGAACAGTGGAACAGGTTACCCAGAGAGGTGGTGTAGTCCCTGTCCTTGGATGGGACGTCATCCCGGGCAGCCTGCTCTAGCTAACCCTGCCTCAAGCAGAGGGATTGGACTGCTCATCTCTAGGGGTCTCTGCCAGCCTCAGCTGTTCTGTGCTTCTGTTCTAAGGCGGTTGTCACCTGGCAGCTGGCAACTCGGCACTAGACAGCCGCTCGCTCACCCATCACCCAGCGGGATGGGGAAGAGACATGGACAAAAGGGAAAACTTGTGGGTTGAGGTAAAGACAGTTTAATCGGGCAACAGAGGAAATACTAATAATAGTGATGATGGTAACAGTTATAATAATGAATGTGCAAAACCAGACTATATAGAATACAGTTTTTCTCACCACTTGATGACCGATTCACAGCCTGGAAGAAGTTCGAACTCCTGGCCAGGAGACAATTCAAATTCCCCCAAAACTTCCTCTCCCCACAGCCAACCCCATTCATAAACTGAGCATGGCATCCATGGTATGGAATATTTCCGCTGGCCAGCTTGGCTGGCTGGCTGGCTGTGCTTCCTCCCAGCTCCTGCTCACCCGCTCATTAGCTGAAGATGAGAAACTGGAAAAAGCCCTTGATTTACAGCAACAACTGAAAACATCAGTGTAATTGACATTCTTCTGCTACTAAATCCAAAACACAGCAGTTACTGAGAGGAAAATTAACTCTATCCCAGCTGAAACCAGGACAGCAGTATTTTGGGGGGCCTTGTGTCTTGAATAATGCATGAAATCGAGTTTTATTTGTATGAGCCTTAGTGGAATGTTCAAGGTGTATATTCAGTGATCACATGAGCACTCATGGGGACAGGCATCTGCGTTTCATATATTTGAATATCTGACTAGGAGAATAATGATGTATTAAGCAGCCAGATTTTAGGTTTAGTGAATACAGGAAGTGTTCCCTGTGTTATATTTCAGGTGCTGAATTTTAACCTTGAAATTGTAATGCTTTCCATCTAGTACATCCATAACCTTCTTTCCCTTTTAGGACCAAATGGCTCGCAATCCATCTGCTATTGATATGTTCATTACAGGTAACACTTCAGATAAAATATTCTGCAAAATGTCTTGATTGCACTGTTCAGAAAATGCCTGTCAGCATGACTTGAACAAAGCAAGTGTTCTACATTTTCTGTGCTACTTGTAAGACTCTAACCTGCTTTAAAATGTCAGCGATTACTTGAAATGAGACGCTGTGTTTCTCTCTTAAAGCTTGTACTTCTGTGTGTCTTGTATACAAATCATTCAGTGTACTAACCTGTCTAACAAGATGAGCAAAACTTTTAAGTTAGCCATCATGGGGATAATGTAAGCAGTTATTAAATACAACACCCAAGTGGACATAAAGTTTTGGGGTGTTTTTTCCCCCTGGTAATTTTTGCAACCATGTTAGAAGTTGAAAATATTTTGTGTCCCTTACTGAAATCTAATTAAGTATAAACAGAGCTGCAAAAGAAAACCTCTCTGGATGTTTGATTTGGCTGATTGCTTTGTTCAAAGGGTAAAGGAGGGAAGGGAAAACTGTCTGACTGTGGTTTGGTTATGTAGTAGTCTGTTGTGATCACCGGTCTGACATGTACGTGGACTGGAATAGTGTTTTGATTATTACTTTTTGTTATTCCACTGGAATCTCGTAATTGTGTCTATGTGTAAATTAATTCCTTTCGGTGGGAAAGCAGATGTGTAATAAATGGCACTGAAATGAGTATTAAAATTTAGCCTTGCATATTTCGTAGGAAATATGTATTAACATTACAGTGAGAAACCACATTAGGCAATGCTACACCATTGCTGATTTGGGTTGAATGTAGTCAAACTCTTAGCCACGCTAATTTTAGGAAACCTTTCTATGTAGTGATTGATTGTGTGAACTGATTTCAGTGTGAAGTAGTCAGCCTGTTACCTGTCTTACAAAGGTCACTGCAGAATGCATTGTGTGCTTTAGAGTCAGCATGGGAAAGATACAGCAAAAGCTCAAGAGTTTGGTTACTTGCTTCTCTCCACCTGAGGGTGGTGTAATACTTTAAAGCTACTCTATGGTGAACTGATATTGTGCTCAAGGTTGCTGCTTTTATGGAATTGAGGTGATCTGACATCATACTTAAATGTATTCCACTTGGCTGAAAGGGTTAATCTTGACTTATCGCAGGGTGAGGGGGAAGTTTCGTATACAGCATTTATCTCGTCGTTTTGAACACGGCAGGGTAACTTGGTCCACTTTCTCCATTTGGACTTATTTTATACGAGGCTTGCATTTGGTGGATTAGTGGTAGAAGGGAGGATGATAAATTTGGAGTTCCTTAGACTTCTGAAAGGTCAAAGGACAGTACACATAGCTCTTGCTCAAAGGAGGAGGTGGTGAGTACACTTAATCTAACAGGAGTGGTACTGCTTAATAACACGTCAGTGAAGGTAGGGATAATGATTTCTTAGTATTTCAGCTTAAATTCAGTTTTTTATCAGTAATATTGACAAATAATTGAAGAACTCTGTATTTTTCTGTTGAACTCTATATTGCAACGCTTGGAAAATTTATGGCTGAGAAATTATTTTATGGAGAGCCAATATCTCTTGTATAAAACTCTCTACTTTGGGAGTTAAATGTGACAGCTTGACTGTCTACTTAGAATTCAAGCTGTTCCTAAATTTTAGCTGTAGGTGTATGAAAAGCTGCTCTCAGACAATGGCTGTAGGTGTATGAAAATCCCAGATTCTTTGGAATGACATACAGCTGCAGTCTTCTGGGTTTGTAGCAGAAGTGCAGAGTATGTCTGTGGCTTATCCCTGTCTTTAAGGAGAGGGAAATTCTGCGACTTGCTAGTGTGTATCTTAGAAACTATTCATATGGAACCGTGCATATCAAAACTAAGCTCATAAATCCACTAGCGGGCTTGCAGGCCTTTGTAGGTAGAATAGTTGGAAAGAGCTATTAGGCCACTTGTCTTCTTTCCCAGTCATAGCAGAAGGGTCGCGAGGAGAAAACCAGGTGAGGAGAGACACCAGCATTTGAAGGCCATGATTATAATGTGAAATACTTAGCTAAGAGGTTCTGTTTGCTGTGTCATTCCTGGAGTGTGCACCCTTAACTCTTAGTTCATGGTTGGTTTCTCCAAGTGGTCTTTGCTGGTAGAACAGACTGGAATATTTATTGAGTTTATTATAAAAATACTCAAATCTTTAAACTGTTTCCTTGAAGTATTTGTTGTCATGTGCTTAGTGGTAAATTTGCCTGTCCTTATGAACACTTTTCTTCTTTGGCATCTAGGTACATCTTACTTGGAATGGTTTACATCCTACGTAAACAAAGTTGTAACTGGTGGTTATCCGATCATCAGAGACCAGATTTTCAGGTATTGTGACTGGGATTTATAACCTCACTGCAAGGTTCTGATGCTTCTTGTAGAACAATGATCTCTTTCCAAGTAGTTACAGGTATCTGATAAAAAAGCTGATGGCAGAGAGCGGAGAAGGGACATGAAACTTATTGCAGATAAAGATGTAAAACAGAATGCTTAATTTTTTAAAATTTTTTTTTTTTAAACCAGGAGCTTCAGAGTTTGTAACTTTGCAATTAACAGGACCAGAATTTTGCACTATGACTGAGCTAAAGCTTAGCTAACACCATAATATTTCTTCTGCTTGCCAGAAGTGTGCTGCAACTGCAAAAAAGCAATTGTTTCAGGGAACTGGTCTCTAAAATAACACTGTAGGATATGTAAACGGCCAGGACTTTGCTGGTGTTTGAGTCTTGATGCACTTTTCTTCTAAATATAAGCAAGAAACTTGGTTCTATAGCATCTCTGACAGAATTAAGTTCCTGATCTGTAAATTAATTTGGTGTAGGAGTTGCTAGTTTGTTTTTTAAATAGCATGATGACACGTCTTTATTAAACAAGTGTGTCTTCATTAACTTCAGATCAAATTATACACCCAGCTTAATACAAGTGTTAATGGAGGTACAGAGAGATCCGTAGCTGTGTGAGCTTTAGGTGATGGGAAAATGTACATCATGAAGAGGCTGCATATATCCTTTAAACTGCCAAATGACAAGTTAAGGATTAGTTTTAACCTAGCACCACAGTGCTCTTATTAGTAATTAACTAATCACTTTATGTGTTTAGTTTTCTGCATTGAATGTGCAGAGCTATTTGCAGAGTTAACGTTTTCCTCTCTGTAGGTACGTGCATGATAAAGAATGTGTTGCTACCACCGGAGATATTACTGTTTCTGTGTCCACGTCTTTTCTACCTGAGCTCAGTTCTGTACATCCACCGCATTATTTCTTCACTTACAGAATCAGGTAAAAATAACAACCGAGTTAACTCTTACGACACAGAATAGACCTGTGTGATGTTCAAAGCATCAGTTGTCACAAATTTACGCGCAGCATTCATAAACGGACTAAAATCAATAGTATGTGTGCAACATGCTGTACTTATTAATAAAACAATACTAAATCATTACCTAGTCAGGTACACGAAGTACCAGTCAAGTTGGTAATTGGTAAAGTATGGTGACAGGTGGGAGAAAGAAGTTACGAGTAACTCTTGTGATTTAGAAGGGAGTAAACAATAGCTAGTGAAGCAGAGGCATGGAGATAGATCCCAACAACTGATTCAGCATACTTTATCTTAGTGGGGTTTTTTTTGCCCCGCCTAGAGAGGGATCACAAGGATACTAAAGTGTTTCTTAAAATGTGTGAGAGTAGTTACAAACCATTGAGTATGCTCTGACTTCTAGAATTGAAATGTCCAAAGATGCTCTTCCTGAGAAGGCTTGTCAGCTGGACAGTCGATACTGGAGAATAACAAATGCCAAAGGCGATGTAGAAGAAGTTCAGGGTCCTGGAGTAGTTGGTAAGTAACAGATTGCATTTACAAACCCAACAGGGAGAGTGGTTCTGTATTTAATGTACGTGTTATGAAAGTTATTAGTTGTTCATCATGGTGACAGAGGGTAGTAGTTGTATGGTTTGTATCAAAATCATTTTGTTGCTTCAAAGAAAGAGATATGTATCCATCTCTTTCGTCTTTAAAGTTGTTTTGCAAGGGATGGCTAAACATCTTGACAGTTAACTGCTCTTCGGATGGTTCTTCGCCATCCGTAATTGCTGAGGCTCATTTATGCATCCACTGGAATATCAAATGATCTGCCTGAATATGTTGTGGAGTGCAAGTGCTTTAGCAAACTGCTAAATTGTCCTTACCTTTGTGATCTCATTTTTTATCAACAGGGGAGTTTCCAATTATCAGTCCAGGGAGAGTCTATGAATATACCAGCTGTACTACGTTTTCCACAACATCTGGATATATGGAGGGATATTACACCTTCCATTGCCTCTACTACAAGGACAAATTCTTCAACGTCACAATTCCCAGATTCCATATGGTGTGTCCAACATTCAAGGTGTCTACAGCACGAATGGTAAGCAGAGATGCAATTATGCTTATTTCTCAAAAAAAAAGAAGAAATTGAAAAGTCTATATGAATCTCTTCCAGCTTCTTGAATGTTTATCAGTAAGAAAGCACTTCTGGTACAAAAATTACAGTACTGAACAGTAGTTATATTGATAACTCCATACAAAACACTTGCCAATTAAGGTGAAGTCTAGCAGCTGTAGTAATCTTTGTAGACAGTTTGTACACTGGCAAAGCTGTGTATCCTCATGGCTTTGACGTGTTATGCTAGCAGTTTATCTCCAGACCCTCGGCCCTAGCTTTCATGGGACGCCGTACACGGCTGTGGGTCTTCCTCCTCCAGTCCTCCCTCCTGCCTGGTGTCAAGGTCAAACCTGGTTGTATCGGTGAGATCAGGATTCTCCACAGAGGTGGAATGTGACCGTTCCATTGTCCTGTGTCTGAACACAACTGGCCCTTAGGATGCACAGCAACATGTATGTTTGTATGTCTGTTCAGGGCATATTTCAGAGTTTGTAATTTGTACCCAGAAAAAACGGCATGACACTAGCTCTTTCGATTTCGTAGTTTTTTTTAATATTCTGTCTTGGTGTGACCACACTGTCACCTGTTTTAGCCATAATAGCGTATCCACTTCCTTCAACAAGAAGAGTTTCCATTAATGACACTTTAAAACTGTTAGCGGTCCATCTGATGTTCATTAGTTCTCACTGAAAGTGCATTTCATAAAGTTGCTTAATGACTTTGCAAATCAGGAAGATCTTTAGCTTACTGTTAATTATATCGTAGCTTTAGTTTGGAGGTTGCGGGTGAACGATATTATTTCTCCCTTTGGCACATTCAGAGAAGAATGCTTTATTTTATCACTAGTGTAGCCCTTGTTTAGTGACTAATTCAGATAGAACTTGGAATTTTTTGTGCAAGCACCGAGTCTTTCCTCAGGGGTAGGCATCTGCCTGTAGAAGCACTTTCTTAGCATTTTCCCAGGGATTTGAGACACTCTCCTTGCCAGTGGCTCTAACAGTAAGTGCCAGCAGATGTCCTGCTTCTGACAGAAAATGGCATCTCTTAACTCTTGCTCACATTTATGGGAGTTGGAACCTCCTTCCGTTCAGCTGACTGTAAAAATAGCTTGCTTTTCTCTTTTGCTCTACCTCTGTTTTAAGGGTAGTGATGACCCTTTGTTTTTAAACTACTTTTACTAAAAGACAGCATAAGCTGCCAAGAAAATTGGTATAGCTCAGATACTGTATTGTGGCTTTACGTAGTTGTACATGTGAAATAATGAAGGCTAAGGGAGATTTACTGAGTTAAAGGTCAAGTAGTTTGGCAATATGATCTCTGTTGCAAATTAAACTTTGTGATTGTAAGGAGCTGGTTTCAGGACACAGATCACAATTTCTGCTTCAGCTAATTGACACAATAACGCAGACCAGATTCTTCTAGGCAGCTGTTAGTGCTTTCTTATAACTAGCTGGAATAGAAGATTTTAATTAAATGTGGATGTGTTCTGTATTAGGAAACAAATCATAATGAATATGCAGTGGACGAAGACGAAGATTCCACAGACACTGATGAATATGAGGATCGACGTAGAGTGTTGGACATTCCTGCACCTTCTGGACGCTGCCCACGTCACACCTGATGGGATATTTTTCAAAACAAAAGAAACTGTTTCCAGAAGCTGAACTCTTTGGGGCTAGTGCATAAGAATATTTCTGACTATTGTAAATGAACTTTCTGTTGCACATCAGGGCAACTAGCATGAATGTTGGTGCCAGTTCTAATATTCATCAGAGTATAACTTTTTTTTTTCCTGGTTTGGAAGTGGGGAGGGGAGTTGGGGGGGGG
>Ga0065711_1044921_pt1 | contig 13803 bp, 14 predicted proteins | sample Hoacrofraction12_FD_59098 | JGI IMG/M metagenome (GOLD analysis project Ga0065711, IMG submission 59098) | Hoatzin crop microbial communities from Cojedes, Venezuela - Epithelial fraction 12 v2 (version 2) | ecosystem: Host-associated > Birds > Digestive system > Esophagus > Crop | place... | reverse complement strand
CTGAAGCAGAGGAAGTTCCGTCTGAACATGAGGAAGAACTTCTTCCCTCTGAGGGTGACGGAGCACTGGAACAGGCTGCCCAGGGAGGTTGTGGAGTCTCCTTCTCTGGAGACTCGCCTGGACAAGGTCCTGTGCAGCCTGCTGTGGGTGACCCTGCTTCGGCAGGGCGGTTGGACTAGATGACCCACAGAGGTCCCTTCCAACCCCTACCATTCTGTGATTCTGTGATTCTGTGATTCTGTCTATCACCCGACAGTGAGCGCACAGACAGGATCTTATAGGGATCCTTGGCAGAGTGATGGCAGTACTAAACTGTAGTTACAAATAAAGCTTTGTTTTCTTATCAGGTCCTGGCACCCAGGGTCTTTGAGGCCAGTAAGGAGGGGAAGAATAAATCTGGTTTGTCTACTTGGTGCTGTGCCTGATGAGAGGAAGGGAATAAATATGTGACCTGCTCGGTCACAGAGAATGCCTGCTCCCCGCATAAAATGGCACTGGTTATGCTAACCACATTGCCACGCATTGGGAGAAGGGGCAACCAGTCACAGTGTTCTCCTCAGGACCCCTCCTGACTGAACAGTCTCCACATGGGCAGCTCTTGGGCTGCTGTTATGAATGTTCTGCTTGCGCAAGTATCTGTCTGGCACAACCTGTAAGGGCTGCTGTTGAAGAACATTGCCTTAGGATGCCTTCAGCCTCTCTGCCAGTTCAATTGCTTTCCAGAAGACTATGTACTACAGTGCTGGTGTCCCGTGGGCAATTCATTCATGTCCTTCATGAGAACTTCCTGTTGGTTCGTTTCACAATGGCTGGTTCAAACTGCACCAGGATCCTCCACAGGCGCCAGGGCAAGACACTAGCGTAGATGGCAGTGTGTGTGAGCACAGATTTGATGTGCTGCTGATCTCATCCCAGTGCTGGGATGTGGAGTGTGGCCACCCTACTGCTGTAATGATTGTGCTACCATTGAGACTGTACCTGGCAAAGCCTCTGCTGTTATCTGGCAGGTGCCTGTGATGGGATGAGGGGTTGAGAAGTTTCTTTTGGGACTGTAATTCTGTGTGGAAGGGAAAGCAGGAAGGTGGGGAAGTGCCTGTCCACCATCATCCATTGTCAACAGAATAACCCCAGATTTATTAGCAGCTTTGAGGACAGTCTGAGCTCCTGGTACAGGTGTCTGCTTGTGCATGGCCCTGTGCCAGCATGAGTTCAAGTGCAGGCCGTGAGCATTAGCGCTCCTTAGCTCCTTGCATCAGGCCGTGGTGGGATATCCCACTGAGATGGAGCATGCCTGGTAGGTGTACTTAGAGTACACCTTGTCAAACGCCATGCTTTGCAATGCATCAAAGCTCTGGTACCTGCAGTACCTGGGTCCTGCGGGGATCTCTGCGGGACACGTGCTGTGCAACACATCTAGCTATCTTTGCAACACATCTGGCTATGGTTTGGCAGACAGACCAAAGACTGTAATTTTCTGATGATTCTTAGATAGTCAGGGTAGTTGGTTTGAAAATTGCCTGAAGAACCACAGGACTATCTTGAAAAACTATTAGCATGATAAAATGGCAAATGGGATTCCATGCTGCTAAATGCCACAACTTTATGCACGTAATGGTGATCTGTGTACAGTTTCTCACTGCCCACAAGGAGCCCCTTAGAGTCACCATGGATTGTTATCTGAGCACAGAAGCTCAATGTTCAGCTGTAGCCAAAAAGGCAGACCTTATACTGGAAATAAAAAATAAATTAAAAAATGCTGGTATGTATTCTTGTATACTTAGCTATACAGTCATGTTGTGCTTGCGTCTTGAGTACCAGATACAGTCGGGTCACCCTGTCTGAAAAAACGTGGCATAGACCTGGACATGATACAGAAAAGGGGAACAATCGTGTTTCAGGGACTGGGATAACTTCTATAGGAAGAGAGATTAAACAAGGAAAAGTAGATGATAGTGGGGAAGAGTAAAGGTCTGCAAAATAGTGTACAGTGGGGACAATGTAAGGATTGACCTTATTCAACTTTGCTATTTCTCACAGCACAGAGGAAGCAAATCCAGCAAAATTATTTATTAGGCAGGAGGTGAAGGAAGTCCTTTTTCAACACAGTTGATGCACAGAACATGTTGCTATGAGATGGCATGAAGGCTGAAAATATACACAGATTCCAGATGGAACCAGATACCCCAATGGCAGAGCTGTGTTTCAGTGGCCATTAAACATAGTAATCAGTGTGCAGTCTCCAGCTCTGGAAGTTCTTTGACTGCTGAATGTTGCAGGCTGGAAGAGTGTAAGCTTAGGAGAGATCACTCCATACTCTGTGATAAGTATATGCTGGTGGCAAAATGTTAAGGATGGAGCACAAGACCAGAAGGATTCTTGGTGTGACCCAATAGGGTAGTTCTTGTTACCAGAAAACACTGAAACAGTGGGGTGAAAATGAACAGATTTGGTGTACTGGCTTTGCATGTTGAGGTTTTGGTAGCTGGGGGCTACAGGGGTGGCTTCTGTGAGAAGCTGCCAGAAACTTCCCCTATGACTGACAGAGCCAATGCCAGCCAGCTCCAAGAAGGACCACTGCTGGCCAAGGCTGAGCCCATCAGTGATGGTGGTGGCAGCTCTGGGATAACGTAGTTAAGAAGGGGAAGAAACTGCATAAGGGCATTTGCAGCTGGAGTGAGGAGTGAGAGTTCTGCAGACACCAAGACCAGTGCAGAAGGAGTGAGAGGAGGTGCTCCAGGCTCCGGAACAGAGATTCCCCTGCAGCCCATGGAGCAGACCATGGTCAGGCAGACTGTGCCCCTGCAGTCCATGGAGGTCCACCCTGGAGCAGATCTCCCTCTGCAGCCCATGGAGGGCCCCACGCCGGAGCAGGGGGATGCCCGAAGGAGGCTGTGACCCCGTGGGGAGCCCGTGCTGGAGCAGGCTCCTGGCAGGACCTGTTGACCTGTGGAGAGAGGAGCCCACACAGGAGCAGGGTTGCTGGCAGGGCTTGTGACCCTGTGGGGGACCCACACTGGAGCAACCTGTTCCTGAAGGACTGCACCCCATGGGAGGAACCCACGCTGGGGCAGTTTGTGAAGAGCTGCAGCCGGTGGGAAGGACTCATGTTGGAGTAGCTCATGGAGAACTGTCTCCTGTGGGGGGGGGACCCCCACACTGGAGCAGGGGTAGAGAGTGAGGAGGAAGGAGAGGCAGAGACAACGTGTGGTGAACCGACCACAATCCCCATTCCCCGTCCCCCAGCACCGCTCGGAGGGAAGAGGTAGAGAGATCAGGAGTGAAGCTGAGCCCAGGGAGCAGGGAGGGGTAGGGGAGGAAGGTGTTTTTAAGATGTTCTCATTACCCTGCTCTGATTTTGACTGGTGATAAATTAAACTAATTTCCCCAAGTCAAGTCTGTTTTGCCCATGATGGTAATTGGTGAGTGATCTCTCCCTGTCCTTATCTCGACCCTTGAGCCTTTCATTATATTTTTTTCTCTGCCCTGTCCAGCTGAGGAGGGGGAGTGACAGAGCAGCTTTGGTGAGCACCTGGAACCCAGCCAGGCTAAACCACAACATTTGGTTTTGAGCACTTCTGGTCTAATGGCTCTCCTGTGGGAATTACGCACAGGTCATCGCAGATTTTCTTATATCTTCTATTAGGGCATCTGAAAGCACTTGCAAGAGAAAAGGACTGGTGCAGGCATAGTCCACCAGCTCATTGTGCCAGACCTTGTGGTTGTGGCAGAGAATGCCAGCTCAATGACTACTGCCCAGCCTGCCAGGTGAGATGCCTGGCATTAGCTGGGTGGTCCTACTTTTGCTCCACCCTTGACTTCTAATTAGGATCTGATTTATGTCCTGACAAACATACAATCTGGATCCTGTCCTGTCCATAAAATCAGGATTCTTAGAGCCTTTTCTTCATACAGCTGTGGGTGTTCTTGTTATCCATCCAAATGTCTCGTCCTACGGAGAGGGGAAAGAGCAGGCTATTTCAAATTCAGTTGCGAATTCCTCAATCTTTTCCAAGTCCTATGTTGCAATTTCCTTCACAGTCTAAACAGCAAAATGCCTCCAGTCTCCCTCCACTGAGAACTGGGAAAGGCTGAAACTGCACTGCCTTGAAAAGTCTGTTTGCTGCTAATAGAGTGCCTTGAATTCTTGTTTCAAGAGCTACAGCAGGAGCCACTGTTATTTGCTGCTCACCCCACTGAAAACTTACCAAACCAATGCTTTTTTTTTTCATGGAAGCTGGCTTAAACTGTAGCAAAACCAATGAGACAGTAATGGGGCTATGATTTTTGTCTGCCATTCAGCTTGCTGCAGAGGAATCTTAACTGCTTAAGCCTAAACCTGGTATCACAGTGAGATTTTGGGAACACTGGACTCAGAATCCAGTCACAATTTTACCCGTGCCTCGTTCCTTGAACCCAAATCTGTACACTCATGAGCTCTAACATTTGTGCCTCTTTCACTGGGATGCATAAAGAGTTTAAAGCCCCTGTTGTGCTGCCCACTTCGCTGCTCCCTTCAGAGAAATAAGAAGTCTCCTGGCAGCCTCGAGCTGTTTTTAATATGAGACAAATGCCAGGGTGCCTGTCTGCCAGAGCCTCCAGCCTGTACACTGAGTCCCTTTTTAGCACCCTTCTGTGCGCAGCTATATCTGGCTCCAGTTCCTTGCTCTGGGAACGTGACCTCATCGTTGTTTTGGTATTTCCAGCGATTCAGCCCGGTCCGGGGCAGGGAGGAGTCATTTCTGGTGCAGGCTGACGGGGTGTTTGTGCGTTGCTGGAATTCCAGAGCGGTGCAGACCCAGCCCTTCCGCTGCCTTGACAGCTCGGCTGAGGCTGGGCTGCTGCGTTGCGTTCCTGGCTGGCAGATGGCCTGGACGCAGCTGGTGGACCGACAAAAGCTCCTGCTTTTGGGGGTGATGGGGATCCCTGACTTTCCAGCGTACCTGCCGTGGTGAGGGTGAAGAAAGCCTCGTGCAGTCGCTTGTATGCCTGGGAAAGCCACAAGGAATCTCTGCTTAATGGGTGGAAAAAGAGTCTCGCAGAATGCTTGTTACTATTTACAGACTGTCAGCATCCCTTAATGAAGTTAACTTTACAACATCCGCAGCAACTTGGTAAGTGTTATGATCCTTAATCCATGGGGAGCAGGAGGGAACAGAGGCACCGAACTGGGAGGTGGTCTGCTTCAGGTTTTATGCAGCTGAGCTGGAACAGTAAACTGCTGTGAAGCGGTGCTGACTGTGCCTGTCCTCCCCTGTGGTAGCTGGATTCCTCCAGTGAGCGATGAACGTGGGCAGTGGGCGAGACTGAGGTGGAGCAGTGCTTGTAGGGAAGAGCAGCTCCCAAACTGAGTCGAGGCCAGGCAGTACAGATTGCTAAACCCCATTTTCTGTGGATATCGCATTCCTCCATCTCTCTAGGTATGGTCAGAAGGCACAGGGGAGAGCTTGTAGACCAAATTAGTCTTGGCTACTTCCGTAGCCGAGGTCAGTGTTCATGCTCCTAGGAGGCTGTGGATGCTGCAGGGCTGTCACTTGTGCCCTGACAGGATTGCTGTTGCCTGAGACGTGGTGAGTCTTATTGCAGCCTTGATCTAAACACTCTCAACTGTCTCATTTGAGCCTGGGTTGTTGTGAATGGTTTTTAAACACTTTGGGATCATCTGGTGGTTAGCCATTCCCTGGCTGAGACCAGTCTGGCTGCAGAAGCAGCTTGGTAGAAGATACTGCTTCAGTGTTGTCTTGCTAAGCAGCAAACCACCCTGTTAGTGTAGGCGCTTCACCCCGAGAGAGACCTGTCCCAGTTTGTCACTACACGGGAATGTCATGAAGGCTCATAATCTTTGGAGAATCAGCCCCTGTCTGGAGCCCTCTTGCCCGTGTTGATGGATACTTGGCAATGAAGTTGTGGCTGTATTTTGTCTCAGACAGACCTAGGGAGCTGCACCCAGTGCCAGATTCACTGTTGTTACATTGGGAAGTTTTCCCTTTTTTTTGTGCCAGGGTAGCTCAATGCCAGGAGAACTACCTCATCCTAAGGTCAGCTGGGCTGGGCTGCGGTGGAGAATCTCTGCACCATAGACAGGGAAAGCCTAAAGCACCTTCCTCATTGCAGGAACTGTCAGCCCAGGGAAAGGATATCAGCATGTGCAGGAACAGAGAGATTTAACTCCGATAGCCTTGCTTTCCCAGTTGTGGAGGGGTAGTGGCTGTACCAGCAGTTTGCTGGTGAGTGGAGACAGTAGATAATACAACCTGGCAACTCTCATTAACTCTCACCCCTCTGGTAGGTATCACCAGGACATACACTTACTACTTTGGGGTCCTGTGCTCTCCTTGACATCAGGTTTTTAACAGCACTCACTGATGCAATTGGCCCAAGTCAACAGTTTTCATACTTCTTCTTTAGAGGCTAGGTAATATTTTTTTCAAAGCTTCTACACAAGAGACCTCAGTTGCTTCACTCCTACGTGAACTCCCTGTTTTTTGTCACCACCTGCACCAAGAGGTCACTGGCATGAGCTATATGCCTGACTGGCACCACACTTACTGAAAATACGCTATGCCCGCTATGATGTGCATCCTGAAACAGCTCCTGCTCTGCCTCTTGCTGAGGTTTTCAGTGCTCGTTTAATTGGCAGTGACTGAAACCTGCAAAATGCCTCTACTGCTGGTTCTATCTGTGGGCACAAAGGAGGTAAAGCCCCCAAACCCTTTGACGTACTGCTGCTTTGCCCTGTCCCCCATCTTCCTTATTTGGTGTAAATCCAGTTGCAATACAGCTTGTAAGTTATCCTGAAATGGCAGGGAAAGAAGAATGCTAGCAGGAGGTGCCAAAGGCAGTGAACTGGAGAGAGAGGGTAAGTCCCAAAGACTTGCAGCTCCTGAGCATAGGGAGAGGGCTTGGACAGCGGGAACAGGCTTCTACACCATGAGGTGGTCACACACACAGACGGAGAAATGCTCTGATCAGCCTTTCTCCCAGGCGTGGTGGGCTGCTGCAGCACTGCACACCAGAGAAGGTGTGGTGCTGGGGCTGTCCCAAGCGGGGTGTAGGATGGAAAATTGCATAGGTTTGCATTACTGCTAGCAGGCGCTGTGTGTGGAGTTGTAGGGGCTGCTGGAGACTGTGGAACTGGGGAGTCTCCCCTTGCTGGTGGTCACTTCACCCCTGCTTCTCCTTGCAGGCAGCTGCCCGCCCACCCCCCTGCCTGAGCAGGCAGGCATGGAGTCAGCCCGCACAGCTCCATCACTCTCCCTTCTTTCTGAGCTTGCTGTAAATGGCTCTCTGTAATGTGAGCTGCATTTCTGCCATAGCCCTCTCCAGAGTGCATCTGTATTTACACTGGGGCTTTCATTAGCAATCTGGCCCTTGCGCTGCCAGCAGCCCGCAGCCCTCGCTTTTCCCTCCTGCCCACATGGTCTGTGAGTGAGACCAGCACCCTGGCACCGCTGTGCCCTGGGAGAGGCAGGTGACTGGCAGCGGGAGGAATCCCTGTGCCAGCTCCCATCTGGAAGAAGTGCCTTGTCATGTTGCCTCTCGCCCGCCATCCTGCAGAAACGGGCGAGCTGCCTGCGGACGCTCCCCGCAGCACAGCTCGCTGATCCCTGAGCTGACACGGGGACAAGCGGGTTTTGCTTCGGATTATCGCCGGCTCTGCATGCTGTGTTCTTCCTGCTGCTCTCATGCCGTTGCTGCTGCACCCGGCTTCCAGCTGCAGTGAGCTGAGCCCACTGTCTGGGGAGATTGTATCTGACAAGGTAGGAGCTGATCGCTTCCATTTGTTCTGCCACAAGTAATGTGGCAAGTCCTGCCCCTGCCTGGAGAGCATGCTTCAATTAGTAGTGTGTATGTGGTTTTATTTTGCATTGTTCTGTAGCTCTGATGAACAGTCAGTACGCTGCTCAGGCTGTAGCCTCTATTACTTGGAAAGAAAATGCATATATCCATTTTCTTTTCACCTACACTGTGGAAACTCAAACTCTGGCTCCCTTTCTACTCCAGGTGGCTGCTCCAGAGCCTGTCTGTCTTGTCTGTTCTCTTGCAGCATTCTGTGCATGTGCTGCAGGTCATGTCACCTGCTTCTCCAGGAGACACAAGAGAGCAGTCTGAATGTGTCTTGGGAGAAAGGCGAAGGGAGAAGAAACTCACGGAAGACAAACATCAAGGAAGTTCAATAGGCACAGAAATAGCTTTAGAGAAGTTATTTTTACCCCAGAAAATTAGACAGAGGAAGAGCCTCCTTTCTCTAGATAGTCTCAAAAGGGTATATATATATTTTTTTTTTGTGCCTTCAGTCTCTTAGGGCAAGTTGTTTTCATAAAGAAAGGCCTGAGGCTGCTGTTGTCCCTAGGGATGAAGGAGAGTCAGTCGTCCAGCAAACCTCACTGGCATTTAATGCTTCCCCTTCCCCCACCACTGCACACCTTTACTGGGGCTGTACAGGGAAAAGAGCTGATGACCAAGAAACCCCACGTCTGCTGGTTTTCCCTGCAGTAGCCAAGGACAGGTAAAATAGGAGGGCAGCAGCATTTTCTTCTGACCTAGCTGGTGTTTAGGCACAACTGTTCGCTTTTTAGTCCACAGCAGCTGGGATGTGCCTGCCCCGGTACACACAGCCACCCATCTTCCCTGATCTTGCTGTACCTGGGCTTCCCTCCCATGTGGACGAGAGCCTCCTAAGCAGGATGGACGAGGATATCAGGCCTTCTGTAGGTGACAGTTTACTTCTGAGAACTAGCCCAAACAATAAACCATATTTTGGGGCCAGCCTATATCCCTAGCTTCTCAGCTGTGAGGAGGGAAGGGGGTCCTCTAGCTCTCCCTCCTTAGCATATCCTACTGTGCTGCCAGTGGGTGTATAAATAGTGCCCACAGCATACTATTTTGGTGACAAGCTCTTCCCAGGATTCATCCAGAGTTATGTGAGCAAGTGTTAAAAATAACACCAAGCCCTGCCCAAATCCTGGCATTGTTTCAGCCAAAGTGTTGGGGATCTTCCATAGAGAGCAGCCTAGGACCCTTGGGAGGGGGCAGCAGGAGGCGGTCCAGCAGGGCTCCCCGTGTTTTCCTCTTCTTGCTGCCCTGCTGACTGCAGAGGACGCTGACCCTTATGTTCTGCAGATGTGCTGGTCACTGAGAGGATGTGAGGCTTTCACTTCTAATTAGGTTATTTGCTACAGAGCTTTCCCTGTGTATTCTGAGTATTATCACTAGCTCTAATAAGAGGTACAGGAAATTCCAGGAGGGGTTAACCTGAGCTTTAATCTAGCCTGATGCTGGGTCCTTGCTGGTGACCAGAGCTAGTTGCTTCTCTAAAAAGTCTTGGGCTGTAGCAATGGCATATGTAGGGATTCTGGACCTGCATTAGGTTTATCCTGAGGACTAGCAGTTGGAGATTAGTTAAACTGTGGAAGGCTTATTATATCTGTGTGTTGAATTAACACCTATAGCTCTGGACATCCTTGCTGTTCATATAAACACAAAAGTTATCCCAAAATTCTGCCCTTTTCATGGCATGATCAGTGCCTATAACTGAAAACCAGACCCCGCTGCAGAGATTTCTGGGGATCCATGCTCCTTGGGCTATGCAGCCAATGCAGGATGCGCTGTCCCACTGCGGAGCTGGAAGCTGCAGTTTGTTTCCCCCAGGCTGTTTTGCCTGATGTTGGTCAAGTCCAATGCTAGGTGTGCAATTCAGCTGCTGTCACGCTGCTACAGCATCAGCCTCTGCTCTGTGCTGGATAACAGGAGAGCCCACTGGAAAGCAGCAGACCCCACTGAGTCCTTGCGTTCAGCGTATGGAGTTTAGAGCTCACAGAAATGCTTCTTGGAGGGCGCATGCTCAGAGAAGCTCCATCTGAAGACAGAGATGCTCCCTCTTGTAGACAGATGATGTGGCTCCACTCTTGCCTGGTCTAGCATGGGGTGTAGAAGAAGTTACCCACTATGCGAGTGGATTGCCCATTGCTGTTACGTGGCTTAATAGATAGAGCCTTGCACACCGAAGCAGAGGAAAAGAGCCAAGATGTCTCCTGGCTGCAAACCTGGGGGCAGTGCTTGGGCTTAGCAGTTTGCTCTTGAATTGAAAGCAGCAGTATCACGGAGAGGGGAGTCCACAGTTCTCTTTCAGATGCTGGGGTTCAGGACTATGGCATTAATCGACCTCTGTAGCTCCTTGACTTCCGCAGTTGCATCCCCATATACATCTGTGCTAGTTTCTGGCTTTGTAGAGGAAGGGCCAGATGCTTTTGCAGTGTCTAAGTACTTACTTTCAGAAGGGCTGGATTTATTTTAAGCTGATACAGAAAGTTGCTGTGAAAACAGCAGGCATGCAAAAGTTTCTAGAAATGTCACAAGAGCTGTTTGGCACTTCATGCTTCACCTCCTCTGATATGGTATTGCTAATTGTGGCAGATGTTCCCAGGGATGAAGAGCAGGTCCCATTAAAACACCATGACTGAGAGTTTTCTCTGGCCGTTCCACAGAGAATGAGTGAAAGCAGAGCAGCCATTTGTCTTCTGCTGTGTCTCTCATGGTCAGCCATTGCCAGGCCTCCTTCCCATCTCACCATTTAGCTGGTCTTCACTTTTACTTGCTGTGTGTTGAGTGGCACAAGCTGGGTTTGTGCACAGGATGGAGTGCTTTCTGAAGTCTGTACTGAAAGCACAGACTTCAGAATTTTCCAGAGATGGAAATACGTCGTGGAGATGAAAAGCCAGTGTCTGTTTTTCCACGAATATGCTCTGGGCAATCTGTCCTTCATCAGGGGCTTCCTGCTTCTCCATTCTGCTGCTCCTTCCTGCTCCTTTCCCATGTCCAGCCAACGAAGGAGCTCTCTGAGTCATCATTGTTGCTGCTTGTTACTAGGCCTGAGCAAAGGCTCTGTGTATCATTGTACTTTACAGAGCTCCTAAGGGCTCTTTCATGGCTGTTTCCACCCTGGCATGCTCTTGTTCCCCTGCCTGGAATGTGTCTGGCATGCATGGGGAGACAGGACCTTGTTTGTCATCTCTAAGCACCTCTTTGCTGGATGTTTCTAAATAGTCTTCTGTGTGGTGCCAGAGCCCCACACCACAGTTTCCAGCGGTCCCTGAAGTGCTGAGATATCTCCTTGCGGAACCCTGTGGAGCAGTGTGCCCCAGCTCTTTCATCTGCTTCACAGGATGTTGAGCCCTGTTTCAGTCTGTCCAGCGCAATCTAATGTTGGTGTGTTTATGAGGCGTCTCCTGTGACCTGCTTTGCCTTCATCGCCTGCCTCGTTGCCGGTGCCAGGTCATGGGCACTCTGTGAGCCTGCGCTTTGCCTCTACCAGCTTTGATTTTCTATTTTAAAGAACATGGCAGGATTTCTTCTCATGCACGGATCCCTTGCATCCCTACAGCATTTCCTTTGCTGTGGTCTTTCTCCAGCCTGAGAAAAATTGTTGTAAGCTGTGGACAGACGCGTAGTTCTTGGTTCTGGCTGTCTGTGTCTGCCTGCATATGGGATGGCTGCCTGTTGCCTCAGCACGGCTTTTGGAGGAGGTAGACCTCATGCAACTGGCTGCATGGCAGTTAGGTTCTGCAGTTTAGACTCTGTGCCGATTAAGCATACAACAGTAAGTACACACAGCCAAAAAGTTGTTTAATTATGGGCTGACCAGGCATGGAGACCTCGAGTACAGCTGACTGATGATCCAGTACAGCCTGCTGTATTAGGTGGGCTGTAATCCACAGCGAGAAACAGGAGGGTTCTCAGCTATGCATCATCTTCAAGAACAGTGAATTAATGAGAAAAAATCTCTTCACTGTGATGGATGAAAGGAGGGTAAAACCACTGGCTGAGAGCTGGTACTAAACATATTCCATTTAGAAAAAAAATACCCTTGAGTATGTTTTTAATGGCCAGGTGGATTACCTACTGGACCAGCTGGCATGGGATGATTTTCCACTCTGTCTTGACCTGTAGCTTTGCTGTGTCTTTCCAAAAGCATGTCTCCTTTTCTCCAGGTATTCTCACAGAATAAACTCTTCCGGGTTTTTAATCCTGCATTACAGACTTCCTGTTCCTCTGCGCTGAAAAGAAATTACATAATAATAAGATCCCCAGAACTCATGTAATTACATTTGCCTGGCCCAGGCATAGTGGACTCAGGCTATGCCATTCCTTGTGTTTCTTCGTTTCATCTCTCTCTAGAAGCTCCTGATGACTGGGAGATAATCTGCTGCATCCCACTCCTTAACAGTCCAGTCCCTTCCCTCTATCAGTATCTCCTGATGCTATGGCACAGTGGATTGGCCAAGACCCAAAGATCATAGAATCCTAGAATTGTTCAGGTTGAAGGAGAACCTAGAAAAAGAAATTTTTTCCAATTTCATAGAATCATAGAATCATAGCATCACAGGTTGGAAAACACCTCTAAGATCATCACGTTCAACCATCCACCCAACATCACCATGCCTACTACACCGTATCCCAAAGTGCTACCTCTACATGCTTTTTCAACACTTTCAGGGATGGTGACTCCACCACCTCCCTGGGCAGCCTGTTCCAATGCCTGGCCACTCTTTCAGTATGGAAATTTTTCCTAATATCCAATCTAAACCTCCCCTGATGCAGCTTGAGGTCATTGCCTCTCCTCCTATCGCTAAGTTACTTGGGAGAAGAGACCAACACCCACCTCCCTACAATCTCCTTTCAGGTAGTTGTAGGGAGCGATAAGGCCCCCGTTGTCCTCCTCTTATCCAGGCTAAACAGCCCCAGGTCCCTCAGCCAGTCCTCGTAAAACTTGTTCTCCAGACCCCTCACCAGTCTCATTGCTCTTTTTTGGACACCATCCAGCACCTCAGTGTCCTTCTTGTAGTGAGGGGCCCAAAACTGAATACAGTACTCCAGGTGCAGCCTCACCAGTGCTGAGAATTTTTGACACTAAGGGCCTGTGAAAATTAGCAGGAGTGCATGCCTCCAAATAAGTAAAGCAAATTGCTTCTGAGACACACAAGACCATACAAAATATTAAGAAAATCAGTCTTACGTACTGCCTGATTTGTTTTTTTGGTGAAATAATGAATGGCTAATTTTGTCTGTTATACCTGATTTCTAACCGAAACTTCCCCGGCTGCCCTTCAGGCAGCCTGTTCCTGTTGTTGAGGATATGGAGAACAGCTTGGCAGCAGTCTGCTATACATTTCAGAACCGATTGCATGTATCCTCTAGTTTTCTACAGAGAACTAACCCACTTGCTTTGCAATTTACTCCTTTCTGGTTTTCCTTGCTCTATTTGAACTCTTACCAATTTGTCCATATAGGACATGTCCATGAGGCATGTGCCAGGCAGGGTTGGGCAGAGAGGAAGGTTTACTCCATGCCTTGTGTATGACATGCCTATTCATACAGCCCCACATACTATTTGTCTGCTTCAAAGCAAAATGCCACCATTACTCAAGTTCAGCCTGTGATCTACGGCAACCACAAATCCCTTCTGAATGAGCAGGTCATGCATGAAGATTATGGGTGGGGATGTGCAATCTGTGCTGTGTGAGGTGTCATGGCAATAGTTATAATTTATGTCAATTTGCTGTTTATATATAGACATTATCCCTTCAGCTAAAAGTATCGGTGCTGTGGACGACACAGATGAAGAGTAAAAAACAACCGCTCCATCTGAGAGCCACCACGTTAAATGCACACGTGGTGGATGGGGTCTCTGGGATTGAGTTGTGGAGTCTCCTTCTCTGGAGATATTCAAGACCCGCCTGGACAAGGTCCTGTGCAGCCTGCTGTAGGTGACCCTGCTTCGGCAGGGGGGTTGGACTAGATGACCCA
>Ga0065711_1044920_pt1 | contig 13803 bp, 11 predicted proteins | sample Hoacrofraction12_FD_59098 | JGI IMG/M metagenome (GOLD analysis project Ga0065711, IMG submission 59098) | Hoatzin crop microbial communities from Cojedes, Venezuela - Epithelial fraction 12 v2 (version 2) | ecosystem: Host-associated > Birds > Digestive system > Esophagus > Crop | place... | reverse complement strand
CCTCCCTGGGCAGCCTGTGCCAGGGCTCCGTCACCCTCAGAGTGAAGAAGTTCTTCCTCATGTTCAGACGGAACTTCCTCTGCTTCAGTTTGTGCCCGTTGCCCCTTGTCCTGTCGCAGGGCACCACTGAAAAGAGTTTGGCCCCATCCTCCTCACGCCCACCCTTAAGGTATTTAAAGGCATTTACACGGCTCGGCTACCTTCTCGCGAAAGCTTGCCGGTTCAACGTCTTCACAAACTGACGGTAACGCGGCTCTGCCGCAGCCGGACCCCGCTGAGGCGGCGGCAGGAGGGACCGACAGCAGCAGGACCGGGACCGGGACCACCCGCCCCTGGCCGCCGTGGGGTGAGCACCGGCCTCATGCGCCGGGGGCGCCATTTCGAGCTGGCAGCCCCGGCGCCCCCCTCGCCCGTCCTCTCTCCCGCGTCCCCTCCCCAAGATGGAGGCGCGGCGCCTCCTCGCCCCTGCTGCCGCCAAGAAGCCCCCCGCGCTCCCTCCTGGCATGGGGTCGGACCAACCCCGCATCCCCCGCTGGGGAGCCGCTTCCCACCCCTTTTCGCCCTTCCCCGGTGCTGCCGCCGCAGCCCGCAGGTGCGGCTCCCTTCCGCTGCGGCGGGCTCGGCGGCCTCAGCGCCGGGCGGACGGCGGGCGGTGAGTGTTGGGGGGGGGTGTCTCTGGGCAGCGATCCTGCGCGGAGCGCGGTGGCTGCCCCCGGGAGGTGTGCGGATGAACGGCGCCTGCTCCCCGAGCCGGCAGAGGCGAGGAGGCGGGCGGCACCTCGCCGCCCAGGCCCCCCCCCGGCGCCGCGCAGCTGCCTGAGGAGAGGGGCCCGTTAGGGCCCGGCCAGCTCTCTGCCTCCGCCCCCCGCCAGGTAGGCTCCGGTGGAAAACGCAGTCGGCGCTGCCCAGCTCACCCCCCCTCCCTGCAGCTGGGTGACCGGCTCGCCGGGCTGAGCGCTGGGCAGCTGCCTCCGGCCAGGGGCTGGGGTCCGCGGGGAAGCGCAGCGCCGAGCCGCCGGTGTGCAGGGCCCCGGGGGAAGGAGCACTGTGGCATGGCTGCCGGGGCGGCGGCGGCCGCGATCCGCTCCTCGGGGAGTTCTGCCGCCTTACCCCGGCTACCTGTGGCAAGGCGTGTGTCCTGTGCCCGGGCGGGCTGCTGGGCCGGGAGCCGGGGGAGGAGCGGCAGCGGGCTGCCTTGGGGGAGCGTCTGTGTGTGTGCTTTGGCGTTTAATTTGCAGGTAGATTTATTTGTATACTTATACGAAAGTACATATTTTTATATACGTTTAGATACGAAGGGTCAAGCAGTTTTGATGGGGTGTTTCCTAAATGTGCATGTGTGTTTAGCAGTAACTGGTCTGAGCTCGGAAATCGTAGCTTTGTGTTGTCCATGCATGTATGTGTGTATATAGATATATATATACACGTATATTTGATTAATTATCCAAAGACTGTAGGAATATCACTCTTGCCGAGTTGCTGTCCAGTCTTCTGTCAAAGTGTGTGTTTGTTACAGCCTGAACACGTATTGGTTTGTGGCAGGTGAGCGTGGTGCTGATGTTTACTGTGTGAAATGCTTTGTCAGGTTGCATTCTGAGCAACAGAGCTTAAACAGAAGAAAATACTGTGTGTGACTTTTATATCACTGCAGTTTTGGGTGCTATCTACGCTGTGATTGCTTTAAAAAAACAGAAGACAGTTCCATCATTCCCGTGACCCCCTTCAGGAGCATATCACGGATAACCTATGAACTAGTCAGGTAGCTGAGGGAGCAAAATGAAGCACAAACTGTTTTGCCCTCTGTTCCTCCCTGTCTGTGCTGTAGGAACACTCTCATGTTCCTCATACTGACTGCGTGACAAGGTAGTGGAGTTCATATAGGGTATACTGTCTTTTAAACTCTTTGGGGTAGGTTCTGTATCTGCCTTTGCAGTATCTTGTAGTAGGAGACTGATCCTCAGCCATGCAATATTTGTTTGCTTTGTTTATTTATCTGCTCCTTGTATTTTGCAAGGTTGACTGTTGCAGTTGATATTTCACAATTAGGCATTGTCTTGAGCCAAATCTGAATTATTAAAAAACCAGGCATAGTGCAAAATAGTGTCCATACTCGTTTTGGTAGCTTAGATGATGGAAATTGAGCTGCTCAGCATGTTACGCATCAAATTGTGTGTCTGAGTGGTGCAGGTAGGGTGAGAATGTATGTGTGCAAGCTTCATGGGCTGATGCTTTTCCCTTAAGCACAAGACAAAGGAAAATGTAGTGTAGCCTCGAGTTTACATTATTGAAGCTGACTGGAGTTATGGTCATGGTCTGTGGAGGAGGCTGTGCTCTGAGGATACATGCCCAGTTTAGTCTTTCACCGCTTTTTCCTTCAGGGAATGCTGTGATGGAGGACTGGAGGTGTGCTTCTGTAACACTTCTGAAAACTTCTAGTTCCGCAGAAAACACGTACAAATATGAATCTGTTCCATCTGCACTAGCTGCCTATCAGTGAGCTGCAGTTCTAATAAGCTGGGCGGAGTGGAGAAGCTTTGGTGACCTGTAGGTGCTGTAGTTCAGCTTCGCATACAGCTGACTTCTCACCGTGTTGGTTTTGGATGCTGTCTGAGCAGGCAGCAAATTTCAATGGTGCGGAAATGGGGGAGTTTCCATGGTCAGATTTCTGAACCTGCTAGTGAAATCTCCTTCCGGAATGCTTTAGAAACAGTCAATTCCCTCTCCTCCCCACATGTACAGACACGGTATCTGTTGCAGGTGAACTGCTTCGGACCCTTTCCAGCTATACTTTCCATAATTTGAATAAAGTAGGCTTGCTGTGGTCTTCTTCACGTATTGGTTGTATGGACTTTGTTTATAGATCTTTCCTTTAAGAAAGCACATGGTGATGTTTTAAGTTTGCTAGTTTTGATAGTGGTACTAAATGTATGTACTTAATAGCAAATTGGCGAGTAGAGGTGGAGTTGTGATCAAGTGCTGTATATCCAGCAGTCTCCAATTTCAGTGCTGTAGGGGAAGCACAGAACCACTGTAATGGATATTGTACCCATGGGGAGAAATCCTTCCTACTGTCAGGCAGTTAGCTTTCAATTTCTGTCACAGAGTGTCTTTCTGTACAGATTTATAATCTAATTTAACTGCAGATGTAGTTGCTTTTTCATTGAAGTACCTCATCTCGTTCTGAATGGTGTCAGGGTATAACTGTTGAGTATTTTTCAGAATGATGTGAGTTTGCACTGAACAGATAGATATTCAGTTAATCCAGCTGGAGGTAAATATGAATGTGATTAGCCTGATGCCGGTTTTCAGCTAGTTAGTCGTGCTGAAGGGGCAGTTTGGTGGTTGTTTCCTGTCCTGGTGTGTTTTCCTTGATAAATCTGTCCTCTGTACAGTTTATTAACAATTCTGCATGTTACAAGGAGTTCCACTGGTTAAATATAGATGAATTTTAAAGAAATAAAATGTGTTCAGTCATCTGAGGTGAGGCTTCAGAGGTTTGTGTCTTAGGGGAGTGTGTGTGCACACGTGTGCCTTATCTGTTTGCAACAAGCAAGTAGTTTTCTGAACAGCAGAGTTAATGAAGATTTCTATGAATTTGTATCTTGGGGTCAAACAGGGATTTTTTTAATTGTCTTTTCATGTGCCTCTCCATTTTTTCTGTGTAGTCCCCTCTTTCCACAGACTGCACTGATGGTGTGACACATGGGCTACCATTTTCTAGGATGGAAATTGGATTACATGTTTTTTGGGGGTGGGCCTGTAGAAATGCAAATTGCAGTTTTGCCTTCTCTGACTTGGCTGTTTTTACAGAGAATGTAGGAACTTAATTACCTGCTGGTAATCTGTTCTTCTCTGGTTGAAATCAGTGGCTTAAAGGGTACTGTAAGTTAAAAAGGGGATCTGTTTACACAGCGGTCAAGTAAGATTTTTCTCTGCAGGAGACCAGGCTAACAGTGGACCTAAAACTTGGCATTGTCATGTGGGTGAAAAGACTTCCCTCTTCTTCCCCCACCCACCTCCCCCTTTCTTAGCTGGGAGAATTTGCTCATTTCTCTGCTCTTATATCAATACAGAAGATTTCAAGTCTACAGCATCCAACTTCCTTAAGAGTCTTTTCTTGAAGGTGATGAAATAGCAAGACACAAATGGAGACAGTGTTTATGTGTTTCACTTGCAAGATTTTGCCTTTGCTGGCTAGCTACTCTTTTACCCACACCAGCTTATGCAAGCATTTTCCTGCAGCGCGTGTGATTGTATCTCAGGTGGTGGCTGGGTGTTCAGTACTCTAATCTCAAAAATGGTCCATTAGCTTTGTTGACGTTGGTACTTACGCTGCTTGAGCCAGTCTCTGCCAATCAATCTGTGAACAGCCCTTGAAGGCCATCATAAATTAGATGCACTTATGTAACTTCGAAGTCTGGTTTTATGACACCATAGTCTTTTAATAAAAAAAATTACCTAAATTCCTAGCACATCTGTTTGACTTCAAGTGTCAGACTGTTGTTTCTCCTGCTGTATGATGTATTGTTAATTAATGAAGGTAACATCAATCACCTGAAAGCCATAAAACAAAGTTTGCTTTTCATTTTAAGTGAGGTGGGTTCTAGAGAACTTTTGCAGTAAAATTAAAATTTTAATGTGGTAGTTTTGTGTTGTCTTCTTCCACAATGTTTGCGTCATGAGTATTATTACTGCTATAATGTTGAAGTAAAATCTAGTAGTTGATTTAATTGCAATGATTCAAATTGGACTGGACAATAAAGAACATAAAAGCTTTAGCTACCCTTTCTGTAGCTGGCATTGCTTTGGCTGAAGTTGTAAAGTTTCGTTCTTTCAAGAGAACCTCGTGTTTTATGTGGCAGCTAGCCTCTACATTTTGGAGGTTGCGGGTGTCTGCAGTTTCCTTTGAACTGTGAACATCTCTGTGCTCAGCACTTCTGAGATCAGTGTCCAGGGCTCCTTTCTGTGTATCTACAAACTTGGGTCCTCCTGATCTGCAAATATCAGCTTTGATGCTTAGGTAGAGATTGAATTACAAGAAAAGTTAGTTTATTGTAGTTTTTTTGTGAGTATTAGATATTAAATAACAGTATTAACAATTGCAAGTGTTCAAGTATCGTAAATGAGATCTCCTAAATCCTGACACTGACTTAAATGGAGACATGACTTTGTGCCATGAAGTTTTTCTTTTTTTTTTTTCTAAAAGCCAGTATTTAAAGTCTTGACAATCCGTGAAAGACTGTGAATCTTGGGGGTTCAGATAGTAGGGCTTTCTCTGCAGCAACGAGAGAGGAAATTTTTTTTTCTACTGAAGCCTGAGACTTTTTCACAAGAGTTACTGTAGTTCAGGAAATGGCAATTAAGGAAAAATTGTCATCCTGAGAACTGCAGTGCAACAATAAAGATTTGAATCAAGTAATAGTTCCTTTTCATATCTGCAGGCTGGTAGTCTGAGTGGAGAAAAAAACCCTCTTAGTTCCAACACAATGCTATAGCAAAGCTTTTGCTGTAGTTTTAGTATAGTCATGTTTGACCTTGAACAAGTGCAAAATAAATAAATTCTTGTGTTCTGTGCACTTATGTGATCCAGCTTAAACTATGTGAGTAGCTTCTTCTAACTCTACTTATAATTTACTCAAGTTTCTCTAGAAGCATCAGCCTTCACCTGCAAATTGTGCTTCTGCTGCAAAAGCATGTCTCGGTATTTAGTTGGAGCCTGCTGTGTGGTGCATCTTACTGTGTTTATTGCTTTCTGTCATAATGATGCTTAAACTAAGAAGTGGGTTGAGACCACACAACTTTGTCACTCAGGCCTTCAGTTAGCTGTCAGACAATAACAACTTCAAGCTTTGCAAGCATGAATAAGATTCATACCACTGTTTCTCTGTGTGTGTATCTCCTTCTTCCAGACAGTCCGCTAAATCTGTTTTTCCACCCAGAGCTAAAAATTGGTGTTATGTACACATGTTGGATAGTTGTTTTCTGTGGTCTGTTTTTCTGTTGTAAAAATGGTCAAATACTGGAAGAAGATAGAGAAATTCTGAAATACCCTGCATGGGAGGCTTGGGAACAGGTCCCTTCTCAAAGGAGGGTGTAAGGATGCTTCGTCTTGCCTCTGGGCTGTGGAAGGGATGAGATACCATCTTGTTCCTTCAAGCTCTTCCTTTCCAGGTCTCGCTTCATTTTCACTGCAGAGTGCCTGTTTGATGGTAGCAGAGAGAATTGGTAAGTGAGGACATGTTCTTGTGAAAATGGAAAACGTGGAAATCAGAGTATGCTGTTATAGAGCAATCATCCAATAGTTTGTCTTTCTTCGGAGGGGAGATATTTCTGTGTCCCTGGCCTGTCAGTGGGGAGTGCGGGGCTCTTGCATGTCTAATCATCTCACTCAGTGCTACTGACACTGACTGAGGTTAGTTTTTGATTACTGGGTGTGCTCCTTCCCTGCTGATCTATCTGACCTTAGGGCTATACAAATGTCTGTATTGCAAATAAAGTAGTAACAATCCTGAATTGTTTTGACCTTTTCCAATTTGCTATTGTATGCAATAATATGATGTAAATCCTGACAGTAATAATAGTGTTTTAATTTCTCAGCAGAGCAGTTCCACCATTCATTGGTGGCTTTTAAATATTTTTTTTCTTCCCTGTAAATAATTCTCAGTGCGAAGTGTCTCATCTTTAGGATTTCCATTGTTATTTGCTTTCTCCACAGCAGTTGTAATAAAGGCTACTTAAATCCTGTAGAATAAAATTACTTCTTCCATGAAGTACTGCTGTTTAATTTTTATTTGTCCAGTTGGTGTCACTTAGCAGCTGACAGAGCTGTGGGTGCCAGCAGAACTATTGGAGCACGTAGTCCATCCAGTACAACGTGGCAGAGTATTTTCAGCTATTCAGCTTGTTGTTTTATCGCCATTAACTTGCTGTTTGTGCCCTGAAGTTGACTGAGGAAATTGGTTTAGACTTGGAATGTAATGCCAATCCAGTGTCAGCCTTGAACAAGACCTGTGGGAGCCCCTCTGAATAAAACGGAGAGATGTTTGCAGTTGCAGCTATAACCTGTAATTGTCTTAGTTTTGTTTTCAAGTTATAGATACCTATTGTTAGAAAATTGTGTGTGGGGAAGGTGATTTTTTACAGGTCGTAAGCATTGATGACTCTGTGAGATCTTCCACATCTGCTAAAGAGCTTGAAAATTATCCCCTTTCTTTAGATGCTTAACCTATGGCTGTTTTGGTGATGTGTGTTAGTACAGTACCTGTTAATGTTCAAACTCCGAGTGTCTGCATGTGTCCCCAGTTTTTCTCTGTGTTATTAGGGACAAATGCTACTATCATGAAGTTTTATTTTTCTTCGGTAATATTAAAACAGTGTTAATGCTCAGTTATTAAGTGGCTGAGGTATTAATGTAGGTACAATAGCTGATGAAATAAGTAATTTGAATTCTTCACAAGGAGTGGATTTCCTGAAGGATTGTCTTGTGTTATGTTTAATAGAAACATTGACATCTGTGTGTGTGTCTATGTATATAGATGCTTTCGTTAATTGCAGGACTGCGGGATCAGTAATGTGTTCATTTACTCAGCCCTCCTGCAGTAGTAGAAGAGGTGCTGTCAGTTGAAAAATAGGAGTGTTGGTTTAACTGTGGCTTGAGTTTCAGATGCTGTTTCAGTATTTCTTCTGGCAGGTTGCCTAGCTGTGCTAATGACCAGAAGAGCAAGGAGGTGAGGACCCCCTGCTTGCCTTTGCCACCAATGTTAGCGTGGGTGGGCCAGCATTTGAGGCCTTGGCTCACCTGGAGGCTTCTGCTCTCTGGCATTGCTCTCTGGCTGCTTTCATGACACCACTTGTTCCTGTCTCTTATTTTGTTAGCTTGAAGGGATTCTGCTACACCTTTTGTATAATGCCAGTATACTACCTTATACGGTGTTTGCTGTTCTCCAGCTTTAGGATTTGAATGTATTCCCAGATACAGATATTTCAGTCCATACACTTTCTTACTGTTATAGCCCTGGCCTAATCACTTGTAGGAGATGGCAATCTAGTTCTGCTTGGCTGACCCCTGACTTTCCCTAAGGGAGAGAGACTTGAGTCTGGACTGAAGTCCAGGTGAACCAAAATGCAGAGTGAGATTTGGGATGGCAGAGAGAGGGAGAATACAGGCAATTCCTTTTGCTTGGAAAGCTGTTGTACTTCATGTGTTCTGTACCAAAAGATGCTGAGATGCTGATCAGCAGCCTTACATGTTTAAAAGGTTGTGAAGTTGAAATGCTTGTTTTGAGGGATCAGTTCAGAATTCTTCCCTCTCCTGTTGGCTACAGCACCACCGAAAGCTGCCAGCTGGAACAGAAAAACACAATGGCCTTAAGAGTAAGGCTATATATATATATAATACATGCATATTTTTACCATACCTGCCTATACACTTCTCAAGGCTGCCATCCCTCATCTGGCTAAGAGTGCAAGCCAGACTTCGATTTTCTTGGCTCTTAACAGTTCGAAGTCATTACCAGCAGTACTGCCTGCTAATACTGTTACAAAAATAACAGGCTTTGTTATGTCACTGAAGGATAAAGATTCAGCTAGAAAATTAATCTCGTGGCCTTCCTTATTTTTAACTGCTTGCATCTCATGGCTGGCTGCCTTCTTAAATTTTAATGTCTCTTGTGTTTGTGTGATGAAACTTGCACTTGTGGGGAACAGTAAAGTATCATGGCGCAGATAAGAGGAGCATTGCATGCATACACTGCGGAGGTGTTTACTGTCTTTAACTGTTTAAGAAAGTGTGCAGTTTCTGGTGGTTATGTTCTCATCTGTGGATCAGAAGCTACGCACTGAGTTGTGACTGTGTGTGCTTTGTGTCTGAGCCTCATCCTAGTAGCATAGAATTGCAAGCTAGTTTTGAAGTGAATGCAAGCTCTTTCGTTATGTGGAGATTAAACATCAAGAGGTATGTAGCCACAAAGAAGTATGGGAGGACACAGTGCAGCTTTTGTGCATTCACTGCATGACGCACATGGTGTATCCTGTAAGAATTCAGTGAAGATTATACATGCAGTACAAAGTCTGGCATTTTGCAGCTTTGGTAACATATTTTCTTAATATAAATTTTAAAAACCCCACAACTGTTTGCTACAAGTACTTGTGTTTCTGAACTCAGGACAAATAATGATGCAAAAATCTGGATTATCTGCATGATCTCTCAGTGCTTTTCTTAGCGTTGCTAGAAATAATCACATGGACTCCTCAGTCAACTCTTCTGTAGGGTATGGAAGCTGCTACTTGTTTCTCTTTTTAGGGGCAGAGAGATAGTGAAGTTGGCCTTGCAGAGGAAAAAGGCCTATAAAACAAACAAAATTATTTTTCTGCCTTCTGATTGGGGTTAATTCTGACCTCGTGAAGTTCTGATACCAAGCTTGACGTATTTTTCCTTAGGCTAAAGAACTAAAAGTCTCTCTTAGGCATCTGATCCATTTGGCTGCTTCTGGGAATTAGTGAAGATTACAGCAAATGCACAATATCTCAGAGACTTTGAGTTTTGGTAATAAGTGCTTCTACAAATCACAATTTTTGGTGGCTAACAACTTTTCCAAATCCAGAGAGATTTCCATCTAAGATTATGTGTGATAAGGAACCTGCCAAGAGCAGCCAGTTAGCAGCATTTTTATCAATGTAGATACAGGTAGCTGAAATATGAAAGCCACTACCTTTACCAAGTCTTGTGATGAACATCAAAGGGAACTGATTAGGATGCTCTGCCTTGAGACATGGAAGGTACTGTCGTACTGTACTTTGATTCCTCAGTTAAGGGTACCTGCTAGTTTCTGTTTAATTCAGAGCAAAATTGGGGTCTGGATAACTACAGACAGATTATTTGTGGGTTTTGAGGTGCAGGAGCCCAAGAGTGTGAATCTTTGTGGGACACTTCTGCATCTCCGGAAACTGAGATTTTCAGGTAGGTCATTTGTTTTGCATCTTCTGCTTGCCTGATCTACTGTCATCCATCAAGAAGTCAGGAAGTAATAATAAACCCTGCATTTAACCTGTCTGTTGGCTTTTATTGTGACATTCTAATTAATGCTCACATCTGACCTATTTTTTTCCTGTGCTGTCTGTTACAGTGCTTTGTGGCCACAGCAGGATACTAAACAATATTAGAGGAGACCGACGTTAAGACATAATTTCCACGCAGCTGGTTGGCAAAGCATTTGTCACTGCCTTCGTGGTGCAGCATGGCATTTCGCCTTGGTGTTCTCTGCCTGCTGCTCTGGGCAATAACAGGTAGGAGTTTAATTCTTTTGTATCTGAGTCACACAGAATGAGTGAAGCAAATGCTCCTGGAGTGTGTACGCAGGTGTGAATGAAGTATGAATAAGGCAAGAGCTGGGAAATCTTGTGACTCCTCAGTGCAAAAGTTTCTTGTAAGGTACAGCTTCGTAACTGGCAGTTGATTGCAATGGAGGAAGGCATTTGTGAGTGGCGGTTTGGAGCCAGTTTCGGTAGGGCTGTTTCAGGGGAGCCGCGTAGGGCAAGAGGGGGTAGAGGGAGAGTTGAGAGAGTTTGTCTTCTCTTTCTCTTGAAGGACAGCAATTTAAGAATGATGTATTGCTTATGTTCTACCTTTTTTCATTCCGAAGTATCATAGGATTGTTGATTTATGAGAACCATAAACATATTTGTTTTACATCTCTCACCTCATCATCTGCTTTATAGATGTATTTCCTTTCAAAGACCGGAGGAAAGTCCTGTAAGTTTCTGCTTCAGCCACGGAGATAGGTAAATTATTTCCATAGCCAGACAGGTGAAGAGTGGTGGTAATTCTTAATACTGCTTCTGTGTCATGGGGCGACTTAGTGTGGTAGAGGCAGTTTTGACATGGCAGCTACAGAACAATATATGGAAACATGGCATTTATTTCCTTAAAAGACAGTGTTTGTATTCTGGCTGTGAAGGTACCGGCAGTATCTATATTAGCAGGAATTGAGAAAGTATATCTCAGTTATATGGCTTTCATCTCCTGTAGTATACACAGGATTGGCTGTTTAATGAAGGAGAGCCTTGCTAATGTGCTGAGGCTTAGATCAGCTACTGAATTTGGAAATGTTGCGTGAGGGGGATAGGCATTAACTACAAATGTGCTTGTAGCTGGTTTGCAGTAGTCCTCAAGATCACCCTGACGATCTCATAGTGCAAAGCTTTTTGAGGAGAACATGGAGCTGATGTTTTTGTTGCTGTAGTAAACAATAAGTATGCCTTTTGTAAATAAACTCGCCTATGAGAGGCTGAGTATCTGCTGTAGGGTCCATGCTAGTACCGTTAGAAAAAACCCAGCAACTTCAATAGAATGCAGTAATGTGCAGTAAATACTGAATTTTCACTGTAGAGAAAGTCACAGTTTTAAGCTTTTGATAATGCTGGTAATTGTTTTCGGGCTAGAATATCCTCTGTGTGCATATAGAAAATCTTGTTTTCATTCTTTAGTTGCAATTTTGCTACTGTCTCTTGACTGATCTGAGCACAAGACCATTAGACTAATACTGCTGGCCTTACTCCAGGCCTCTCCCTGTGTCTCAGGTACTAGCACACAGTGTTTAGGGGCTAATGCATTCTAGTATCACATATTATTTTAGTATTTATTTATTTCCATCTCAGTAGTTTGCAGTATCTTCCATCCAATTAATATTAACTCTAACTAAACTGGAAGGCACTTGCTGATTTCCAGGATATGTTTGCTGAAATATATCAGTGGATACTCACCTTTACATTAAAAAGACTTGTTTTTTGTGCAAACGTTAAGGTGAATTGACTCAGGCTCAGGAAGTTGCTAGATGTTTATTTTGCAGTTTTTCTCTGCACATGAGCTTGTGTTTTTAAAGGCTACTTTTTCTTAAAAAAAAAAAAGTTTTCTTACCACTTGTTTTAACTGAAGGTAATAAGAAGGCTGATTTAATGTAAGAAAGGCTTGACATTGCATTGTTCAGAGAATAGAGAAACAGGTTCATTAGTGAATATCTTTGGAAGGATATTGAAGATTATGCTCTGCTTTGTCAGAAGAAACTTTGGGCTGCTCTCTCCTCTTCAGATGGCAATTTTTTGTGTGTGTGTGTGGTGGCTTTTGGCTAATAGCGTTTGACTGCTTTTCATAAATGTGGTGGGTTGACCTTGGCTGGCCTCCCGGTGCTCAGCAAGTCGCTCTGTCACTTCCACTTCTCAACAGGACAGGAGCAAAAAATATGATTAAAGCCTATGGGTCAAGATCAGGACGGAGAGGTCATGTACCGATTACAGTCAAGAGCAAATCACACTTGACATAGGAAAGTTAGTTTAATTTATTGCCAGGTAATCGCAATAGGATAATGAGAAGTAAGAACAAATCTAAAAACACCTTTCCCACACCTCTCCCTGCTTCCCAGGCTCAGCTTCACTCCCAGCTCTTCTAACTCCTCCACGAGTGGCTCAGGGGGATGGGGAATTAGGGTTGCAATCAGTTTGTAGTGCTTTGTCTCTGATGCTCCTTCCTTCTCACGCTCTTCACCTGCTCCAGGGTGGGGTCCCTCCCACAGGATACAGTCTTTCACAAACTTCTCCAACGTGAGCCCTTCCACTGGGTTACAGTTCTTCAAGAACTGCTCCAGCATGGGTCCTTTCCACAGAGTGCACTCTTTCAGGAATGGACTGCTCCAGTGTGGATCCCCTGTGGGGTCATAGGTCAGAAAATAGGCTTCTGTGTGGACTGCTCTCCCCAGGGCTGCAGTTCCTGCCAGGAGCCTGCCCCAGCATGGGCTCTCCACAAGGTCACAGCTTTTCTTCAGGGCTCAGCCACCTGCTCCTGCATGGGGTCCTCCCTGGGCTTCAGGGTGAATATCTGTTCTGCTGTGGACCTCCACGGACTGCAGGAGGACAGCCTGCTTCACCATGGACTTCACACGGACTGCAGGGGAATCATCTGCTCTGGCACCTGGAGCACCTCTTCCTCCTCCTTCTTCACTGACTTCGGTGTCTGCGGGGTTGTTTTTCTCGTGTATTCTCACTCCTCTCTCCTGACTGCTGCTGTTGTGCAGTGTATCTTACCCCTTCTTAAATATGTTATCACAGAGGTGCTAGCAGTGTTGCTGATTGACTCGGCCTTGGCCAGCAGTGGGTTCTTCTTGGAACTGGCTCTGTCTGACATGAGGGCAGCTTCTGATGTCTTCTCACAGAAGCCACCCCTGCAGTCCATTTCCCCACACCCCTCGACTACCAAAACCTTGCTACTTAAACCCAATACAATGAAAACCAAAGCTAGAACAGTAGGCAGACCACCTAATGGATACAGGTAGCTGTTATAAAGGCTAAGAGCCAGTTATATTTATTAAAGCCAAATTTATTTAAGCAAGCAAATAAGCAGGCAAAAACAGCGCTGGGCGGCCGGGGGAGTCTCCTGCTCCACCAACAGTGCGCCAATAGTGGATGCAACCCCTCTTTTTATAGAGTTCCTATTTCCTGCATACGTGACTTTTGGTATTCTCTGCGTTGTGTTTGCGCTTGCGCGACTAGTTGCTAGGTGTTTGTTGGGATGAAGGCCGAAGTCTTTCTCAGGCGTCCTGCTGTCTGCTCGTTCATCCCCCAAGCCATTCTTTTGCTTATCAGCAGATGGGCCATTCCCTTACCTTACTTATTGTTCACTCCTCTGGATGTCTGCGGCTCCAGCTTAAGTTGCAAAAGAAACTCTAACACCCACATGCGATTTCATGAACAAAGTTAACCCATTCATCACAGGGTTTCTTCTCTTTCTCCATCAGCCGGTTTGAGAACAAATTT
>Ga0065711_1044919_pt1 | contig 13803 bp, 9 predicted proteins | sample Hoacrofraction12_FD_59098 | JGI IMG/M metagenome (GOLD analysis project Ga0065711, IMG submission 59098) | Hoatzin crop microbial communities from Cojedes, Venezuela - Epithelial fraction 12 v2 (version 2) | ecosystem: Host-associated > Birds > Digestive system > Esophagus > Crop | place... | reverse complement strand
GGCCCGGCCTCGGCGCGATGTCGGGCGCCTCGGCGGGCGCCCCCAAGCCTCTCCCCTCCTCCGGGCCCAAGTCGCTGCGGGAGATGCCGCATCCCCTGGCCACGTCCAGCAGCGAGGAGATGGGGCCGGCGCTCACCCCCAGCCCCGACCTGCTCCTGCCCCGCAGCATCGCCGACAAGGTACGGCCCGGGGCAGGGGGGTCTCTGCTGCGGAGGGGAGGGAGAAGGGCTGGCTGCCTTCTCCCCCGCCCCGTCCACTTCCCCGGGGGAAGCGGAGCCCCAGGCGCTGCTGACACCCGTTGCGAGAGCCCGGGGCGGGGAGGGGGCTGCAGGCGCCGTGCCCCCCTGTGCGAGGGACCGGCTGGGACCTGGGAGGCTGGGTGTTTGCTGCTCGCGCCTTCCCGTGGCCCGTACCCTCTGCGGACGCGTCTGAGCGCTTCGCAGCTGCCGCCGCCGCCTCGCCGTCCCCTTCCCGCGGCCCTGGCGGGGAAGGCTTGGAGCCGCCGCCGTTTCCTCGCCGCCGAGCTTGCCGTCAGCTTACCTGTGGTTGTGGCTTCTCCGCGGCCGTGTGATGTGGGAAGGATGCTGCCGCCGGAGTGCCTGCGCCTGCCTCCCCTTCCCCAGCTCTGGCAAGGACCCTGGCGGGCTGGGTGAAGTGCCTCGCCCCGTCTGCGGGCCTCGGACGTGGGGCGATTCCTGGGTGAAGAAGCGGCAGCGGTAGCACAGACATTAACTGCTCTTGCGGGGACCTGGTGTCTCTGGGCAGGCTTCCCTGAGGCGCCTTGAGGCAGGGTGTCCTGGACCCGAGGACTGCAAGGGGTGAGATTGGTCTGAAACTCGGTGATGAGCAGGTCTGGGGCAGCCGGGGTGCGTACGGGGTGTTGCGGAGCTGCTGGCAGCAGAAGATGCTTCCTCTGGCTGTTTTCCTGGGGAGCGTGGGGCGGCATCGGGGCGGAACGGATCCACTAGCCCCCAAAAGCCTGGGGGCTCTGTCTGGTCCCATACTCTTCCGCGCTCGAGGGCAGTGAGTCGAGGTAGCCTGGCCTCTTCCCTTTGTCACCTCCTGCTGCCCTGTAACTGAGCTGTGCAGATTCAGCACTTGCTCCTGCCCGTGTCAGGAGCCCTCTGCTTGGGCGTTTGCCCCCTGTTGCTCAAGTGAGAAGCCAGGCTTACCTTCCCTCTGGGAACACAGGCCTTCATCAGAGAAGTTTGTCCAAGAGTTGGTGGCCCTATGAGAGAGGGGGGTATGTGAGTAAGGTGGGAGTAGGAATTGCGGGGTTTTTTGTCCCGACAGGCTGGATTTACCCACGTAACTAGGTTGCTGTCTGACCAGTCCTGTACTGTACTACTGTTGCTGTAGCAATAGTAGGCAGCTGCCTTCATGGGTCTTCTCGCAGCTCAGGAGAGCGGTGGTGGTGCTGCACTCGCTCTTAACACTGTCTGTCCACACTGCTGTGTAGCTGCTGAGGAGCAGCTCACACTCTAGAACTTCTTTCCTCAGCTGTATTAAAGAGCTTTTTTTTGCCTGTGGACCACAAGCAACCTCCTTTCCTCTTTACTGGTTTGAGGTGTCTGAGAAGTGTATCACCATTCGTGATAACTTAGGAGCAGAAATGCCTCTCTAGCCTCAGGCTGTGGTCAGCTAACTTGTCAGTAGAAGGGTTCTTGCCCAGTTTTTCTACCAGGAACGCAATGAAGTCCATCTTCTAGTACCTGTAGGTATTACTGGCCTGTTCTAGGCACTTGGCAGCACAGGACTACGTCAAAGTGTAGAGCAAAAAGGGGCTGAGGCAAGTGATTTCTAGGCTTAAGAGCCGTTCTGTGGTTGACCTGGAAATGGCACTAGGGTAGTGAGCCTTACAGAATAAAAGGATTTCCAGTAGGAAGAGAGCAGTGTTCTTCTTTTCCTTCTAGCTGAATTAGCAGAAAAAGCCAAACATCTGATCCTTCTGATGGAAGGAGTCCAGCAGCTCTGCTGCGTGAGGGATGTGCCTTCTTCCACTTCATACCTGGTGTGCTGGCAAGAAGAAAATGAGTTGACTGCATTCCCCCCTCAGGAAAAACTTCAGTGAACAAACACGTGTTACTAACTTTAAGGCAATAGTAAACTTCAACTGTTTGCACTGTGTATGGAGTAGTCTAGAGAACAAGTATTGTAAGTGGAGGTAAATGGGTAAAACTGTTTTAAGTGTTTAGTATGTCTCTTGGTCTTATTCTCTGGTGGTGGGTCATTCATCTCTTGAAAGGCTTGCTCACTAATCAGCTAACAATGTGTTGATAGCTCCTATAGCTGGATAACAGGGGGAGGTCAGTATTCAAGTCTGACTTAAAGCTCTGCAGCTGTTCTTCATTGATTCCTGAATAGGAGCTGCGCTTGTCTGCGCTCTTTGCCTTTCCAAGGGCCTTTCTGGAGAGTCTGGTGGAGACTGGCACTGCAGGAGAAGTTTGGGTCGAAGTCTGCTGCTTCGAAGTGTCTCCAAGTCAGTAAGCTTCTGTGAGGACCACTGTCAGTAACCAGGACTGTACGAGGACATCCCTCTGCCAAAGGGATGATAGTAATGGCTGACCCATCACTGTGAACTGGGTAACTTGCTTTTTCTGGGGGGTTCTTACCTGCTCTGAGCAAATACTTCCAACACACTGCTGCAAGATAAGGGTATCTAAGGCTGAAATCCTCTGAGGGAGAAAGTGCAGAAGTAAGGGAAGCGTTCTGCCTGTAAAGCAGTGCTTCAGTTTCCACTGCCACAGATGAAGTGGTTGAACCTCTGCCATCAGTGCTTATCCTGAGTCAGAGGAACCTGGAGGACAGGAACACTGTGTGTCCCGTGTTGGTTTTTGATTCAGATATGGGAATAACCTAGGAGCTTAGACCCTGTCTAACTTTGAAGTCTCATAAACCTTTGATTGCTGTTTAAAAACAGCAGCTAATGCTACTAGAGCATTAGGTCATGGGGAAGGGAAGGAAAGCCACCTGTGCTGCTTTCTATGGCTTCTCTGGTTCTGAGGCCCTCTAAGTTGACTGCTCTCAGGTTTTCTGAATCCTATGAAAAGAGCTGCAGAGCTCTCATTGTCTGAAATAACATTTTCATCCGGACTTGTAGGCGAGAGCTGTTTTAGGAGCCAGGAAACCTTGACTTCTGAGCAGCATCTAACCTCTTAAATGAAATGGACATTACTGGCTAAGTACTTGGCTTTCACAGTGATTCTGCAGCAAACGTAAAACACTTGAGTTGTAGATTCTTGTCTCTGAAGCATTTCTGTACTGGCCAGATCTTCCTGTAAAGATCTTGTTTCCCTCTGATTGCCTAAAACATCGTTTGTCCCGATACCTGACCACCATCAGCTTTCTTGACCTTATTCTCCTTTATCCTTGCTAGCCTCCAAATAAGGAGACAGCTAAAGCAGAACCTAAGCAGTACTGACTTTTTTTTTTTTTGGCCATCAAGTGAGAGGAAAGCATACAGGAGGAAGCAATCCCTCAGGGTGCATGGCAGGGTCCGTTGCAGAGCTAGTTGTAAAACTGAGTTCTTGCTCTTGTGCAGAGCTCTTGGAAAGCATGCAAGCTGATTGAGATCAGCTTTTCAGAGCAGATCCTCTGCAGAGGAATGTAAAACAAATGAGGAAGTGTCTGTGTGGATTTCTGTCCTTTATATTTGCTTTAAAAATAAAGAAAAGGAAGTTCTGCTTGCGTGTGACTACTTGACTCCAGGTCACTAGTTTGTCACTTTCGATAGCGAATCTGCTCTGTGCGCTAGGACAACTGCTTTGACACTGAGGAGAAAAGTCATTATTAATGGGTTACTGGATTCAGGGCAGAGGTGAGAAGTAGCTGGTGTTCTGCTGTGTGATTGGACCCAAATGGTTGTAGAAGAATGCTGAGACTCAGGATGCAGCCCCACTGAGGCTGTGCAGACTTCATAGCATGCTACTAAGTGTTGAAAGTGCCAGGCTGTGCAGAATTAGGAAGTAATTGTTCTGTATGGCTTATTCCTGCTGTCCTCTAGCCACGGTTCTTGTGGTCCTTCTAGACTTGTGATGTGAGAGTGTCTTCCTAACAGGGTGATGTTGACCGTTCTTGCCTTGAGACTGGCAGCTGGTAGGGTCCCGACTTCCAGTACTGATTTGGAGCCTGTCACTCCAAAAGCTTTTGTATCCCACCTGTCCTAGGTCTCAGACTCCCCTGTCCTCTTTCAGACACTTCTGACTGCCCGACACTGTACTTCTGGCCAGCTACCTGTAACCTGTTCAGCTTTTCTTCTTTGAAAATGGGCATGCCTTGAATTTGGCTCTGTTGATGCTGGACAGCTGAAGTGAGCTTCAAGGCTATTTTACAGGTAGTATGTTAGGCAGAGCTGATGTGGAATACAAGGCTTGCAATGAATGCATAACGAATTTGCTAAATCATGGAGATGGATGTTAAAATTCCTACTGCGAACTTCTGGTCGCTAACTGAAAACTCTTGCTTGCATGTGATCCCTTTGCTCATCTGCTTCCAAACCGCACCGTGGTGAACCTCTAGGCCTGTATTAGCACCTGATCAAGTATAAATACTTGGTGCATTAGCTGGAGTGCTGTTACTTAGTGCTGATATTCTGGAAGGGAGCCTGGCAGCTCTCCAACAAAAAATATAGTGAGAGTCTGGAGCTCTACTTCCAGCCTCCTTAGCTGCTAGTTTATAATTATTGCTCTTAACTTCATCCACCCACAGATGAAACCAGTTTGCAGTATAATCTGAAAGCTTAAAATAGATCTGCCTGAGCTCCTACAAACCTCTTCCTTCTGACTAAAGGAGAGCTGTTAGACCAGCATCATGTATTGTTCTTGAAGCAAGCTGGAGGTAAATTCTCAGTCCTGGGAGAGACTGAGGACTACAGAAAGTCAGGAACTGAATTCGGTGAACTCATGAAATAATGTCAGTATGGATTAGTTGATCTCTGTTCCAATCTACAGGAGCACAAAACTGACTATCACAGAGAAGCTGAGGCTGGAAGGCACCTCTGGGTATCTTCTAGTCCAACCCCTCGGCTCAGAGCAGGGTGAGCTAGAGCAGGTGGCCCAGGACACCGTGAAGTTGGTTTCTGGGTGTATCTCTGGGCAGCCTGTTCCTGGAACTAGTCACCCTCTAAGTAAAATTTCTTTCTCGCGTTGAAGTGAAACTTCTGATATTTCAATTTGTGCCCATTGTCTTCTTGTTGGATTCACTGAAAAGAGTCTGTCACCACCTTCCGTACACCCTCCTATAAGGTATTTATCCGTACTGGTAACACCGCCTGAGCTTTCTCCTGTCCAGGCTCTTGGACTTCTTTGCCAGGAGGCATGTTGTTGGCTCGTGTTGTTGTTGTATCTCTTGTGTGTGGTACGGGGATTTTTTGTGGGTGCATTGTGTGTTTTGTTTTTTCTTTCCTTCTGCCAAGCTGCTTTTCAACCAGTCAGCCCCCAGCCCGTATTGCTACATGGGGTTCTTTCTGCCACATACAGGACAGTGCATCTCCTCATGTTGAAATTAATGAGGTACCTGTCAGCCTGTTTCTCCAGCCTGTTGAGGTCCACCTGAATGACAGAACAGCTGTCTGATGTATCAAGCACTCCACCTGGATTTGTACCCTCAGCACACTTGCTGAGGATGTAGCTTGTCCCATCATTCAGGTCATTAATGAAGGTGTTGAACAGTAGTGGCCCTATTACTGTATGCTGGTGTACTCCACTAATGACTGCTCTCCAATTGGAATTTGTGGGATCATAATGCTTTGAGTCCAGCAGTTCAGCCAGTTTTCAGTTCACTTTGCTGTATATCTGCCTACCTCATACCTCATCAGCTTATCTAGGAGGATGTTAAGGGGGACAGTGTTGAAAGCCCTCTTGAAGTTGAGATGAACCACATTGAAGCTCTCCTCTTGTATACCAGGACAGTCATGTCTTCATAGCAGGTGTTGCATTCGTTAAGCATGACTTCCCTGAAGACCATGCTGACTTCTCATCGCTATGTCCTTTGTGTATTTGGAAATGGTTTCCAGTATTTGCTTGATCATCTTCCAGGGATAGAGGTGAGGCTGGATGGCCCACAGTTTCCTATATCTGCCTTCCTGAGGACTGGAAGAAACGAAATGTCACTCCTGTCCTCAGGAACTTCCCCTTGTCACCATAATAAGTATAAGATAATTGAAAGTGGCATTACAGTGGCATCATCCAGCTCCTTCAGCACTTGAGTCCATCTCGTCATGGGCTTGTGTCTGTCCAGTTTGTTGAAATGCTCCATGACCTGGTCCTCACCAACTGATGATGAGTTTGCCTTGTTCCAGACTTTCCCACTGGGCTTAGGGGCCTGGAATTCCTAAAGGCTGGTCATCTTGATAAAGACTGAGACAAAGAAAGCACCGAGTATCTTGGTGTTACGTGTATCCCTTGTCATCAGATCCTCTGCCCCACCAGGACTGCATTTTCCTTGTTCTTCATTTTGCTGCTGGTGTACCTGTAGAAGCCTTCTCGTTGCTGTTCTCATCCTTTGCCAGATTCAGCTCTATCCAACTAAACCCATCCCTGCATGCTCAGACAGTGTCTGTGGATTCCTCCTGTGAGGAGGTCAACTGTGCCTGCTGCTGCCTTTTTATGCTTCCTTATTATATTTGAGTTTAGTCAGGAGCTCAGTGTTCATGCATGTAGGTCTTGAGCCACCCTTGCTTGATTTTCTGCTCATTGGGATGGACCAGTTTTGGGGCTGGAGAGGTGATCCTTGAAAACAAACTGGTTCTCCAGGACGCCTTTCTAGGGCCATGTGCCTTCTTCCTACCAGATCTATGAAGAGGCCAAACTCTGCTCCCTGGAAGTCTGGGGCTGTGATCCTGCTCTTTGCTTTGCTCCCACCTCTCGACATCCCCAACTGCACCAGCTCATGGCTGCTGTGGCTGAGGCAGCTTTGTACCTTCACATCCCTGACCAATTCTTCCTTCCTTGTAAGACTAAAGTTCAGCAAAGCATCTCCCCTCATCAACTTATCAATCACCTGTGTGTCAGGCAGTTGCCATTGATGCACCTCAGAAACCTTCTAGATTGATGTCACCTCTGCTGTGTTGTCCCTCCAGCAAATATCATTGTGATTCAGGTTACCTGTGAGGACCTGTGAACATGAGGCTTCTTCCAGTAAATCCCTACCCTTGTCTGCAGAAGTGCTTGAAGAACACAGGGATGTTGTTTTTCACCTAGGACAGCAGGATTGCTAGTTTAGTTGAACTGCCTTCTAACTGTTTCAGGATTCACCTTTTTATGAAGCTGTTCCTGGTTTTTGGAAGATCCTGTGGTTCTCTTTGCCCAGTCACTGCACTTAGTGGGGAGGTAATGTTGCACAGTAGATATGTGTGAAGTCGCTGAACCAAGGTTCTTAGGTACAGACACTTATCTGCCACTGCTTCGTAAGTGGGCCATCAGCTCTCAAAGGCTGAGCCTAGCTGTAGTCTTATTTAAGGGAACTGCTGTCTCCGCCTCCACTGTGTGCATGTGCCTGCATCAGGCAGCTCTTTTCTAGTCTCCTGGTTGAAAGAACTGATTTAAAACTAGCATGGCTTCTGGCTTGCCATCAGTGCTCTGCCCACAGCCAAACTGCTGGCTGAATCCAGTTTCCCGTCGCTCGCAATGGTGGTAACTAGAACTGCTTTCTCTAGCTATTTCATCTCTCAAACTCATGATGTCACTTGGCTGGGTTAATACCATGGTATCTTACTGAAGAGCTAGAGTGCTTGTCTCCTTTTTCTTGTAGCGGCTCTTGGGTTTGGTGTAGAAGCACAAACAGCAATGCATAGGTTACAGTTGCCTTCGCGTACAGAAATAGGATTTTATTGGTAAGGGTGCTTTAATGGTATCTTACAATATAGGTGCTCTAGTACTGTCGTAGGACTGTACTCGGTGGTCTCTGTATGATCCACAACTTCCCAGTACAGTCAGTTTCTCTGGAACTGACAATTCCTGTCTATTCTGGAGGGATAGCTAGCACTTAGCTTGGGACAAACATTGCATCGACATAACTGCCTTAGTGTTGTTACTTTTTTAATCTTTCCATCTGGTAAAACTGAACATAGCTTCTACTGTTTAACAGTAATATTAACTCCATTGTTCTTATCTCAATGTAATGGAGGGAGGGGAATACTTTGAGACTGAATTCGGTGTTGCACAGCTTTCATAATCTTTTCGACAGGATTGCTTCACACTTAATGAGGCAGTATTGAAAACAGATATTCAAAACGTGCGTAGAGGAACTTGGTTCTTCAGTTGGGTTTCAGAAGGGTGAGTCTTGGCAGTAACTTGTCAGCCATGATGGAAAAAGTTATGCTTGGTGGTCGGAAAGAATCCTCCGGGCTGCCTGTGCTGGAACGCCTCAAACCTACCCAAGCTGCTGGATGCTCTCCCAGCTCCTTCGTGGGGAGAAGGGGATAACCAGGCTGGTCAAGAAGCTCTCTTCTTACAGCTGTGTGGGCACATCATTCTCCTGTTGGTGCCCCGGGGGTTTGTGATAAGCTTCAGGCAACATGTCCCTGTAATTAATGATGGAGAGGCAGAGGATAAAGGGCGAGGCTTTCCTATTGACACGCTGTGATCTGGGAGACATCGGTTCCTAGATTAACCTGCAAACTATTGTCTTCGTGTTTTCTAGGATTGTGGACTGCCCTTGTGGTACCTCAGACTGTCTGGCTGCCACATTAGCTAGTCTCTTCCCTATCCAAGTGGAGAGACTGATTTTGGTAAAGTAGGTCGGGAGACAAGACAGGAGCTCTTACGGTGCAGTGAGGTGAGACTCAACTCAGTACTGCTACGTGAAAATCTACGTGCAGCACCTAAACTGCATCTTTGAGGTTGTAACTTGCATGTGCTTTCAGTCTGCAGAAGACAATACACCAATTTAAAATGGCATTTGATCCTGTGTATTTCTTGGAGTTAATCTCACTGAGGTTTATTCCCTGACGACCTTGAGCAAGATCTTAAATGCTGAGCTGTACTGACTCTTTAAGCTGTGACTGGCTTGGCTGCCTGAGCCCAGATTGCTTGGAGTGAGGTTCTAGGCTCTTGTGGATGGGGAAAACTGCTCCCATCACTAGGATGAAGTGGGGCAGAAAGCTCCAAACTCCCACCTTGGAGGTGGTGGCAGCTGCTACCCTGAGGTAAAAGCTGAGTGCATTTATGTTTAGTAAATTCTTGAAAAACTGGGGGGAACCAGTTTCTTTTCAAATTACTAAGGGCAATAACTGACAGCAAGGTAGCTGCTAGCAATACTGCAATGACTGACTGCGGATGGAAAACAAATGCAGTGAGTTGCAGCTCTTCTGATGAGCTGGCATTCCCTATGCTAGTCCAAATTAAATGGTTTTATTGACAGATGAATTTATGGGACATGTTTTATTTTCTAAATTGTGGGGCATGGTGAGTGGAAAGGTATTGCCTTCAGCTGTAGGTGATAATGCCAAAACTGCTGACTCTGAACAAAGTGTTTCATATGAAGTATCTGTCTGAATAAGCATGTAGGTGATGGGTTAATGGAATGAGGTGAAATTGTTGTGAAAATGAAGTCAATCCAAAATTCCTACAATAAGCAAGGAAGGAGCTCAGCCAAGAGGTGTGTTTAGAGTGGTCCTCAAAGCATAAGTTCCTGTGGAGAACATCACTGTCTTACAGCCACGTTCAGAGCTTCTACACTGCTTCTTCTATGGAGCATTAAGCAGTAGGTAAGAAGTTACTCTGGAAGTGAAAGTGGTGGTGTGTCTAACCCCTGAAGATGGGCTACTTCTGGACTCGGGTTTGTGGTTTTCTGTATCTTAGGTTGAAGAGATTACTAGTGTGTGGGAGCAAAGACATAACGAAAATGTGTAGAACCCTACTCCCCAGGAAAATGAACAAAATGTAGATAGCCACTAGCTTTACTTGCTGCTGGATGATACCTTCAAACTGAGGTGTGCAGACCCTACTGTGAGGATGACAAGCTCTCTGCCTGCCTTGGAAAAGGATAGTTGCAGTGGTCTGTGTGTAGTCTTATTAGTGATGGCATGGTTTACAGCACTGAAGACATGCTTTGTTCTGTGCCCTAACCTCAAGCTGAATTTAAGTCTGAAAAAACCCATGCTTTTTTAAACCACCCTAACACTGCATATCCGATGAGAGTAGCTGATAGCCTCTCCAAGCCAAAATACAAGCAAGGGGTGAAGCTTCTTTCTGTCACATTTACCAGGAAAGCTGTTACCATCCTGGTTTCAATGCCCTGTCCTCATGGGAAAGTCTTGCCTTACACTGCTCGAGTGGAACTTGCTGCATCCTTCTGAAGGGCCTCCTGAGGTATAAAACCACCTGTCTTCAAGTCTGTCTGTGTAGTTGCCCTCACTTTTCCAGTGTGCTTGAATGATGTGTTGTGTTCCTTGAAAGGGATATGCTGCAGTGCAGGTGTTGCTCAAGGGCAGAGAAGCTGCTTCCCCCTCAGCGAAGCAGATGGTGTTAGCAGCAGCTACTCTCTGCTAGCTCAGTGGTGAAGGTGCTGATGTGTGGGAGTGGTGAGAGACTACCCCAGACAACACTCAAACCCGTGCTTATCCGAAGAGAACTGAGAACTTTGCTGTAGCTTTTTAGATGCCGGTATAAGGCAAAATTGGAAGTGAAAATCTTGGGTACTGCCAAGAGGAAGCTGTGTTTTTTGAATTGTTGCCAAGAAAAACCCTGGAAAACTTTAATCAATACCATTCATTGCGAGCGATCAGCTTGGCCCCTTCAGGATTTGTGTGCTGACTAGCTTGCTCCTGGATCAGTATACTCCACTTGAAGCCATGTGTGCCAAACATCTGTATGTGCCACAGTGGCTGTCAGGAGCCTAGGCCGTATAAATAAAGGGTGTTTCTATAGATTAATTAGTCTGTAGGTCTTAGGCTTTGTTTCTTCCCTACATCAGTCTCCACAGATAGTTTTCATACTGTGAGGAAATAATACAAAACTGCTTTTCCTCACTTGCTCTCCTTAAAGCAGCGAGTGAAGCGTGTGTGACTGTTTTTTGGAATTTTGTGTGTACTTTACACCTCTGGGAGCAAATGCTTTTCTACTGTCTTGTTTATCAGTAAATGTGATGGAGGTCTATCCCTTACATTGCACCTGCATAAACTAACTCTTGAGAGCTCTTCCAAGAGCATACTCCTCCAGCTCTTCCAGGGCTGGAGATGAAAACATGAGCTCCCCCATTCGAGTATCTCTACCTGCTTTAGTTGCACAGTGATATTTTGTCAGTCTGACTTGCTCTCATGAAACCTCCACTGATCTTCCATGGGGAAATGCTAACATGCCGCCTCTAAAAGAGTGAGCAAGAGGAAACCCTCATCTTAGTGCAAATAGAAGTGTATTCTTTCTTGTTTATATGAAGTATTCACTGGGATACTATAGTGCTTTCCATCCCTTTGTCATCTCTCTCCTTCCTGTTTCTTCCCTCTGCTTCTCCCCAGTCCTTTTAAAAAAATATTACTGTTTGCTCTCAAAAATGTCTCGGGCAAATTAGCGCTTCAGTGACACTACGTGCCTAGGTAAGTGGTGCAGCTAAACCTACTTCTCGAGCACGAGCAGGAAAAAACTGCGGCACAGTATGTCTGGAGAGCTTTAACACGGAGCTGTATGACTCTAGGAGAAAGCAGTTTAGTTTGGACAAGCTTAACAAACTGTTCCATCTGTAATCAGATGTAAATCTGATTTCTTGGATTGGGAATGACTCCTAGTCACATGCTGGATTCAAGTTTTCCTGCTCATGGTCTGAATCCTGGCTGCTGCTTTGCTGCTTAGAAGATCAGAGCACAGGTTCTGAAAACGAAGCCTGAAAAAAAACAGTGGGTGTGTTAGGCTTGTTCATTAACAAGGTGCTCTTTAGCATGTTAAAATGAGTTAGGTTCCTGTGCACACAGCTGCAAAACCCTTCTGGTAATTCAAGTCTTAGACAATATTCTTGAAACAAATTCCTTGCAGGTGGACGTGGAACTGAGCTAGGAGAGCAACTGGAGACTTGACTCAAAAGATCTGCATTTTTCTAAATATTTCTGAAGGCACCTAGCTTCTGCCTTTTGTGGAGATCTTTGAGCTCTGAAGATAGAGTGGAGTAGGTGCCTGTTGGCCTTCTACTGAGAAATGTAGAAGGGAGAAAGAACCTGTAGCTCTGCTAAAGGATGCAAATCCAAGTGTGCCCAAATGTTCGACTCTCTTGCTTTCTTTTGGGTCACATGCACTTTTCTACTACTTTCCACAACTTAAACATAACTGAACTAATCTTGCTGGACAGTTGCCAGGCTGGCTTTTTTTCTGAGGAAGACAGATAAAGCTTTCTGTGAGGGCTCTAGTACTTTGTAAACAGATGCAGAAGCTAATCTTGTGTCTGGGACCGTTGCTTTAAAGAGAACAGTTCATCCTGTCGATGTGTTAAAATACCTCTTTGCATTTAAAATACCTTGCCACAGTAACGGAGCTATAAGATGTGGCAAGCATGCAGTTACTCCTCACACTTTCTTTCCTGTTCGAAGGATATGGGGAAGTACATCTCGGGTTAGTTAATAAGACAGAAGTATGTCTTATCCCTTTACATGTTGCCTAACTGATGTCTGCTCCAAATAACAATCCATTTCATTTGCCAAATGCCTGGCCCCCAAAGCTTTTTGGCCTTTTGTGCACAAGTAGCACAGTAACATGATTTATTACTAATATTGAAGGACTTGCCTTAACTGCTGTAAAACATCTGTGAGATGCCACTCCGCATTTTTAAAGTGTAACCTGAACCACATTTAGCTTTAGTGTGATATTGCACAGTTGGCTTTTCAGATTAGGAAAAGAGGCCACTCTCTTAAGGACTCTGTGAGAAGACAGACATACAGCCAGACTGTGTGAACAGATGGTCCAATGTGGTAGTTGATGCCTTTTTGTGACATCTCCCTTTACCCCTGTGTGCAGGGAGGCTGAAACTGAGCTGTGTTGTAGCAGAGTCAACATCAGTTGTTGTAGAGCTCATCAACAAGCAAGTGGAGGAAAAGAAGGTTATCAGCAGTAGTCAGCATGGATTCACCAAGGGGAAATCATGCCTGACCAATCTGATAGCTTTCTATGATGGCATGACTGGCTGGGTAGATGAAGGGAGAGCCGTGGATGTTGTCTACCTAGACTTCAGCAAGGCTTTCGACACAGTCTCCCATGACATCCTCCTAGGGAAGATCAGGAAGTGTGGGCTGGATGAGTGGTCGTTAAAGTGGTTTGAGAACTGGCTGAATGGCACAACTCAGAGGGTTGTCATCAGCGGCACTGAGTCTAGTTGGAGGCTGGTAACTAGTGGTGTCCCTCAGGGGTCAGTACTGGGCCCCAGTCTTGTTTAACTTCTTCATCAATGACCTGAATGAAGAGTTAGAATGTACCCTCAGCAAGTTTGCTGATGACACCAAACTGGGAGGTGTGGTAGATACCCCAGAAGACTGTGCTGCCATTCAGCGTGACCTGGACAGGCTGGAAAGTTGGGCAGAGAAGAACCTGATGAGGTTCAACAAAGGCAAATGCAGGGTCCTGCACCTGGGGAGGAACAACCCCATGCATCAGTACAGGCTTGGGGCGGACCTGCTGGAGTGCAGCTCTTTGCAGAGAGACCTGGGTGTCCTGGTGGATGACAGGTTAACCATGAGCCAGCAGTGTGCCCTGGCGGCCAAGAAGGCCAATGGCATTCTGGGGTGCATTAGGAGGAGTGTGGCCAGCAGGACGAGGGAGGTTCTCCTTCCCCTCTACACTGCCCTAGTGAGGCCTCATCTGGAGTACTGTGTCCAGTTCTGGGCTC
>Ga0065711_1044917_pt1 | contig 13803 bp, 7 predicted proteins | sample Hoacrofraction12_FD_59098 | JGI IMG/M metagenome (GOLD analysis project Ga0065711, IMG submission 59098) | Hoatzin crop microbial communities from Cojedes, Venezuela - Epithelial fraction 12 v2 (version 2) | ecosystem: Host-associated > Birds > Digestive system > Esophagus > Crop | place... | reverse complement strand
AAAAAAAAAAAAAAAAAAAAAAGAATGAGAAATGAGATTCTACTCGTCCACAAACACTGAAAGGCAGAGAAACAAGTAGGTCACCCAAAACAAGATACCTACGGTCATATCGCTTTGGGCTGGGAATCTGTCAGAGCTTCTACACAGGGGTCGGGTCTTGTTTGTATTCGACTGGTAAACCTCTTGGGTATGGCCAAGAGGCAGAGACAGATGATGCTGGAAGTTTTGACTCAGTATTTTACTGCAGCTTCTCTACATTATAATGCCTTTTAGATGGGAAGTAAAACCATCATCCTGATAATATGCAGTCCCTGACACTTTATTTTAGAAAACAAGGCAGTGTATTTTAATCACAGAATCATTGGAATAGCCAAAGACCCCTTAGACACACAATGTGCCGTGCTAACTCCCTCTTGCTTTCCTTTGGCCAGGGGCTTGTTCCTGCCTCCCAACCTGGAGGAGACAGCACTCTCGCATGCTGCGACCTACTCGCTGTGCTCCACCACAGCTGCATCAAGGCACAAACTCTGGCTACACGCCTCTCTACAGCGAAGTCTTTCATGTCAAATAACATATCTTTCTAGCTGCCAGGTTTCTGAGAAGCAGAATGGGAACTGATTGTAAATGCTATGCTGTTGGGTACAGGAGCCTGCAAAGACCCTGAAGCAATGCCTCTAAAAGCTATAAACCATCCCCTGTGTCTCAGTAGGGTTTTAACTCCAAGACCAAGTCCTAGTGGACACTGCCAGCTCCAACTTAAAGAATTTAGTATGTGTCATGATGGGAAGAGAGCTGGGATACTGGCACACCTCTCCACGGAGCCGCACTGTGGCTTGTTCGCTGGCAGCCTTGTTTCTGACACTCTGCCTATGTTAGTGCGGATATTTGAGCTAGGGAAATAATGAAGACTTTACAATCGCTTTCCAATACCTCCTGAAATTCATAAACTAGTATTTCTTAAAGGACTTAATGTGGGAGCAGAAAGTAAAATTTCTTGAATCAGTTATCCTACTTTATTTTTCCATGAACTACAGAAGTCCTTCAGGGTAAGATATATTTCAAGTGACAGGAATGGCCCAAGCTGTGAAACAGGTGGCCTAGAAGGAAAACTTTATTGGAAAACAGTCAATTTTCCCATTGGAAAAAAAGTTTGAATAGTTTCTCAATTTAACGGGTTCAAAATGTCATATGTCATATTTGACTTCCTCTTGTTCTTTATTTTTTATGGTTACTCATACTGTACTTAGCTCATGCTATTACTCAGGCTGGTGTTAGCTCACTGTGCCCCCAAGACTCGCAACACAGAGAGCGCAGTTATCCCTTCCCAGGAAAGAAAACAGTTTGGTTCCCTCTGGAAAGGCCCCTTCTGATTACTGACACCATTTCCCCCAGTGGTGGTTGAATCTTTATGTCAGGCTGCAGCTGGGGCTGCCGGGGCGAAGGGCTAATAGGCTGCTACACCTAGAGATAACTGATGCGTAAGTAATGACGTCTTTGTTCTGAAGGGGAGTAACAGACATCCCTGTCTTAGCAAACATTACTTTGGAGTCAAAACCATCCCTTTTTGTGATGTATACAACACGTAACATGCAGAAATCCCCCAGCTAGTTCTGGAATGGGAAACACTCTAATCACATTGCTGTTAGCTTAGGTGCAGCGCCGTATGAGCGTGACTAGATGGTTTCTAGGACTGGGACTAAAGCTCCCGCACAGCACTTTGCATGCCATGCAGAGGCCGCAGCTGCACACGGGGATCTGTGGAAGAGGTCTCTGTTACACGGGGCAGCAAACCTCTATGGCCAGAATCCTGGTCTGCAGCTTCATCTCCTACAGAGAAATTATTCCCAGCTATTTCTGGCAAAGAGGGTGGCTAGAGAAAGTGACACCAAGATTCCCCAAGTAGCACCTCCTAGATTTTGGGCTAAATGACAGAGTGATAAACATGTGGAGCTTGCCAGAACACTGAACGCCTACTAATGCTGTGTAAGATGGAATCATAGACAGGGCCTGTGTTGAACGATGTGAAGAATTCAGGGGAAAACATATGAACTGCACAGGAAGACATCCAGGTGTAGGTCTACTCTCAAATCCTACCTCGTAGACACTGGCACACTGGTGTTTTAGCGTATGAAGAAAGTCAAAAAAGTTAGTCCAAATCTAGAGTCCTCTATCCATAGACCTGCTGCAGTCCCAGTGGCTTAGAAAAACAGCCCCGGCCCCATTTCCTGCTGATCCATCAGTTTTTGTTTACAAATATTAAAGCTGAAAACCTCACAGACTTTAAACAAATCTCAACATTTGCTTTACATGCTGTGAGAGGACCTGCAGTGTATGAACTCAGCTATATTTGGAGACAGACAGACAGAAAAGTACAAATCAAAATCAGTTGCTGCAAAATCGCCATGCAAATGTTCTACCCCAGCACAATTCCTCTTTCACTGTGCTAGCTCACCTGCTGCAATCCTACAGCCAGATCTGGGCAGGCAAACTCCTACCCCTCATGTGAAAACATCTGTAAATAATGGGTGCAGTTAGGCAAACATGTAAGTCTTTGTAGGATCAGGGCCATGAAACCTGAAATTTTGATGCATAATATTTGTACATACAGTTACACATACAATATTTATACAAAAATGTCATGTGTTGTGTTTTTCCTTCTTAATCTGCAAACTCAATACAACAAAAATCCTGGCAGTCTCACCTCTCTTCCTAGCAAATTTTAATAGCTGCTTCTGCAATGATACTTCCTCTTACCATGACTTCACTGTTTTTACAAAATCTACTAAATATAATTTACTAGTATGTTTTGAAATATCATAAATAATTAAACAAACAATGCTGACTAAATTTTGAAAAAGGGCATGTTTTCTGATGATAAACCCTTGGTTTTGACATTTTTATTATTTTCACTTACTGTCTTAGTAACACACAAAATCCAACCAGCTTTCTAACTGGTCTTCATCTGAAATTCTGAAAACTTAAAAAATATACAGTTCTGATTCTTGAATCTGCACCCACAGGCAAGCCAAGCTATGAATGAGTATCAACAATCAACATATTAAACCCGGTTAAAAATACTTTGTGTTTCGACAAAATATATTTGTAATAGCTTTCTCTGCCATTCTTTTAGATCTCTATAAACACACAGAGGCGGGAATGGGTACCTATGCAGAGTGCCAAGCCCAAACAAGGTGCGACTGAAGAATCTTGAAAACCCTTTCTTTTTAAGGGAAGATTTACACTCTTGGGTGAGCTTTCTGCTCACCATATGTGTTAGAAAGCTTTGAGTGGGTCAAGTATGCAAGGCTTGTCTCCTTGACTATGAAAACAAGAACCCGCTTCCCTCCCTGGATGCATACATAATAACAAGCAGGAATCTCGCACAATTCTTCCTGATCTGGTGGCTGAAGTATTTAGAAAATTCTAAGACTTTGCAGCTCCAAAGAGAGCTAGAATACTCAGAGCTGTGCCCGCATGATGACTATGAAGACGGCTGTAGAGGGCCAGCTATCTGAGTTCAGGGCAGCAAAGGGATGCTCCCGCATGTGCCCTGGCACTTGTGCTCGGGCAGACACGCGGGCGACCTAGGTGGGGTTAGGAGCTCACCGCTGATTTTAAGCCAAGTTTCTCTGACAAGGATTTTCAGCTGTTTGCAATATTTCCTAACTTTTAGTCCATTAGACTGATATTTTAATCAGAGTATCTGAATCAGGCTGATTTTATGTTTAAAAAATACACACACATACACAAACACTTGTATAATGTACAGGTATGTATCACAAACATACACTTCCACGAGAGAATTTCTGAAGGTAGTATCTAACTACAACTTTTCCTAATCTCTTTATGTAGATTTCTCTGTGAAATTAATTATTTACAAAAATATCTAAACAATGCATTATTAAATTGATAGGGTCCAGCAGACCCATTTTAGCACTTTTTTAACAATTTACTAAAAAAAAATCATTATCCGCAAGTTGCAGTGAACAGATGGATGACAAACGTATGCACAGATGAATTTAGTGACAAATCCATGTATCTAATTTTTATGCTCAAAACATAATACCACAGTGTCAAACATAATCCCTAGAGAATTCTCATGCTGGGAAAGGCACCTCCTCTCATTTTACTATAAAAATGACCCTTGATCGGTGACAACTCCATCTAAGCTACTCTTCGCGACAACGAGCTCTCTGACCTCAATGTGTAGCAGTGCTGCTAAAAAAATGGTAAGGAAAAACTGTGGCTTTCTAATAAAGAGACCCTAATACCTGGCTGAACTGTAAGCTTCTAGTTGCTCACCCCATGCCAGTTAAGAGAGAGCTCCCTGCTGACTTCAAAAGACGAGCCTTTTGCAATTGAGAGAAGACCTTTGTAACGTTTCTGTCAAGAAAGAAGACGTCAGGACACCTCTCTCCATTGCCTAGGTGGAATGAAAAAAATTAAAAGTGATGCCGGAAAGAAACAGAAACATCATCTCTTACTGCCTCAGACCTTGCTTTTCCCCATATCTGGCAGCCAAACAGAAAGAGTTTAGAGTCAGCTATACTGTCTGTCACCTCAACAGGATCTGTAATGAATTTGCACATTTTACTCCAACTACTGTATATCTAATCAGAAAAAGATGTCCCTGTATCTCCCTGATCTAGCGCCAAATAGTAAAAGGTGATTCCTTATGTTAACAATTTCAGCAGAATGGCTTATTAAAACCAGATTTTAGGGTATTATAAAATGCTTAGAAGCCCTTTAAAATGTCAACCAGGATCCCCAGAGACTGCGTAAAATGTCAGCCCAGCTCAAGCGCCTGTTTTAAGCAGAATGAATTAGCAGCGTGCTGTCGGAGGTTGTTATCCAAAACAATCAGTTAAGAGGGAAAACATCAAGCTCTCTTTGTACTTTCTATATGAAAAGGGCCATTCAGAATGATCCTGTAGATTTCTGAAGCTGATTATTTAAAAACAGGTTTCACCAGGTCTACTCTTAATTTAGAAACAGACCAAAACTATTACTGCCCTGTCCCCAGTCTAATCGCATCATACACCTCTGACCAGTATAATCCCTTTTAACCAGTATAAGGTTATTTTACCATCAACATAACCAATTTAGCCTTCTAATCCTGTTCCCATAACTAATCTAAACGTCTCGTACCACCCTTTTAATCATGGGTTAATATCGTCACATCTGCCATCCAAAGTCAATACATTCTGCCTCTCCGACCAATTTATCTCATTTCCACTTGCCCCCTGCTAACTTTTCATAATACCACTCTAATCAAGCTAAACTTCAAATCTCTGGCCAGTCTGAGCTCAGCACATTTACCAGCCCTGCAGCTGGTTAATGCTGCCATCACAATTACGCTACATCTCTCGAGTTGTCTGCAAAACCAGTGAGACCTGCAGCCCAGGTAAATGCTTTCTGTTACTAAGCTTTTACCCACTGGCCTGAGGGACACTTAGGTCCTGTAACAGAGTCTTTATCAGTAAAAATGCAACATCTCCACTTTGCTCATAGATATTTTTTATTCTGCAGATCCTCAGTATTGACCTTCCGCATTCTTCAGCGTGTCACAGAGGAATAACTTACGACAGAATGTGATCCTGGAAATTTCAGAAAGCAGTGAAAAGTTGGAAGACAATGGCGTGAAATTCAGTAGAGGATGTTCATGACAAACACTGCTTGGGATGTGAGGAGCAGAGGATATGGAAATTAATTCTGATGTTTCTTTTTTGATTTCAGGATTCTTTTCAGAATACTTAGAATAAAAGCAGCTTGTGACAGAGATTGTGTACTAAAGGGAAATTTAATATAACAGGAATATAATAAAAGTCCTTTAAAACTGTCAGTGTATAAAATAAAAGGATGTATTTTAGGATCTTTGCCCCACGGTCATTGATTTGAACAGAAAGGGCTATGGCACAAATCAAATACTGTGGAGTGCTACCCCATAGAATCTAGTTAGATGAAATATGTGGAGAAATAAATGACAGCAGTCATTTTGTGCTTGTTCAACAGCCAAATGAAATGAACTGGTTTGGTCTATTCAGTCTACGTGTTCGCACCAGACCCGCCACCACAATCTCAGTAATTACAGAGGCACAACAACATTTCAGGTTATGGTTAATGTATACCGCTGGGCAGCATGGCAGAAGCTCATAGCACTGTTGGTGCAGTCCTTAAGTAGCAAAATAGACATTCTAGAGGCAATAATTCTGTTGTGTCAGGTGCTCAGCTCTATTCAGTCAAAAGTTTTCGAGTTTTGCTACTGAAAGAACAGTGCTCTATCATTCTTACCTAGTATCTTGCTGATATTGGAGTTGTGCATGTCAGGGAAGGCTTGAAGGATCTTCCTCCGTTCATCTTTAGCCCACACCATGAATGCATTCATCGGGCGCTTGATATGGGGCTCATTGCTACCACGCCCTCTGGATTCCCGATAAATTCTAGATTCTGAAACTCCTGCACTTCCTAAAAAGAGAGAAAAACCATTCCCAGCTTGTGTTTCATTATGCAGCTTCCTCTGCCATCAGTAACCTATGTCAGGTGCTGTACACTCCATGAGTCAGTGTTCGCAACAGGTTAGTGGTGTTTCTTCTTTTCACTTGAAGCAGTAGAGAATACCATATATTGTATATTATTTAGTTTTTAGTTATTCTGTTGATTTAGTAGCACATAGCATAGACTTGATGAACAGTTTCAATTGTTTTTTTAACACAAAGCATTAAACAGCTCTTCTAAACCATCTTTTACTACTTAATAGCATAAACCCAACACTTTTCAATGTAGATTTTCTTTTTACTTTCTTCCTTTCTTACAGGATGCTGGTCATATTATTTTACCTATCTTCTATCTTTTTTGTGATGGGAAGGGGGTGATACATGGCAACTTCAGACATTTCTTCTTAAGCAATTCTCTAACTAGCAAGTGAACATTTACACGTCTGTGTTTTTGTGCTTACCTCTGTGCAACAACATAAGCAATAGCAGAGAAAGAAATGAACATTACGCTTGCTTCATGAAACCAAGTTCCTACAGATGCAGAGCGTGCATCATCTGTGGATGATCAGGTCTATAACTCATGGACTCACTCTGTGATCTCATTTATCCCACATTTATTTGCCTCCATTACTCCCTTTTACCAACAGAAATACATTTTTGGTCCAGTCTTGAGAACTGCAGTATACAGACAAGCAGGCTACAAATCACCTCCAGACTTAAAACACCACATGATGAATCGTTTTTTCCTGCCTTGTTTCATAGTCACTTATTGCTAACCGCTCTTACTGCTCACAGGCCTCCAAGGCACTTGGATTCTCCTCCAGATCCCGTTGATACGTACACACAAAACTGGAAATAAGGATAAGCCATTTGTACTGACCATCAGAATCTCCACTCATGTTGAAATCCATCATTGCATGGCTAAACTTCCCGTCTTCACTCTGTTTTACTGCCAGTTGCTGAGTCAGGGTCTCCAGTGTTGTTTTGTCCTATATGGGCAAGACGATGGGATTTGGATCAGGAAAATAATTCTATTCTAACTGCGAAGTCATAGGCAATTTAGACGGTTGATAGGGAAGCTGGATAACAATTAATTCACAACAGTTTACTGAACCAGATATTTAAGAATACATAACGATATATTTTCTGGAAGGAATACGGCTGCAGACTCCACCGAGTCCTTTTTAAAACACACTTATTAGCTAGCGATGAGCAAACTTCAGAGTGCTGAAAAGATTGGTTTAGTTAGGCATGATAAAATTGGCTGCACTTCTGAAGAACACTTCAACCCTCTGTGTCCCTGGGATTGCAAAACTGGACTGGAACTTTCGATGACACACGCTCTTTTGCAATGTATTTATTGTTTTACTCTATTTCCAGCCTGCAAACAAAGCGCAGAGACATGGGTAACTTTGCCCTTTTTCTTTTTTAAAAGGCAGTATTTTAGGAAGTAGCCAACAGGGAAACCTGCCCCCCCCGTAGTTCCAACTTCTTCAGGCCTTGGGAAAGGGTCAGCCTGAATTAAGTGTGGTACTTGGGGCAGCAGTTTGTGTTCCTGTCCAGACTGTTTTGCCCAACCCTACTAACATGCCGTCCATCACTCATTTAGTCAGAACTATCTGTGAACCCTGGATTGCAACAGGCTAGTGCACGCTGCCAATTCATCTGTCACGCTGCAGCGGTGTCTAAAGACATTGCCAGAACAACGTGCCAGGGCCATTAATTCCAATGTTCTCTTCAAAACACCTCGCTTCCTCCTGAACTGTGTGACTTTACCAATACAAAGGTGTCCCATATTCCAACTGTTTTTGTTTTCCCAACGACTTTTACTCATAAACATTCTATCTTCCTGACAATCATATGCTTAAATCTTTCAGGAAAGCAATACTAACATTTCAAATGTTAGGCACCGCGCCTTTCGCAAAGCTAAGAAAATGACACGATATGGCATGATAATAAAGTGGCTCCAGTCGAAAAAATTCTTTTGAGCTTCTTCCTGAAAGCAAGATTGCTGTTTTGTTGCTCTATTCCACTCCTGATGACTGCAAAAGATCAACAACCTAAAAAAACTTTCAGATTTCACACGGCAACCAGAGACTTTACAACTATTCTATGTAGCCTAATAACGTCACCGGGTTGTATTACAGAAGAAAACAGAAAAGAGAACAGTATGAATACAGAAACGCTTCCCGCAATGTGATGTCCCTGCATCTGCAATTCAAAGAAGGGTTGAAATTCACGTAAGCCACTTCACAAACATTTGCTTGAGAGAGTCAGAAAGGGGGCTAATCTGCCAACTTCGTACACTCGTGCCGTTTAGGGAAGGTGAGGTGAACTTTCCTTCTCCTCACACTCATTTTCAGTGTGGATCCCCCTTGCTCTCCCCGTGCCCTGTCTGTAAGCAGACACATCACCACCGACACCACGCGAGATGAGTTAATCCTCTGGGTTTTTGCAGGAAGAGCTCCTGCAGCAGAGTCCGCCTGTCACAAGCAAAAAGGTTTCTGTAACTCTACTGGGCACAGCAGATCCAGAAAGCTCGGAGAAGCTTTGAGTAAGCACCTGAACTACTCCAGCATTGAGCTTTCCCAAACTCTTTGATCTACTGGTTTTAACTCAGCTCTCATTTCCAAAGCAGCCTGTCAACAGACAGAAAGTCAGGCTTAAGTTGACTTTGTATTTCTTCCAAATGGATCTCAGCTATATAGTGCAAGTCAACGTTTTTTCCTCAAAAAAAATCTATTTACCATCAACTTCATAATGATAGAGTTAAAAAATTGTTATGTCAGAATTCATTAAAAAATGCCACGACTAACCTAAAATATAAAAGAACATCTCCTCTTGTTGGGTATATTATGGGGGAAGGGAGGAATTCTGTTGCAGACTTTTCTTGAATCATGTATAAACGTGTTAGAGAAACAGAGCTGAGAGCACTGAGAGCACAAAGGGCACAGGCTTAACAGCTTTTTCTTTATGCAGTAAATGCAGCTGTTGAAGGCAGAGGCAGTTACATTCTGAACCACACTCTGTCGACATGATCTGATTGAGTCTTAAGGTCAGCGAATACTCCGGCATGCTGTCTGCAAGGTACACACCGGGCACGGCTCATTTATCAGAGTCTGACTTAACAAGCCTGCAGATGCTCTGCCGCTCTCCATCTTGGGCCACGTTTTGCATTTTGAGGTCCAGTCACATTCAATGAAGTGAGCGAGCGCAGGCATGATGGAAGAGGGGCTGCGAAGGACTGCCAGGCGAGTGCCGAGCTCCTGGGCTGCGCTGCTCAGCCCCAGCACCTGGAGGTGGCTCTCTGGACAGCCAAAATGTGGGTCAGCGTGGAGACCACCCTTCCAACACCGTGACAGTTTACTCCCTGCTACTCGAACACAGAGAACGACACCATAATTCAATCAGCAACTATCAGGTGGCAGTTAAAAAAGAACTTCTGCACGACGTTGCACTTGAAACAGAGGATGTCAAAGCAGTCGGCTCTACTTTTCTCTGTTAATGTTTAGAAATGTTTAAAAAGTACTCAGGCAAGAATAAGTCTAAGGCCTGCTCTTTCCTAAGCCTCTGCAACAGCATTAGGAGAGCAGAAGGAGATCAGCAACACCCTGGCAGGATGCAAAAGCCTGACCATACGTAAGCGGCGTTCCGACCTCCTGTCCTACGCTCTTCTTCTTAAACACCTGGCAGCTGATATTCCCCCATCCTGACGTACAGAAGTGCTTTTACAATTACAAAATATTCAAAAGGGGGCTAACCAGCATTCCTGTGTTCTTTTTCTTGAAAACATTCAGTTGATGACTTACTGCTTTTTGCTTGATGGAAGAATGTCTTTACTTTTCCTACAGAGTCTTCCAGTTGATGGAGAAAGTATTTATGGAAGCTCCAGAGAAACAAAGGAAAAAAAATCATCTCTTCTTCCCTGACCCAAGTAAAATGGCAACCTGCTGACATTGCTAACCCAGCCTCCTCACACAGAACCTATTCAAGAACTTCAGACAAGAGATCCACAATTGTTTCAAGCTTATACAAAAGGAGGATCTATTTATCATGATTATCTTTATTCAACAGCAAATTATGCACTCTTAAAACTGCCACCACTCCACTGTGTTGGGTTAGCTGTGTACAGGGGAGCAGGCTGTGGTACCATCCAGTGATAGCAGGTGGAGTACACGCATGCTGGGTTCAGCAGCACGCGTTATTGAAGCAGTTGTGATACAGCACTACAGTTCAGGACGCAGTGGCACACTCCTGCACACTGAATTATATTATCATTATATCAAGCTTTACATGCAATTGTCTTGCTGGGCAGAGAAAGAAATGGGGAAGAGAGCTCAGCTGATGAAATCGGACATGCTTTCAGTTTTTTAAAGCTACAAGAAAATAACCAGCCCTTCGTTTCAGAGTTGTCCCACAGCCCAAAGGTATAAAATGCTATTCATCCTATGAGCAACGCATGAGCTCATAGGCATCAGTTGCAGCCTAGAACGAATATTGCTGAGAAGAACAGGCAAGGCTGGTCCAGACCCAGGGAAGTGCTGTGAAGTCTTGCTTGTTAGACCTACTAATCAATCAGATTGCATAAAGCTGAGAAACAAATGGTACGGAATGATTCTGCTCTTGCAGGAGGAGAAACATAGGGATGTCCTGCTAAAGATGAAGTGATTCTTCTAAATTTCTGAATTGCAGATCAGGCCTCATAACCATCTTTTTCCTCTATGAAAAACTTGGGCAGAGGTGGGGAAGAACTATCCCCCAGTGGTCATTTCTTTTGGATTGCAGGAGAGACTCTCCACAGGGGCAGTGAGAGCTCTGCTATCTGGATCATTCAGAACTGTAATGGACAAACCACAGAAAGTAATACTGTAGAGAGCGATCAATCCCACATCAGCCCAATTGTTCAAAGTATAACCAGAGAGGTTTCATCGATGGCCACAATGTGATGAGAAGTTTCTAAAACTTTATTAATCTAAGAAAGTAACCAGCTGGAGAAGATTGATTTGCACCACAGTTCCTAGCAATGTTCTAATTGTATTTAAAAGAACAATGAAAAACATATACATGAATGGAATGTGTCATGTAGAAAAAAAATGTATTAAAAATGACTAAGCACCGCAAGTCAGACTCAGTTTTGTGGTCAGCTGCAGAAGTTACTTGGCTCTCTGTCATGGATAGCTGTCATAGTTTAACAAAACATTGATCTAAAAATGACAAGAACTTGGTTGCAGTCTCTCTCATAGAAGAAACATAAAACAAGAAGAATCAAAACATATGTAGAACAGCTTGGTAACGTTTGCCAGAACTCCTCCCACTACCATACAAATGTGAAGCAAAACCTTGGAAGGTCCGAAAAATAAAGACATTCTGATATATTTGCCTGCTCCCCCCTGACCTCGCTGCTCCCATCTCGTGCTGGATCGTGATACCAGTGCTCAGGGTGCACCTTAGACCATGCACATGCCTCCACTCCTGAAGGACTCCACGGTTCCTCCAGGATACTGGGAATGCTGCGCATATGGCAACGGATCCCTCCTCCCCCTCTTTGAGACATCCTTTTGGCTGGGGTATTTGGCAAACGCTGACAGTACTCTGAACTCCGTCAGAATTGTATTTTGGCAAGAGCTGTTTTTCCGATTGCATAATTCAAGGTTAGCAGTTTTGCTGAAGCAGTCCACTCTTCACTTCTCTGCTCCCCTAACCCTACCCCTATTTCCCCTGATACGAATATTCTTCCTCTCAGTTTGATGCTTGCAGAGACACAGCCAGTGTGCAACACCAGAGGAGGAGCGTTCAGATACATCTCTTCGCATTCCTGCTTTTCTAATTCCAAGTGAACCGAAAGGCCAGGCAAAAAAAATGTGTTTGCAGAGCAGCTGGAGAGAGTCAAACACGGTTACATATGGACTGCTAGGAGAAACTCGCTCATCAGCTCTTGCACCTAAGAATTACAAAGCCACTGATGGACAGAGTGCCTGCTACCTTTGTTCCCTTCAGTGTCAAGACATAAAAAGAAACAGATGGCTGCCTGTTACTGTCCTTTTTAGTGTCCCACTTACCCCCCTCCCTCTCCAGTTTGTCCAGCTATTTATCATCCTGCTCTGTGGGAAAAATTCCAAAATCTAAACGCTAAAGGTGGTATTTCAAAATAGACTGAGTTTTGATAAGCTCATTTTTATCTTAAGATTGTTGAGCAGGGCCTGTGACACCATCTGATGTGGATTGTGGTGCTGAGGCAGAAGCCTTCTCTCAGCAGACCTCAGTAAATATCAACCGTTCAAACACATAGCTTGGTCAATATGCACCAGATCTTGAAGCACTGAGCAGATTAGCTGCTAGACTATGATCCTGCAATGAAAGTTCATTTTATGACAGAAAAACATCTTTAATTATCAGACACGCTGGTGGTGCCAGGTGTTCTCCATTCAACATTATGATAATTTTCTTAGCTCTCCAAAAAGGTGAAGAGTCTTATCCTATATCTGACATGAGTGAAGATTTTGTAAAAGTAATCTTTCTGTGTAACTCCTCTGCCTCTTGCAATAATAAACACCAGAATAGCTTGTGTTGTAATATCATCATCCACAGTTCTTCAAAATGTGGAAAATGGGAGGTAGGCAGGCATTACAGATGACAGAGAGCTGGAAGAACTTCGAGGAACCACTGGCAGTAGTAAGAAGTGTGCCCAGAGCTTTGCACGTGACAAATTATTGGCAGTCCAGGCTCTACTCCAGCACATTAATGCCATGGTACTTCAAAATAGGACCTGTAAACACTGTCTTGTCTCAGTCCAAACCATGTTGCAGTCCAGATCATGTTACACCTACAATGGCTGTAAGAGAATTTCTGGCTCTTTTCCAAGAGATCTTCTATTTGGCGTTTTCTGCGTAACGATCACACTGCCCAAGTGTTTCGCACTCATCGGTGAATTTAGCCATAAAATTTCATAAAGAAAGGCGGTACTAGTAACTCTGGTTAACAGATGGGAAACTGAGTCTCATGTTCTGGGCTCTCCAGTTCAAGAAAGATGAGGAGCTACTGGAGAGAGTCCAGCGGAGGGCTATGAGGATGATGAGGGGACTGGAGCATCTCTTCTACGAGGAAAGGCTGAGGGAGCTGGGCTTGTTTAGCCTGGAGAAGAGAAGGCTGAGAGGGGACCTAATATATACTTACAAATATATGAAGGGTGGGTGTCAGGAGGATGGGGCCAGACTCTTTTCAGTGGTGCCCAGCAACAGGACAAGGGGCAATGGGCACAAACTGAAGCACAGGAAGTTCCGTCTGAACATGAGGAAGAACTTCTTCCCTC
>Ga0065711_1011172_pt1 | contig 13803 bp, 4 predicted proteins | sample Hoacrofraction12_FD_59098 | JGI IMG/M metagenome (GOLD analysis project Ga0065711, IMG submission 59098) | Hoatzin crop microbial communities from Cojedes, Venezuela - Epithelial fraction 12 v2 (version 2) | ecosystem: Host-associated > Birds > Digestive system > Esophagus > Crop | place... | reverse complement strand
AACCTGTACTGGTGCATGGGGTTGTTCCTCCCCAGGTGCAGGACCCTGCACTTGCCCTTGTTGAACCTCATCAGGTTCCTCTCTGCCCAACTCTCCAGCCTGTCCAGGTCACACTGAATGGCAGCATAGCCTTCTGGTGTATCCACCACACCTCCCAGTTTTGTGTCATCAGCAAACTTGCTGAGGGTACCTTCTAACTCTTCATCCAGGTCATTGATGAAGAAGCTGAACAAGGCTGGGCCCAGTACTGACCCCTGAGGGACACCACTAGTTACCAGCCTCCAACTAGACTCAGCGCTGCTGATGACAGTCCTCTGAGTTCTGCCATTCAGCCAGTTCTCAATCCACCTCACCAACCACTCATCCAGCCCACACTTTCTGAGCTTCCTTAAAAGGATGTTATGGGAGACAGTGTCCAAAGCCTTGCTGAAGTCGAGGTAGACAACATCCACGGCTCTCCCCTCATCTACCCAGCCAGTCATGCCAGTGTAGAAAGCTATCAGATTGGTCAAGCATGATTTCTCCTTGATGAATCCATGCTGACTGCTCCTGAAAACATTCTTTTCCTCCACTTGCTTGATGATGACCTCTAGAATGAACTGCTTCATCGTCTTTCCCGGGATGAAGGTGAGGCTGACCGGCCTGTAGTTCCCTGGGTCCTCCTTCTTGCCCTTTTTGAAGATTGGAGTGACGCTGGCCCTTCTCCAGTCCTCGGGCACCTCTCCTGTCCTCCAGGACTTTTCAAAGATGATGGAGAGTGGCTCAGCAACGATGTCCGCCAGCTCCCGCAGCACTTGTGGATGCATTCTATCGGGGCCCATGGATTTGTGGGCATCCAGATTACTTAAGCGATCCCTCACGCAGTCCTCCTCGACCAAGGGAAGGTCATACTCTCTGTAGGCTTCCTCTCTTACCTCCAGGACCTGAGGGCCAGCCTTGCTACTGAAGACTGAAGCAAAGAAGGCATTCCATCACTCAAACAGCGGGTTATGGCTTTATTTTCAAATGAAGTAAATATTGAATTGTTATGGAGAAAAAATACTGAAGATGAGTTTCAGTGACCGTATTTGTGGAGTACTGGGTAGATATTGTTACGGAAGGAAACAGAAACCAAGTGTCTTATTCAAGCTCTCAGTCTGTTTGTTTGGGTTTTTTTCTCGTTTGTAGGTCCAGTCGATTAGATTTACGTATATTCTTCCTTCAGCTTTGAATAGCTTTACTATTACAGCTTATCTGTAGCTAAAATTATAGTATTTATTTTTCAAAATTCTTATTTTAAGTCATTCTTCAAAGTGAGTATCATTGCTTATTGAGTGAAGGTAGGGCTACCATAGTCTTTTATCGTGAGTAAACAGATTACATTTTTCTGTACTTAGATTTTCATGAACATTAAAGCTGTGTCTATTCTTACAGGATTTGGGGCTAATTGGTTCTTGGTGTTTTTTTTATGGATTTCAAATGAAAAAATATGTACATATTTCTAGCTCTGCATTCCTTAAAATAAAAACATACTTTTTAAGTAATGTTCACAGTATTTGAAGTGTGAAGTATTTCTTCTAGCTGGAGTATTTTAGGAACATACTTCTTTCCATAAAAATTGTAGATGTGCTTACATTAACTTTGCTAAACTGCTTTTCATGAAGAACAGTGAAAAATCATGTTCAGAATTGTGGGATGATCTTGTCGTTTGGGGTTTTTTTTTTTTTTACATTTCTTTAAAATACACATTCTTATGGAAGAAATAATGACAAACTAAAAAAAAAAACAACAAACATAATGAAACTCATTAGACTGGAAGTCAAATAATTCTTTTTAGACTTCTTAGAATACCAGTCTTTTTTAAAAAGGAAAGTTTCTTTGAACTAAAATTTAAAACTGCTTATTTGCACAGTGGGATATTAAGAGGGTGTCAGGAAGTCTAAGCAGTGGGTGTGGTCTATGAAAGTTTTCTTTCCAGATTGGTTTGTGATAGACAGATGTACGAAGGGCTAGAATTGAATTCCTAATATCATTTTCACTTGTAAGAGAATGGTGGGTTTTAGGCAGCATCAATAAAAGTAATAAGTTGATTCATTTGTGCGCTGTCTTGGTGGATTGTATTTCTACCTTTCTTCATAGATTTTTTAATGACTTCTGAACATCAAAAATGTATTTCACTGGGTGCCAATATACTGTTGAAGGAAAAACCAGGAGTTTTCAAAGCATATGAGAGACTATACAAAGAAATTCTAATGAAAAAATGTGTCTGGTCATGAAGTTTAATTGCCATAGTACATTTTGCTTAAAAGGATGTTTTCAGTGAACATTTTTAACTGTGTGTAAGTAGAATCTAATATAAGAAGAGGAAAATGTTTTGCTTGCAATTTTATATAAATATGCATCTTAATACAGCAACATAAATGCAAATACAACCTTTTTATTTTTAAAGGAGCTTTTTATTTTTAAATTTGTATGATGTTTTTCCAGAAATTTTGGTTGCCTTTTCTGTTTTTATGAATTTTGTTTGTTTGTTTTTTACTCGTACGTCCCCCTTCATGAAATCGGATATGTTAGATAGGCCATCATCTTCTGTTAGGTAATTAGTGGAGGAATTAATTATGTGGTGTAGATAGTACAAGCACCATTTTTTTTGAACATTAGTTGTGCTCTCTAGCAGTAAAGTTTTGTTGAGAAGGGTACATTTACAAACCAGAGTAATTTTGAAAAGTAGGATTTATGCATTTCTGCAAAATCTCTTCCAAATTTCTTGGTCATCAGTGTAAAAGACATCCTTTAATCCCTTTTAAATATTTCATTAGCCACAGAACAGGTACTGACAGGTAAGTTCTTGTATTGTTAACATGTATCTTGCACACTCAGATTACCAGCTGAATTTCAGGTTGGTCTTAAATGTTCAAGTATGGTACTAAACATCTTGTGGAACTCTTACATTCATCAACAAGTTAAAATATTTATTATAAGTGCTACAGGGAGCTATGAAGGCCCCTCCTTTAACTGGAGTAGATGGTTTATGGGATGGGAAAAATGGACAGGAAATAAACCCTTCAACATTCACTGATTTCTCAATTTCAGTATTTATAAAGCTGTGTTCCAAAAGTACTTGGTATATTCCTTTTTTCTGGCTGAGTTAGACATTCTTGCTGTAAGAATGTGTGCGTGTATTACACTAAGGTTTGATTAAGTGATTTTTTTATTTGAGTAAAAATACTGGTTTGATATATTCTTGGTGTTTTTTGATGCCTGAATGTAGTGATGCCAGTCACAAGCCCATGGGATTTCTGCTTAGGTCCTTGATTTGTAGTTGGTGAAGACAGAAAAGAAGTGCATTCTTGTCTTTGTGATAAAATTCTTTATTTGAATAGCTTATTTATTTTAACAATAACTATATGGTGTGGCAGTCACTAATTCGTGAGCTGCTGTGAGGTTCTTGCATCAGAGTTTTTTCAACTTGACAGCAACAATATATTCAGTAGTTGACTGCTGATTAAACTACAATAATTGGTATTAAGGTGCATGTTGAAATGGGGTGTTCATAATGCTGTCCTTAAAAGTGAAAATTTGTGACTGCATGTCAGACTTCTAACAGAGAAGGGGAGGCCATTTAGAAGCTCAGCTGTTTGGATCTGGTTTTGACGAAAGAGGATCTACTGATAGATAAATGTCACTGAGTGATGCTGCTCCAAATTTGAATTATACTATCACTATGAAAGATACGCTCTAAAACTTCAGTCCATTCTAGTAAGACATCAAGAAATCCTTTTAAAAAAAAAAGATAGGCGAGGTTTTAGAGTTGTGAAGCTGGAAGCTAAACTTATTTTTTGTTCCTGCTATAATCGTTCTTTCTACAACTTGGGGGGAAAAATAAAAGCTGGTCAATCTGAGAATCGTTTTCAGATTTCAGTTTTTCAAAATATACTGTCACTTTTCCTAAAACACAGGCGGAAAGCCTTGGCTTGATATAACCAACCATCTGTTGTAGAAGTTGTCCTCAAGATATCACTGCTCTGTGTGTATGAAATTATGGTTTCCTAATTTCTTCTTACCAGCTCTGTTTCTGTGCCCAGATAAACTTCAGTCTTATATGTCCTCAAGATCACATACTTTCAGAGTGCTGCTGGCACAATACTGCTGAGGTTCCTTTTTCCACAAAAAAATGGCAGGACCATCAGACCGTCTGAATTCATAAGTCTTTCCCTCCAAGTTGGTTGTCATTTATCTGCTGACTTGCTCTGGCTACATGAATAAGCTTTCCAACATGCACCTATCAACACTATTGTTATAGTTTGGCTGCGGCCGGCAACAAAAGCGCCGCGCAGCCGCCCCTCTCCCTGCCGGGGTGCGGAGGAGAATGGAAAGAAACAGGCAGAAACTGGTGGGTTGGGATAAGGGCACTTTAACAGAACAGCAAACAAAGGGAAGAGTAACAACAACGATACAGATAAGGAGAAAACACAACACAAACTGCACAACCCAGAGAGCCGCTTTCCCGGAGCACTACTGCGCGCTCCCGAGTCGCGAGAGAGTTCCTGCCGCCCAGCTCCCCGCCAGCTGGAACCCAGCATGACGGCACATGGTATGGAATACCCTGGTCTGTTTGGCCAGGTTGGGTCAGCCCACCCAGCTGTATCGCTTCCTGGATTCCAGTGAAAATTAACCCTGTCCTGGCCGAACACAGGACAACTGTAGAAAAAGGATGCACACCAATATAGTGTAACTTTGGTAAGGAGCACATGCCAGGCATTTATCTTGTGTTCAGGATTATGATGTACAGGTGAATGACAACATGACTGTGTTGCTTTACTTCCATAAAAAAGAAATCTGAGTTTATATCATGAAATAGATCAGTCTTTTGGAGTAGCATAGAAATATTAACTTGCCTATCAGTAGTTTCCATTATGGAAGTGGTGAACTTACAAGAAAGCTTATAAGAAACGGAGGAAGGAAGAATGGAGGAAGACTTTTTACCAAGGCCTGTAGTGACAGGACAAGAGCTAATGGTTTTAAACTGAAAGAGGGTAGATTTTGATTGGATATGAGGAATTTTTTTACAATGATGGTGGTGACATACTGAAACAGGTTGCCCAGAGGAGTTGTGGATGCCCCATCATTGAAAGTGTTCAAGGTCAGATTGGATGGGGCTTTGAGCAACCTGAAAGTGAAAGATGTCCGTGCCCATGGCAGGGGGCATTGAACTTCATCATTTTTAAAGGTCTCTTCCAACCCAGACTATTCTGTGATTCTATGAGCACACTGTGGCAAATGAGAAACAAGCATTTTATTTGCTTAGATGGTATAAATAGGAGCTATAATCTGTGCTTCTTGAGGATCTGTTTCTGTGAGATCAGTTTTTCATGGAGGGCTCAAATGGAGTGTGCGGCCAGTCTACTCAAAGGTGTTAGTATGTGTTCCCTTCTTCTCCTCGCTCTTTGGTGACGGAGATTTGAATGTAGTCAAAGAGGGGAGAGGGGAGGACAGGACTGAGATGAAGTGCTTGTGACCCTGCTTGTGACTGTGTGGGGAAGCTTAGGTGGCATTGTTGTTTCAGTGAGTTAAATCTGTTAGCTAGGATTTGCAAATCTGTTGTGTTCTTGCAAGACCTGCTCAGTCAGAGGATGAAGGGGGTATTTCTTAGCTGAACCTTGTATCCTTTGTGAAATGGATTTTGCATGCTAGGTACCTTTCTTTCCTAAGCCTGTTCAGAAACAGTTAAGGGCTGCGTAGATTCCACTAAAAGAATGAGATTCAAGCATGAGTCTTCCTCGTGGGTGATGGTCATCGTCAGATTAGGATGCTTCTCAGGCTGTGAGCTGCATTATGGTCTGCTGTGCTGAAGCTGTCCAACATCAGCTCTTCTTTGATCTGCTTTTTGTTGTCTCTTCCCACACTCCTTCCATGTAGAGATAGTAAGTCTTAATTTCGTCAGGTAGCTTGTACCTCCGTGGGATCTGAACTTGCCAGTTAGTGGGTGGTTGATATGTGTTCTGCCCTTAGCAATCCATTTATTGTTTCACCTTTTCAGAAAACTTCTGTCTCCACTGGAAGAACTTGTAGCTTTACTGGCACATTACTGTTAACACTGGCTTTTTCTCCAGTAAGAATAAAAAAATCGGATCACTCATTCTCATTGAGGGTCATGACTGAATTTCTCCTTAAATGAGTGTAATTTATTTCTATTTCTTTCTCTGCCTCTCAGGCAGAGGCATTCCTCTTGTATCTTGGCTCCAGGGAAATTACCGTCTTACCACGATGAACTAAGGTACTTAAATTACCATGTATTTTTAAAGATGCAGCCATCTTTGTCTGGAAGATATCAAAGTTCTATACTGTTGTGTCAGAACTTTGTACAAAGCCATGAAAATAGATTCAGTTCAAAGTTGGAGAATTCTCCTTACTGGACATCTAAAGGTTGCTACCTGGAGCTTCTTCCTCATTTCTGTCAAGCTAAGTGTAATCAAAAAAGAACCAAGAATTAACACTTTTTGGCAGAGCAGTTTTGCAGTAACTTTCTACACAGGTCCTAAAAAATACTTCCAGTAGCTTATGATTTCACAAGGTACTACTCAAGGATTGTTATTTCTCTTAGAACAACCCAATGTGTTTGTGCCTTACAGATGTAAAAATAAGTAATTAAGAAGTATAAAATGTTATTGTTTTGTATATGTGATTGCAGTTAGATTCAGGGTGTCAAGTTGGGAAGCTGGTCTTTCCTTCTTTGAAACCTCTAGCATGACAAGATCCAAGATGTTTTACTGACATCAGTGTTGTCTAGGATTTGGCATAGTCCTTTGGCTAATGCAGATCTGTTGGTAACCCAGTGATGCGACAGTTAGTGGAAGAGGGTTGGGTATGTCAGGATCCTACAGAACTTTGTTGATACGTAGCTATGCGTAGACCTTGATTGCTTCCTTGGAACACAGTCATCTTGTTTTTCACAATGAGAAAAAAATCCCACATTAACTATCAGTGCTAGTACCAGGAATTCTGAAGAGCAACGGAAGTGGTGCAGAGGACCCAGTGTCCACATGATATGCATTTTAGGGGAAGTTACTTCCAACTGATTTTAGTCTGGTGCTGTTTGTTAGCAACTGAAACACACTTTACTTTTGAAGATCTCTTTTTCCCCAGGTTGATTTTTCATGTGTACTCCTGGAGTGCACCTTTCATTCTAGTCATATGAAATATAATTTGTGCACTCCAGGATCGTGTTGTGAGGTGAACTGAAGCATCCGTATTCAAAATGGAGAAATCTAGATGATTTGCTTCAAAAGCATGCATCTGATATCATGAATTGTGATGCCAATGTAGACGTAATTTGAGTTTTCCCTTCTCATTTTTTTTTTTTTTCTGTTTAAGTGCACTAATTACCAATCCTCATTTCATACCTGATGATTAAGCAGAGGTGATACCTAGGAAGAACCTTTTTGCCCAGTTAGCACTGTTAAGGTAGATGTAAAACTTTGACTGTACTTTTTCTTAGTCAAAAGTAAAGATTATCACTTTAATTTGTTCTTACTCTTAAATTTTCTTCAGTTTAACCTGCATTTTCCCATTAGGAAATTAATTCCCTATAAAATGCTGAACTGTTTATTTATTTATGAGAAGTTTTGCATCTGACTACTGTAAGTATTCAAACTGTGTTTGTCTAGGAAAACTGTAAATTGTTACACTGTCCTCTGCTGCAGGGATCGTACTGTTAACCAGGGAAACACAAAGAAGTGATTTGATCAGTCTCACAGGGATTACAAGAGGAGAAGCTGAAGGTTATGTTTAGTCATGCTAACCATGCATTGCGGTCTTCATTCACTCCTCTGTTTAAAAGCAATACAATTTGCAGAACCCTCAGAGTGATAACACCTTGTTTATGGCCAAAATGAGAAAAATCTACAAAGAGAATATGTTTAAATAAGTCTGATAACCTGGAGAATTTGGTGATTTCTACTGCACTCCACCCCCTGCACACCTGCCCCCCCCCAACAGAATTACATTATGATTTGAGTTTTGCAGTAGAAATTTATTTTTGAGTGGATGCTGTATTTTTGGAGAGGAAAAAAGTGATTTCCCCTCCAGTACTACTTTGTGGTAGGTTGAATGTGGCTGGATGCCAGGTGCCCACCAAGCAGCTCTGTCACTCCCCTCCTCAGTAGGGCAGTGAAGAGGAGGGGAGAAAACACTCGTGGGTAAAGATAAAGGCAGTTTAATAAAGCAAGAGCAAAGGCTGACTGTGGAAGCAAAGGAAAACGAAAGATTTGTTCTCTACTTCCCATCAGCAGACAATGTCCAGCCACTTCCCGGGCTTCAGTACGCGTAGTGGTTGCTCCGGAAGACAAACATCGTAGTAACGAATGCCCCCCCTTCCTCCTCCTTTCTCTTAGCTTTTATTGCTGCTCAGATGTCATATGGTATGGAACAGCCCTTTGGTCAGTTTGGGTCAGCTGTCCTGGCTATGTCCCCTCCCAAGATCTTGCCCACCCCCAGCNTGCTGGTGNGGTGGCGGGGGGTGTTGGAGAGACAGCCTTGATGCTGTGCTCAGCGGTAGCCAACACACTGGAGTGCTGTCAGCACCTTTCTAGCTACAAATACAAAGCACAGTACTATGAGGGCTGCTGTGAGGAAAATTAACTCCATCTCAGGCAGGCCCAATACAGTTCGACAACTGCTAGGTTTGTCCTTTCTTTGTAGAAAACCTGACTGCTGGTGCCAGCTATGTTATTTAGAACTGTCCTCCCAGAAATTAAAGGAAAATAGACAGTTCTTGTAATAATTTTTATTGTCTGTTCCTGGTTTATGTCCTGAGGAAGCTAATGTCCTGAGGCAGGTAACAATGACAACAGGAGGACAGTGGTAAGTACAAAGTTAATCTTCATTGCTTATAGAGCCTTTGTTCTTTCACAACGTGCATTATCTTCCAAGCATTTCAAATAAATTTTTAATGTTTCTCTTCATGCTTAGAAAAAAGGTCTGAAGTTTAAGAGAAGAGGAAAATCTGTAGGTATTATCAAAACTATTGACTTACAGAAAACGACTGTAGGATGGGGAAATGGCATGAAAAAATGCTTTCCCTGTGTAATAGTGGTGTAATATGCAGGGTTGTTTGAAATGGGGAATAAATATGCTGTATAGTGTATTCAGCAAATCTGAGTTTTGATGTTCTGAGACAAATGTTGAAGTGTGGTGTTTTTGGAAAATCTCAGCAGGCCATGTTCAAGGTTAGCTGGGCTCATACTCTTAAGCAAAGTTTGCTGCATCAGATTACGGTTTGATACTGTGTAATTTACAGTCTTCCCCTTCAGCGCTTTGTTAAGACCACTTATACGATTCATTAGAGTTTGCTGAATTGAGCAGTGCTGCTCAGTGAGAAAAACTGTGTGAAGTAAATTTGATAACAGAAGCCAAAAGTTTTAAACCATGGTGGGTTGATTCCAGCCAGCAAATAAGCAGCCACACAACCAGCAGTGTGATGGACAAGAGAATCAGAAGAGCAAAAGCAAGAAAAACCTCATGAGTTGAGATAAAGGCAGTTATAAATATAACCATGTGTGTGTGGAACAAGTGATGCAAAGGCAATCACTCGCTGCCTCCCACAAGCAGACTGATGCCCAGCCAGTCTTCATACAACCCCTGGTTTGGAAGGACTATGCCACAGTGTCCTTGCTGAGCATGATGGTGTGGAACATCCCTTTGGTCAGGTGGGGTCCAGTGCCCTGGCTGTGTCCCCTCCAGCTGCCCACCCCAGCCTGTTCACTGGCAAAGAAATCGGCAGCCTTGGCACTGGGTAAGCACTGCTCAGCCATAGCTAAAACATTGGTGTGTTATCAGCACTCTTTTAGTCACAAATATAAAACATAGCACTAGATGGGCTTCTCTGAAGGAAATTAACTCCATCCCTGCCAGAGGCAGTACACAAACCTACAGCAGTGCCCTCCTCTCCCAAAAGAAAATAGAAGAAGCTAAAGGTAAATCTTTCACTGAAATATTTTTAAGCTTGCATAGTCGCAGAATCACAGAATGTTAGGGGTTGGAAGGGACCTCTGTGGGTCATCTAGTCCAACCCCCCTGCCACAGCAGGGTCACTTAGAGCACGCTGCACAGGACCTCGTCCAGGCAAGTTCTGAATATCTCTAGAGAAGGAGACTCCATAACCTCCCTGGGCAGCCTGTTCCAGTGCTCCATCACCCTCAAAGTAAAGAAATTCTTCCTCATGTTCAGGGAACTTCTAATGCTTCGATTTGTGCCCATTGCCCCTTGTCCTGTAGCTGGGCACCACTGAAAAGAGTCTGGCCCCATCCTCTTGACACCTACCCTGAAGATATTTAAAAGATACCCTCTCAGCCTTCTCCAGGCTAAACAAGCCCAGCTCCCTCAGCCTCTCCTCGTAGGAGAGATGTTCCAGTCCCCTCACCATGCTCGTAGCCCTCCTCTGGACTCTCTCCAGTAGTTCCTCATCTTTCTTGAACTGGGGAGCCCAGCACTGGACACAGTACTGCAGATGGGGCCTCACTAGGGCAGAGTAGAGGGGAAGGAGAACCTCCCTGGACCTGCTGGCCACACTCTCCTTGATGCACCTCGGGATACTATTGGCCTTCTTGGCAGCCAGGGCACACTGCTGGTTCATGGTCAACTTGTCGTCCACCAGGACACCCAAGTCCCTCTCCGCAGAGCTGCTCTCTAGCAGGTCAGCCCAAAGCCTGTACCAGTGCAGATATAACAAGCTCATGCTTGAAAGTACCAAAGTGAAGCTGAATGTGTTACTTCAGATTTTCTCAGCAGGTATAAATAACATTTAAATTATTTTGTTTTCTTGGAATACTTTAAAATTGTCAGTTAATATAGTAGGTAGCATTCCCTTAGTGGCATACTACTGTGTGCGTACTATACATTTTTCAGGATAAAAATGTTTTTTAAGCAGAAATGAATTAAGTCACCTTTAAAAAGGGAACGATAGTGTGGAGAATTTTGTGCTGTTGTAATGATTCACGTGAGAATCAGTCTTTTTATTGCTGTCATTCGTTTATAAACCGTACTGTGAGCACACTGGGTAAGATTAATCTGACATAACTTTAGATGTGCCTGTCTGAACTAGTTGTTCGTTTATAGTCAGTGAAAGGTACTACATTCCCAGGGAAAGATTTATTTCATCATAATGTTGCCTCTAAAATCAGTGAGATGAATCACTTCCCAGAAGCACCTTTTACTTTCTATTGATGGTAAATAGAATTTTGATAATTACTCCAGATACACGTACCCGTAATTCGGATCTCAAAAGAACTCCCTTCAACAACTAAAGATTTAAAAAAAAAAAAAAATAGAAGTATGTACCAGTTATGGAAAATAGATGAGATTTAAGTTTTTAGTGCTTGTGGTGTTCTCTGTAATCATACTGATCTATTTAGGTTAACAAGTACGTGTGATCAGCACACACATTGGTCACTGAAAAGTTTAAGTGATTTTATTTAGCATTCTAAAGACTTTTACCTAGGGAAATCTTCATTCCTGCAGCTGAAGAAGAATCTTCCTTGAAACCTGAATTAATTGTATAGAAATTTAATGGTTGAGTGAATGACCGGAAGATAGTAACTTTTTTTTTTCTGCCTGGGTCCACCACCGCTTTTGTCAGACTACTGTGTTTTAATGCTGGAATTGGAGCCCTGTCTTTAAAAAACAAGCAGTAGCAGTCTGATTCCACGTATTTTGAACTCTCACTGGTGATTATGAAATTAATTCAATGCTGTTTTGTAGAAAAGATGTTCCAGTTTGAATAAGAATTATTACTGAATGTTATGTGATGGTCTTTGTTATCAAGGGTAAAAAGTTTATGAATTTTCTCTTTAAAGCAACTAATTGAGCTGGGATTTTAAGAGCTTCTCACTCCTATACCAGCTGGTCATTTCAAGCTCTTTCCCTGTGGAAATTTGTGCCAAATGCAAAGTCAGCTGTTTTACAATGCCTGGAAAGATGTATGAACATCAGAGAGAGGAAGAGAATTAATAATTTTGTTTCCAAACTGCTTTCCTCCTCTACTCATAAGGCAAGTTTGTTTATTCTAAGCTTATATGTATATATTTTATCTGAAGTGGTTCTCACAAACTAGTCCAAAACAGATGAGAATGCTTGTCAGGTTGATTGTGATATGCCCTCATTTATTCTTGGCTGTAGAAAAGGTGAAGGGATTGTGACAGTAGTTAATTAGGAGAGGGAAGGAAGGAGAGCCTTGGTGCAAATCGGACCTGAATGTTGTTAGAGTTGTAGTAATTATACCATTGTCATAATTCAGTTTTTCAAGGTTGTTGTCTGTCTAGTATTCTAGAATTGGTATTCTTGATTTTTGTTGAAATAAATGCAGAGAGCAATCAAACCTGAAGGAAACTAGAAAGAAGTGCTTCTTTGCTGACAATAAACAGCAATTTTAGAGATTTAGATATTTGAAGACTTTGATTTATTGGTTCTAATATAATTTCTTTGATCAAGACAAATATGTAAAGTAGAAGCCTATTAATGCAGATGGGGAAAAAAGGGTTATAATACAGAGCTTTGTTTTTGTTGTAGATAAGTAGAATGAAATTTCACTTTATGCAGGATAAATGTAAAATTAAAAAAATATGTTTGCCTGCGCAAAAGTGTTTGCACGTCTAGTAGTAGATGGTTATAGATAATGTCTTTTTCTCCTTATGTGCATCCTTGTAATTAAGACAACATTTGAGGAAACAACAAAATCTGCCCAAAAATGTGTTCTTAACAATTAAAAGTAAGTTTCAGTTGTATAGATTAGTAGTTCTTAAAACTATGAATCAGAGGAGGCGTAGACAGAAGTATGTGTAAAATGTGGGAAGTAAACAGAAATGTCCAGTTTAGGTACCATGAAACTTCTTCCAAATTATGGTTCAGAACATAAATAAAGAGACTGTTCTGAGAAAGTTGTGATAATTTATCTATTTATCATGAAAGTAATTGCAAAGAAAAATGTTTTATTTGATCTCCCTGTAGATTAGATTTTCACATTTTATTGTTGTAATTGTGTATTTGTATTACTGAGTCATTCTGTCTTTAGCAGAATGCATTCATACTTTTCATTTGACCAAAAAAATACCAAATGCCTCTAAAATATCTTTTTACATTTCACACACTTCTTAAGTTGCTTATACTTGGCAGTTGTTTTTGTGGTGTTTTTATTTGTGCATGAGATTGCTTTGAAAAATCTTCATATCTTCAGGGTTTTTATCTAAAATCCAAGTAGAATAAGATCTGTTATCTTCTTTGTTTTTTTTTTGCCATTCATAGCATTGTCATTTTGATGTTCGATTTGCTTATTTCTTCTAAGATTGACTGCCATCTTTCCTTCTTTGTTCATTTGATGAATTTTCAAGTCAAGAAGCCATCTATTAAGGGAGAAAAGGAGGCTGAGGGGTGACCTGGTTGCTCTCTACAGCTTCCTGAGGAGGAGAAGTGGAGAGGGAGATAATGAGCTCTTCTCCCTGGTATCCAGGGAATGGTTCAAAGCTGTGCCTGGGGAGGTTTAGACTGGACATTAGGAAGCATTACTTTACAGAGAGGGTGGTCAAACATTGGAACAGGCTTCCTAGAGAGGTGGTCGATGCCCCAAGCCTGTCAGTACTGAAGAGGCATTTGGACAATGCCCTTAACAACATGCTTCAATTTTCAGTCAGCCCTGAACTAATCAGGCAGTTGGACTATGGATGATCATTGTAGGTCCCTTCCAGCTGTATCCTCTTCTCTCTGCTCTGCTCTTTTTTCTCCTCTCCTCTCCTCTCCTCTCCTCTCCTCTCCTCTCCTCTCCTCTCCTCTCCT
>Ga0065711_1044918_pt1 | contig 13804 bp, 10 predicted proteins | sample Hoacrofraction12_FD_59098 | JGI IMG/M metagenome (GOLD analysis project Ga0065711, IMG submission 59098) | Hoatzin crop microbial communities from Cojedes, Venezuela - Epithelial fraction 12 v2 (version 2) | ecosystem: Host-associated > Birds > Digestive system > Esophagus > Crop | place... | reverse complement strand
GACAAGGGGCAACGGGCACAAACTGAAGCAGAGGAAGTTCCATCTGAACATGAGGAAGAACTTCTTCCCTCTGAGGGTGACGGAGCACTGGAACAGGCTGCCCAGGGAGGATGTGGATTCTCCTTCTCTGGAGATACTCAAAACCCACCTGGACAAGGTCCTTTGCAGCCTGCTGTAGGTGACCCTGCTTTGGCAGGAGGGTTGGACTAGATGACCCACAGAGGTCCCTTCCAGCCCCTACGATTCTGTGATTCTGTGGCACGTATCTTCTTCTACCATTCTCATTGGAATATTTAAAGTCAGAGCAAGATAAAATTAGATAATTCTACGTGATCTCTAAGCACTGAGATGTCTAGTCATTCCCAAGTAGCAATACACAAGCATAGGAGTATAATAACAGTATTAGAATGTGCCTGCCGAGAAGGACTTGGGGGTACTGATGGATAAAAAGCTGGACATGAACCACCAAAGTGCGCTTGCAGCCCAGAAGGCCAACCATATCCTGGGCTGCAACAAGAGAAGCGTGGCCAGCAGATCGAGGGAGGTGATTCTGCTCCTCTGTTCCGCTCTGGTGAGAGCCCATCTGGAGTCCTGGTCCAGCTCTGGAGCCCCCAGCACAAGAAGGACACGGACCTGTTGGAGTGAGTCCAGAGGAGGCCACAAAGATGATTCAAGGGCTGGAGCACCTCTCCTATGAGGACAGGCTGAGAGAGTTGGGGTTGTTCAGCCTGGAGAAGAGAAGGCTGCGGGGACACCTTATAGCAGCCTTTCAGTATCTGAAAGGGACCTATAGGAAAGATGGGGAAAAATCTTTTTAGCAGGGCCTGTTGTGATAGAATAAGGAGTAATGGCTTTAAAGTAGGGGAAGGTAGATTTAGACTAGCTATAAGGAAGAAATTTTTTACAGTGAGGGTGGTGAAACACTGGCACAGGTTGCCCAGAGAGGTGGTAGATGCACCATCCCTGGAAACATTCAAAGCCAGGTTGGATGAGGCTCTGAGCAACCTGGTCTATTTGAAGATGTCCCTGCTCACTTCGGGGGGATTTGGGCTAGATGACTTCTAAAGGTCCCTTCCAACTCAAAGCATTCCATGATTCTATGATTCTATTCTGTGGTTTGAAACCCCTTGATGTGATTATGATATAGGACTTCTGCTAATAGACTTCATTGATCGGCTGGTATTTTTCCTCTAACATGCAATTTACCAAATGTTTTCTGGATTTATTTGTGTTTGCTGGTGGGTGGGGAGGGCGGAATGTAGGTTTGCTTTAAGGTGGGTTTTTTGCATTCTCTAAGCAATCAGGGATGAAACACTGGTGGAGATGGGACACAGGTAACAGACAAAAAGTAAAAAACATATCTTATTTCTTAATTACTTCGTTGATGAGTCTTTGTTTAGATGTTCATCTTCCAAATCCTGACTAGATTTGGGACTGGGAATAAATTAGCAAAGTCAGATTAGCAAAGACCAGAGAAATCATAATTTTTTTTTCTGTATCAAGGAGGACCATTGCCTGCCAGTAGCACTGCCTCTGCAGGCAGCACATCAACTCACTGCTCTGCATGGACACCAAACATTCTTATACCTTAATCTCGCCTGTCTCTGCCTGGTTTCTCAGGGACAGAAATGCTTTAATTTATCCACATTCTTGATGTCAACATAATGTCTTCATGTAGATGAGATTCGACTGTATGACCAAATACTATGGGCTCTGTGATCTAATATTCCCTTTATCCTTAAAATCGATTTGCAGAATCCATATCAAGTATGCCCTAACACACGTAAGCTGTCAATTCTGAAATCTGTATCTTGTGGTTTGTCATTGTTTTTGCAAGCTGATGTAAACTGAGCCGTGTGTTTTAATGGAAAAAGTTCTTGGTAAATCATATAACCATAAAGAACATCCTGAAAGTATAAGTATCTACAGTAAAACCATAGTGCAGAAAACTTTGCGTCTTGGTTGCTGCCAGTGCAGTTTTGTCTTTGCTTTCATGTCTATGATAGGGGCATGGGCTTCATATCATGTAGCAGAGATTAGATCAGAGACATCATCTGACTCCTTATGCACTCACACCACTAGATTTTTGCCCACTCTTGCAAAATATGAAACTGGAAGGTATTTCTCAGTTAATAAAGAGGATAGATGCTGAAGGGACTTTGTTACCTCTGCTTGATGCTTTGCACTTTCCCCAAGGATAAGATAAAAGAATTTTCTGCTTGCTTGTGCTTTGAACAGAATATTACATGTCAAGACTATAGGAGAGAAAGGAGAGAAGATGAAAGTTGAAACATGATTAGATATACATGCATTACAGAGAAAGTAATTAAGGCCTTGGATATGTTTTGCAAGGATTTACGATCTGCAGAACTGTCCCCACAGCTTGTAACATCCTGCTTCTGCTTTATGGCAATGCCCACTGCTGTTGTACAGTGAAGGCTCTATCTCAGTCTCTCTTTTAAAAAATCTTTCTGTAAATGGTTTGCATTCATTCACTGAAAAAAAAACCACCCCAACTCTAGACTGAAATTTGCCATGTAAGCGTGTCATTCCTGAGAATGTATTTTAGCCATTTAAACTTAACATGATGTGCTAACAAGGGAAGAAAACCTTTCACATGGCTATTCCCTACTTGTGAAATTACTAGATGTATAGCGATTCACACACTGAAAGTCCTGCGTAAGCAGTCCCTTTTTAAAATGCAGCCTATAGTTAGTGTAAGGTGCAGCTTTTGAGTGCAATGAAGGCAAAGAGGGAAAAAGGTATTTCAAAATGGCAACACAGCTAATGGTTGTGTGCAGTGACTTCTGTCAGCAGGCTTTCCAAGATTTTTCACTAGGAAGATGTCAGCTGTGTACATGTTGCTCGCATTGAGTGAATTATGGGGAAATATCTCCACAACAGCTGTTATAGCATGTCTTATCAACTGTGTATGTATATGTGTCACAGACAACAGATTCCACCTTCTAATAAGCTGACGAATATATATTTGCAGTACAGATTTAATGTCTCTGCTGATCAGATAACGCTACAAAAGGTTTGCCAAAAGATACTGGCTTATAGTTTTTGGCAACAGCCTTCCTTCCTTGGAAGAATCAAAAAATTAATACACTGAACACAGAGAAGCTTTTTATAAATTGGTCTTCTTTACGTGTTTTCAAGCCCAGCAATAATACATTAGCTGATTGAGTCCTTGTGAGATAGTTTAATATAATGCCACAACAGTATTTAGACAGTTTGCCAAAGAGAAGAAGATGCAGAGTTATTAAAAATACACTCTTGCAGTTTTTGCATTGTGTTTACTGCCATCGTGGTCAGTTAACCGGTGGAAACTTTCTTGAAAGATAACTCATTTTCAGAAGGGTGGAATACCTAAGAGGCACCCTACTTCTTTAATGTATTACTCCTGGCAAGGGGACATTTTCTTTCTTCCATTGTGCTTTTGGATATTTATATTCCCTTATTGCCTCATGCAAGTTACTGTAAGTAAACAATGAGACTAAATGAACAAGCCACTCATTTTTCCATCCCTAATCCATTCTGCAGCACGAGGGCAATAGTTTCCTAATGGTTATTTTTCACGGCTCTTTTTTAATCAGTTTTTAATGATTAAAGCAATAGATTTGGTCCTGCTCCTTTCGAGGCAAAGTGCCCCTAGTAATGCCCATGGTGCAAAACTGAGTCACAGCAGGAGAAATGTTCATTTAACTTTAATTTTCCTTTTCTCATTTTCGTTCTGTTACCACTAATAATGTTACTTTAGGAGTATTGTATGTTAGACAGACCAATTGAACTGCTATTTCTTTTTCAGATTCAATCCTCTAAGCAATTACATAAAAGTTATTAAAGTGATTGTCTGACATAATGCATATTAGTCCAGTAGAGACAAACCAGGTGTGACTTAACAGTCTTTATTGCTCCTTTTGTGTAAGCATTCGAACAAAACCCCTAGCACTCTGTCATCACACGTCCTATCTTTGCTTTGGCAAGAGGAAAAACAGCTCTCAGAGATCCCATCGTGGGAAACACCCCCACAAAAAAGTCTGTAGACAGTTGGATTTGTATCCCTAAATAATCACATTGACTCATCCATTTGTTAACTTTATAAATATATTCTATAGTATTGAACAAGGCTACCTCACTTCACTTCAAGACTGATAACATTAAGGTGTCTTTAGAGATCATGGTAAGAATGTGCCAGTATCCTACAACATTTCATGTCAAGACATCCTGACTTCACCAGTGGGAGCTTCTGACACTAAATCATCCTTATTATTTCATCTCCATGCACTCCAAGCGAATGTACAAAATCATTACAAGGCTTACTGATTCATTGCCCCATGACTTTTTCTTTGTCTAAAGTCCTACAAATGTTTCCTGTACAAACAAACAAAGCTTTTCACTAGCCAGACGTTTCCAGACATTAATTATTTTGATTTGAAAGCTCTCATACAGGCGGCGTAGAAGTGTGAACAGTCGTCTTTCCTCACGCTATACAGAAGTGAGAGTTATTGCACTCATAGTGCAAACACTTTGACATGTGCATAATTTTACTGTTCTGAGTCATCCCCTTGACATCTGTAAGATGACTTAAGATAATAAAGTTCAGCACATATGTAAGCATTTGCTGGACAGGAGCTTGTAGTTCCCATAATCATTATTTATCCATGTTGCATATGTTAGTTTCTTTTATAGTTTTTTCCCAAAGTTTCATAGATGAGTTAGAAAATAAGGCTAGGGGGGAGGTCACATTATCCATTCCTCTTCTTCAAGGCAAGACAATCCAGAATTGCATCATTTCTAGGAGGAAGTTGTCTAAAATATTCTTAAAAACATCCCGTGGTAGTTCCATGTCTCCTTATGAAATCTAAGTACAATGTTTGATTAACTACCTTACTGATATGCAGTGGCTAATTATGGGACACTGCTATCCTATTTAGTATTTATCTTGCTTTTTTTGAGGTCCCAAACATTCGTGTGCTCAGAGCTGTAAGTGAAGTGCAAGCAAAAGTAGTCTTTAGTTTTCCATTTTTTTTACTTCCAAGAGTTGTATTACAATCTGCCAAACACTCAAAACAACTTTTATGCGTATTAAAAATACTCAAAATTTATTTAAAAATACAACTAATACAGCATATTAGATGTTCCATATCCATTTCTTCTGTAGTTCCCTAAGAGCACATAGGTAAATTGATGTCCGCCGTTTTCCAGTGCTGTCTTTTTTTATGACTGTTTCCAGACATCTAAAGTATCTTTCCAGTTAAGGACATGATGAGTGAATATTACTGACTGCTTGGCTACTGGTGCACTGTGGATCATGAGGCTGAAGGAAGCCAGCTGATCACAGACTTTTTATTTGTAGATATTTTTTTTTTTTTCCTAGTTCCTGAAGTAATTAAAAAAAAAGAATTGCAACTTTGGATCATTGAGACTACTTTATCTTGGGAAAATAAAAGGCACAGTCCCACAGACCTCCTGAAAGTAGATTTTTATATTGGCATTATTGGGAAGTCCTTTGTATCGAGGATCAGTCCTGTAGTTTTAATGGTATTGAAAGAAGTGAAGGGGAAAAGGGCAGACGGGATGGCTACCTGCTGAAAGTGAGACCAAAGCCTGGCCACTATGTATTCTTGCAGTATTAGTTATAGTTCTGCTATCTGCTGTATCATTGCCTATTTATTCAGATTAAGAAATACATTTTGTAAGTGGCAGAGATGGTTGTAGTATTTTTTTTTTCTCCTGCTTATAGATTGAACTGGTCTGCTTTATTTTCTTCAGTTCTTTTGGAGTTTCTGCTTATATTCCTCCCAGGAAAGGCTTACCATTCAGTTACATATATAATTTCCCTTATCGCATGAAATTTGTGATTCTAATAGAATTAGAATCTAGGGTTTAATTAAAGAAATATGCTGTTGCATCAGGTAGAGTAAAAGAAGTTTTTACAGAATTTTACTTAAAACTTTTACTTGCTCTGCAAAGGTGAGCAATTGAGTCTGTTCTTCTCTGTATGTCACTGGGAGAATGATTAATTTAGCATATAGAAGGAAACGGGCACCGTAATTTTTCTCTCAGGAATAATATACTGACAAAGATGTCACAGATGTGAAATGGAGGGAAATTCTTGTCCTGCTTTTCTGACACTTTTTGATGAAGAAAGATCTCGGTATAGTATTCACATACCAGGTTCAGTAAGGCTGACATTTAGAGTAAGGAGCCACTGTTACCTTCAAGGTTTTTCCCATAGGTGTTAGCAGAATCTTGGGACTGGTGCTTTCACAAGAAAAGTGGATATACAAGATGAGTGTTTTGAGTGATCTTCTGAGTTTTAGCAAATGCACTCACTAAAACAGAGTGGCACTAGTTTTCCTGTGCGAAGTAGATTTCTATAGGGTTCCCATATCTTTTGTGTCATTTCTTTATGTCATTAACCATGGCCACACTATTAAATGCCCTGGTGAGGACAGATAGAGACAGCCTAAAACTCAGTAGAGTTAAAAATAAATACTATGGCATGAAGGAGGATTGTATCCTCCTGTTTGCTGAGGTCATGTGCCTGCCAGTTTTACCTGAGCTACCGTAACTCACTGGTAAATGTTAGGTACCATGTCTCTGCCACATCCTTGGTGGCTCCAGCATTATCACTGCCCCTAAACCAAGAGCAGGGCTCTGAAGTGCAAAGTAGCTTTATATTATGGGTGGTCTTTGCTCCATTCCTGGAGTGCTGAGCAAACAATGACTGCTACAGTTTCTGGGTACTATTTTGAGTAAAATGCACTGTGCTGGAGACACAAATAGTCATTTCAGGCTGTCGGGTCAGCACTGTGTCTTGTTCAGTGGTGTTGCCAGCAGTGTGTCATGAAATTGTCCTTGGTTCCTCTTCCTGTGAAGCTGTTGCTATTAGAATAATGGAATAATTTGTTGAGAAAGGCCTCCTGGAAGACACCTAGTCCCAGCTCTGCTCACAGCTGGACCACCTTCCTCATTAGGTCAGGTCACTCAGGGCCTTTCTGAGTCAAATTTTGAAAAACTCCAAGGATGGAGATCGTGTAACCCCTGGGTGACCTGTACCAGTGCTTCGCCCTTGTCATAGTGATTTCTTTTCCACTTATGTTCACTTAATATGATCCTTACCGCAACTTGATCTTCTTTCTCCTTCTTTTCCTTTAGCTGGGCACCTGTGAGATGAGTCTGGCTCCATCTTCTCTATTATTTCCCTTTTCAGGTAGCTGAGGACAGGTATTAAACCCTCCACCACACTCCTCTCTTCCAGGCAGAACCAAGCCAGATCCTTCAGCCTCGCTTCACACATCATGTGCCCAAGATCTGTAACCATCTTGGTGGCCCTCCTCTGGATCCTCTCCAGTATCATCATACTGAGGCCTCACACCTGGACACAGGGCTCCAGATGCCTCATGCATGCCAAGCAGAGGGAAGGATCCCTTCCTTGCCCTGCTGGCTACTCTCTTGGCAAGGCAGTCCAGTACATGGTTAGCCTTCACTGCTGCGAGGACGCACTGCTGACTCATGTTCAGCTTGTCCTCCAACCAGCTCCACCAGCAAAGCTGGAAAGTCTTGAGTAGTCCCTTGGGAGGCTACATCCTTCTCCCTTCAGTTTGCAGACAGAGTCAAAATGGAGAAAGAAGGAAGGGAACCTGCGGGTACTTCCTTTGCAGTATGTCATGCTTTGGAGCTAGTTTCTGTGCTTTGCCCAAAAGCTTGACTGGTTTTTGACACATGCAACAAAGCCTGAACCTCTTCCCAGCTTCAGAAGGAGGGAAGACAATTGTACAGTTGGGGTGAGCAGAGGGTGGGACTACTGTAAGTTGAGCCACCATGCTGGAAAGAAACAACCCTTTCTTCCTGGGCTGAGGGGGTGAGTGCTTGCTGATTTTCATTCAGTTGATCTGTATCTGATACATACAAAATATGTCTGATGCACAACTGTGGGGGCTAACTGGCAATATAAAATAAATACGAACTTAAAGCTTTTAAATCCTATCATTTTATTGTATATAAATTTTGTCTTGAAAAATACAGTAGGAAAAAATTCCCCAAAACTCACAATGAAAGTATTTCTTATTTTATTTATACATGAACAGAGTGCATAGTGATAGAGTGTATGGTAAATAGAAAGGTGATAGAGTGCTAAAGCTGAATCAAATTTCTGCTAATTTATGAAAATGGGGATGCAATCTTTTGACAGACAAGTTGCTGCAAATTTTGTTGAGCAATATATACACATTTTTCTAAGCAGAACAAATAAAATTGTTTACAGAACAGTGGTCACTCTGAAGTCCTTGTAGTACATTTTCAGGATCAGTAGCAGCAGGCAGGTAATGCATTAGTTGTGCTTGACCTTTCCGAATAATGAGATTTTGCATTCTGCCTTCTGTGCTCTTAAATGGGAGCTTCCTTGCCAGTTCACCCCTGGTGAGCCCCCAGCCACCACAGCCACATGGTGCATGGTGGGCAGCATGGCGTTGCCGCTGCTGAATTTGTAGCTTCTTGGTCAGTCAGAGTGGCTTGAGTGGAATAATTATGTATGTTCCTTCTGCCTTCCTAACAGCTGGAGTTACACCTGGAAGCCTACTTCGTGTATTTTACAGAGCCTGGTAGGAAAGTGCAACTGTGAATAAAAACATGCTGAGCTTTATGACCTTCAGGTGGTCGTTGTAACTGATGTAACCAGGGTCCTCTAGTCCAGAGCCCAGTCTGGATTTTACCACAGTTTTCATATTGCCACTTTTTTTTAAAACAAATTGACAGTGGTTTTTTTTCCCCCTAGGTCTCAAGTCACAAGGGAAAATATTTTGGAAATGTAGATCAAATTATGGAAGATTTTTTGCTGGAGTTAGGATGAATGTCCAGAATATCTGATAGTGCTTTACATTTGCTTTGGATTTTACTGTTGGGTTGCCTCTGTGTATCTGCAGTAATGTTTCTGAAAGTTTGACTGCAGTAATGTTTTTGAAAGTTTGACAGCATTACAGAACTGGTGGTTGTTCAAACTGAAATGTGCAAATCTAAAATTCATATTTAGGTATTCAGTTAAGAAATGACACATTTACCTGCTTTTGAATTCAGTAGAATTCAGAAAATTATGTGGGAAGACAGTTTACCCTTGGCTACACTTGAAGTTAAACTGAGTTCAGCACTGGTTGTAACTGCTTTATCAGCAGTGGGTAAATTTGCTGGAGTAGACAAAGCTTCTGAGTTTCTGTTTTTTGCTCAATAGGAAGCAAATTTATGAACTTTTTTCATGTTTGAGTGTTACAACTAAATATATTTTTTCTGTCTCCCAGATGTTTTTTGGGAGGCAGGAAAGATTTAGCAGTCTTAGCAAAAAAAACAATGAACATTTTGGAAACACTTCCTATACTCTTTTCTATGTCAAGATTTTGTGCTGTACAGAAATAAATTAGGCAGTGTTTTGGGGCCCAGCGCATCCACCGTCTGGCTGTTGCAGATTTTATGATAAACTGCAGTTCATGTTTTTGGATACAGAGGGACATAGCAAACTGCTGGCTGGACTCTGCAGGGTGAAGGTGCTCGGAAAGGATGGGCAGGATCCCTTTGCTGCTCCCTCCCTTCTGACAGAGGAGAACTACAGGAGGCAATGGTGCATCTCCTACCTTCGCTACTGTCCCCTCTTTACATTAGCGGGACTTTGTGCATTGCTGTGCCCAAGAGTGCCAGGTGGTGAAGCAGTGCACGCGTGGTGGCCCTGCTAGCATCCGCATGCAAAAGGAAGAGTGCACAGGGCTGTCCCCGCGCCTTGCGTTTGGGGTCCACCCTGGGGTAACATGTGCATATGCAGCAGGTCAGCTGAGCTATGGCAGCATGGACTTGATGCCTCAGTTTTCTTCTGCTTGTTTCCACTTGTTCGGGAGAAATCAATTTTTGCATTGACTATGCCTGCCCCCAAGAACACTTCTTTGCTGCTTGCTTTCTTGCCATTTTCGTTTTCTCTGTGGTGCCTTGGGGTGATCAGTGGTAAATTTCTCTCCTTTGGGCTTTTGATTCAAGGTTTTCTTGTACTGCCTGTGTTTTGCTCGTGACTGTGGCATGATAGATATATGTGGACTGGAGCTCTGGGCTGAGGTCTTGCCTTGCTCGATTTACCAGCTCCTACTACTTCAACAACCAGGATGCCCTCATCTAATACCGCCTCTCTACACAGTGGCTTTCCCTGAGGTTCTGCTGGTTGTTTTTCTTTGAAGTCCTGAATAGCATTGTGCCTTAGGAAGTATGAGTTGTTGCTATACCTTTACCCAGATGCACTTAGCTGGAATTAAAATGATACCTTACATTTGTTCAAGTAAGTTGCTGTGGTTATCAAATCAGTGATAGAGGGGAGTTGATGTTCATTGCTAAGATGATCAGAGACTTCTGCCTTTTGAGAGGGGATCCGATTAATAGGTTTGCTTATATCGGAGTATGTTGTCTTATCCAACAGTGTACATTTGAAAGAAAATGGAAAAGTTAAAAAAGAAGTCTTGAAAAACAAGTATTAAGGCTTATGCCTTGTGGAGACTTGATTGAAATTAATAATTAAAATAATTTGTCAGTTCTGATAATGAGAATCTTTAATCCCAAATCCTGTAGTCATTAGAAACAGCAGTAAGCAGGATCCTTTCCACATAAAGTGCTTTGGGAATTTAGCCCTCACTGGTAATAAATTATTAGGGTAGCTCTTCAGATTTGTATTACAAAATGCGGGTTTGACCAAAAAAAACCCCCAAGCCCCAGACATTTACAAGTTTCTTATGAAAAATAAATAATTTATATACATTATCTGGGAAGGAGTTTGATCTGTTTGCATTGAAGACATACTGATCCCCATGGTGTAACTGGAGGTAAATTAAGGAGCTGTGCAAAGACTTTATAGCTCTAGACAATAGCTCTTTGCATCACTATTGCCACTACTATGGCAGGAAAAGTTGTGGGTCTGTTCTTCAGGGAAACCAAGCAACCACAGGTTGCTTTGGCCAACAACAGTTGCTTGTGGTTGTGGCTGTTTCCCATCTGTGGTAGGGCCTATGAGATGAAACACTCCAGTGCTGAAAGCAGTATTCAGCCAAGGGGGAAACTGTGTAATCTCTTTGCTCTCCCTGCTGTGTTGATGTCCTTCAGTTGCCATACATAGACAATGAAGGATACATATATATGAAAATTCTTCTAATGTGGAGCGTCTTTTCCATTTTTACATTTTATTCAGAAAGGAAGGTTGCACTTGCAAGCCAGTTATATGCTGTGATTCTGCCAGGAGCTACAGCGATTTCCAGGGGTAGGGTTTCATGCTGGCACCTGATTTTTCAGTCCTATTTTTTCAGATTATGGAGAGAGATACTGCCTTTCCCCTCCCCTGGGAAAAATCAGGGGACAGCCTTGCTTTAGCACCTTTACCTTTTGCTGTTCTTTCAGTAGTGATGCAAGTGTCCATGATTTCCAGCAAACAGGGAGCTGTGCTGCTTCCTAGTGATCTCTTGGGGGTGTTGCATAAGGGAACTATATTACTTGACCCCAAAATCCCTGGGAGATGAGAGCGAAGAATGCAAACATGCAGGACCTAGAGGATAAGACTGTACTGTGCTTTGGGTGCTTTCTGGTTGGTTCTGGTGGTCAGGGGGACCAGGGCTGAATCCTTTTCAGCAGTCCTCCTCCAGCTATGTCGCTGTCTTATTCATCACGGGCTCGGTTTTCAGGAGCTCAGGAGCTTGGCAAGCGGCCGTGAAGGTAGGTGGCCATACCTGGCAAATTTGGTGTGTGAGATATCCTTCATGTGACATGGCAACTGGAAGCAAAGGGGAAATACTGACCCAAGGGAAAAAGTGAAAAAGAAAAATCTCTTCACAGGCCTAGTGAAAGCAAGAACCAGAGTACTCCACTGGGCTTGTTATCACCCCACTATTTGGGAAAAGAAAACGCTAATTTGTGTAGAGGAAATAGCCTTTCTGTGTCTCCTGACTTGCTCTTTGAAAATCTTTTGAACATGTAAACATGAAGTAAATCTGAGCTTGAAATATTATTTAGAACTGGAAAGTGAAAAGGTTTAATTTAGCAAATTTTCAAGCTAAATGTGGCAAATGTTTAAAATCTGTTTTGTTCGGATTGATTTTGATAAAATTAATTTGATAAAACAGCAGAAGTTCGTTAATAATTTGGATGAACTAAAACCTGTTTTACAGGTGAATAAAAATTGAAATATAACTGAAAACCTTGGCTTTGGCTTATGAAACCACTCATTCCTTACCATTAGCTGTTCTATATCCAGTTTTTGTATCTATATTTATATAGATATAAAATAGGTAATCATGTAAATAATGAAAAGATTAAAATTTATTCACTGTAAAGGCATTAAAACCACTAAAACTGAAATTCTCGAAATGCTACAGGATCACACTCTACAAAAGCTGCTACTATTTTCAGATCATTTCAGTTTTACAAGTGAGTAAGAACTGCTTTCCAATCATTTTACAGTTTGTAAAGATTTAACATTTGCTCTACCGTTTCTCTTCTCTGACTATGTCTTAATTGCTCATTGGGCAGAGAGATGTCTGTCTGATAAAGTACTGTCCTCTTCATGATACATTTCTATAGGATCATTCCATAGCAGCATTTCCATAGGATCTGCCAACGATGAGATTATGCTGCAATTTCCCCAAACAGCTGGGGCTGCTTCGTTATGAATAGAAGCCATCGGGGAGCGTATCCAAATCTCAGTTCTCAGCCTTCCAAATCACATTAACAAAATTATCACATGCCTGGCTGAGCACTTCTCCACCACTTTTAATTAGTTCTGATTGTATGTTACCCACTCCAAGAGGTTTATCGGCTTTTTTTTAATATCCTAGCGTCAGGTTTCAACTTCCATCACCATTGGAAGAATTTCTTCATAAGGATTTGGGCTTCTCAAGAAGATATTCCCACCTCCTTCCCTTCCAGCACTGTATTTTTTTTCATCCATGGGGCTCAGTTTTTGGCAGTGTGCATCCCTGGAGTTAGGTGAGGTGGCATCTCTTCTCCCTGAGGAGTCCTCAGCTAGGCTGTAGCTGGTTTGCTGGTTCTCCCCTGTGGCATTTCTTGGGGCAGCTGTGCTTATTGCGAGGCTGCGGTTCATGACAGCTTTCTGTAGTGACTATAACAACCGCGTCTGTTTCCTGCCTCATACAAATGTATTTCCTCATGTAATTTCATCCATCTTCCTCCATTGCTGGATTGGTCAGACAATAGGAGCATCTTTCCTGTGGGCTGAGATTTCTTTCTTGGGGTCTGTTTCCACTGAAGTTTGTCTGTGGGTGCTATAATGCAAAGATGCTCATCCTGTCCAGAGCTGTGCTGCTTGTGCAGAGGGCAGCAGAGTTGGAGTTTTTCCCAGCCCGTGTCCTGGATGCTGCAAGGGTTTGTGAGCTTGGAGCCTATGACCAAGATAGCCTTTGACAGGAATGACTGGAGGCTTCTCACCTCATGATTTCGATGCGGAGGTTCAGACTGGGCATCAGGAAGCTTTTCTTTACTGAGAGGGTGGTCGCACACTGGAACAGACTTCCTGCAGAGGAGGTCAATGCCCCAAGCCTGTCAGTGTTTAAGAGGTATTTGGACAATACCCTTAATAATTTGCTTTTACTTGTGGTCAGCCCTGAAGTGGTCAGGCAGTTGGACTAGATGATGATTGTAGATCCCTTACAACTGAAATTCTATTCTATTCTATTCTATTCTATTCTATTCTATTCTATTCTATTCTATTCTATTCTATTCTATTCTATTCTATTCTTATTCTATTCTTATTCTTATTCTATCCTAA
>Ga0065711_1044916_pt1 | contig 13804 bp, 8 predicted proteins | sample Hoacrofraction12_FD_59098 | JGI IMG/M metagenome (GOLD analysis project Ga0065711, IMG submission 59098) | Hoatzin crop microbial communities from Cojedes, Venezuela - Epithelial fraction 12 v2 (version 2) | ecosystem: Host-associated > Birds > Digestive system > Esophagus > Crop | place... | reverse complement strand
AGTCAGTAGTACATAGGGCTTCTGGTATGCTGGTTGAGGGAGACAGGTGAGAAAACAGCAAGAGGGGCTATAGTAAAGAGAGTGGGTGAGTGAATTAGCTTGTGGTACCTTTAGATTTGTAGCTTAGATATGTAGTGTGATGATGAGACAAAAAGTGGGAGGCAACAGGAGTTTAGAAATCAGATGGTTCTCTTCAGCTGGTGCTTGCTGAGTAAACACGAAGCTTGTGCTTAGTGCCTCTACCTCCTTCCATGGGCTGTTACATGCTAGCAGATACTAGCAATGCTGCTCAGTCTAAACTGAGCCAGCTGCTGGCATTTTAATTGCATAACCTACATCTAGTAACAGACACAGCAGAAGCTGTCGTCCTCTCACCTGCTACGGAAGGAACTTTTAGTCTGTAAAAGCACAAGGCTGGCCTGATCCTACAGGTATCTGCTGCCACTTGAATTCTGGGCTGAAAGGGAAATCCCTGGCCATTGGTTCGATTGCTGTCCTTAGGACATCTGAGTGTCTGTTCCTGTTTTGCTATAGATGATTTCTGTATGTGGCGAAGTTGTCTGTGCCAGCCTGGCAGCTTTATCCATAAGCAGCGATGGTTGCTGCCTCTTGACTTCCCAAACCCACTGTCCTCAAAGCTGCTGCTGCTCACTGGCTCCATTGAGGAACCCAGAGCCTGGCGCCCTGTGAGAGAGCAAGAATCCTGCAAAAGATCTCTGCTGCAGTGGATCACTATGCAATCCCTAATTATTGTGACAGCAGCTTCTTATGCAGCACTTAGAAAAGTAAAGAGTATCTGGTATAGCAGGGCAGAAAGACACCCTCCTTCTAAAGGTGTGCTGTCCTGGCGACACTAAGGGACAATCCTTAGGCAATGCAATAGAGCTGCTTTGTCACAAAGCAGTAAATAATTTTGCAGAAGTCACTATGTCCTCTGCTGCACTGTGTGATGGACCCTGGTACCTGTTGAATGTAGCTACATCCTTGCTGCAGACCAGCTCTCCCTATCCAGACTCTTACCTGGCAAGTTTGTTCTCTTATCCTTTGCCTCAGGTGGATGGTAGTATCGCTTCTGTATTCCGTAAACTTTTGTTCTTGAGACTGGAAACATGGATTTTATCTTTTTTTAAGACAAAGATCCTGTTCTGAGCAGATTCATTTTATGTTCTGGTTCTTTAAGGAAGGCATAAAAGATCATAGAGTCAAGGCATGCATGCGATTTGTATGGAGGAAATAGGCAACTCTATGCCTTTTCATCTATGATTCCTTACCGCAAAGATCAGCCAGATCCTGTCTGCTTAGCTGTTTTGTGAATCTGGGGTGAAATAAGTTGATGGCTCTGCCCATTTTCTAGTACAGAGAAGTGCATGTATGTACAAAATACAGCTAGTTCTAGAAATGGATGTGTCTCTGCTGTGCTTTGCATAGAGGTCTAAATGAAGTTTTGAGACTGAGCATGCCTTCCCTGGATGATCTGATTGCAGCATGATAAACTAGTGGGCAAGAGATGGAAGCCCCATAGCAGTGCTGTCCACGCTGCATTCAGCTGGGAGTGTGTTGGGTCAAATGATTGATTGATCCAGTATTTGAAGTCCTTTTGCGATTTGATCTTGATTTTTAGTATTTTGACGGACTTTTCTTTGATATACTAAAGCATACCTCGGGTTCTAGTAGCATCCTGCTCTTACATCAAGCTCCAACCTCATTGCTGCTCCCTGTGTTCAGTTGGAAATGGACAGACACCATTTGTGGCTGCTGGAATATCCTGAGTCACTGATTACCAGCTGGCATGTGTGCTGCAGTTTTAATTTCTTCCTTTACGACTGCACTCCCTAGAGGAGACTTGGAACAATTGCAGTTGTTAGCTAAAGCATGTTATGTGCACTTGTCTGGATCCACACAATTGGTGGAGAACCTCCGACTACGTCTATGGGGTGAGCTGCCTGTGATTTGTTCCTGTATGCCTGGTGTTTCCATACCAGAAAACAGAACAGATGTAGGAACATTTAAAAATGCATTTTCTTAATATTTACTAGTAAAATATCTGCATTGTGGAGATTGAGATATGATGTCTTCGTTAAATAATTGGTGGAGACAAGTGATGATTCCAGTAATGCTCTTAGAGTAAGATAAATTGTGTGAAAATGGATGAAATATAAGGATCTAGACAGGTGATGAAAGGTAAACTAGTGACTTGCTACACTGGCAAAGCTCTGCTAGCAGCAGCATGGGTCCACCACATGGGAGCTGACAGGTTATCTGTTCTGTCCCTTCTGTCAGACACTTTTGTTGCGCTGTGTTTATCCCGCCTGTGCGGTGTCCCAAAGCAAGGCTGCTGAAGCTCAGCAGGGAAAGAATGCAACATGTTGCTATGTTATTTCATCTCACCAAAATGTTTTCACTATGTAACGCTTACTGTTAGTCTTGTACATAGCCTTGGTGAAAGCTGAAATGCAAAACACTTCATTGAGTTTTTTGACCCAGCAGGTCTTGACATACTGCTGCTGGACATGTTTCTGTCTCGTCTGAACGGCATCAGTTCCATTCCATCCTGCTAAAATAACAACATATTAAACAATATTATTCTGTCCATGCCATTTCCACCTATTGACTAAAAAGTTAAATTCTTACTAAGGTAGTTTTAATTTACATGTCATAAAATACTAGTTAATGATCAACTGACTTCACTGGCATGAAGATTGTAATGTATATAACACAGATAAATTAATGCTTGAGTGGGACCAAATGAGTTAAAGCAGCTCCTCCTGCCAAAATACCCAGTGAAGTATACTGATGTTCCATAAATCAAATCGTTGTTTGCAACAGGTTGCCAGTGTTTGCCTGGGACAGTCCATCCTGTTGGCGGGCGCTGATCCTGCTGTGGACAAGATATGTGGGTTGTGCTGACTCATGAAAATGGACACAAGTTGCGTCAGTAGAGTAAGGAGTGGCTCACCTTAGGAGCCGGATGTAGGTTTTAGTGATTCACTCTTATAGAAGAAAGTTGGGGAAAAAATACCTGAGATGGACTTTGAAGTCTGACTTGATGAAATTCTGGTTCCTCTTCCTGCACGAAGGGCTTGTCCCAAACGAGATAGTGCTATTGACAGTCGTGCACCTATCTGAAGTGTCTTGGAGAAACATGCACTATAGCTGAAGACAACAGTACTCCCAAGAGGAGTTTTCTGGGGAGGCATTGCTGACAGCTGTTCAAAAACGTGCACATGCAGTTACTCCTTTGTTCCTCCTTTTGTAGATCTGACTCATCCGTCCCTGTCCTAAACACACCACTTCCAGTATTTTCTTTTCTCTCCTCTAATTTACTTCATATTTTGTATCCTTCAAACTTTCTTTTGTATCTATGGGCTTAATTGGGTTAAATCCAGTTGCTCTGGCTTCTACTTTACCTCTGCTTTACACCTGCTGTGTAAATGACTCCTTTCTGCTCTTCCTTCTACCTGCACAGAGTTACGTGCACCCGACTTCTCAGCAGGCACTAGCCTAATGTTTCTTGATCTTTTGCAAAGGTCTGATGCTAGGGAAGATTGATAAAATCTTGTCTGGTGTCTTTGTGGACTCATAATTGCACCTATCCCCTTCTAGTGAGTGAGGGAGCCCACGGAATAAACAGCACCTTCTGCAGGCCAAGAAACCATTAATGAAGGCTAGAGGACAACAATGCAAAGGCCCTACAGAGCCTCTGGTATCCAGCAGAATTCAGGAAGATGTGTTGCGCTTTTCTAAAATGATGAGAAATCAGATCTTGGTGTAGAGAGTCCTATGGCATAGGAAGGGCAGAGAAGCCTTAGTGCAAAGTCACAAGCCGTTCTCACTCGCAGTTAAAGCCCCTGTTGCCCTAGGCAAACACAGACCCTGTCAGCATCCTGCAGCTTGCAGTACAGAGATGTGACCAAAATAGCTTCACAACTTCACAATGTGGCTAAAAATAGCTTGCAGGTCATCTTTTTCTTAAAGGTAGTGGTGACATCAGTGGGAGAGCACTCTTGCTGCTGTTCAGTGCAGGTAGAACTGGGTAAACAAAGGGGGAACAGCAGCAGCTTATTTAGCTAAGCAGCCTTGAGGAAAGAAAGGTGATAAGGAGTGGGAAAGGATTAAGGAGGTGCAGCAAGAGAGATGGACAAAAGCATCAAAGGCCACAGCAGACCCTCTGCCACTGACCAAGATACTTTGCAAGACATCTTGTCCCTGGGGTTTTATTTCCATGATGTTTAAGAGGCATCAGTCTGCCCATTTATGTCTCCTCGTGGCCCGTGTCGGGATGTGTCACTGGGCTGGCTGGCCAGCCAACAGCAGCGTGTTTCTTGCTCCTTATTTCCAGACAGTGAACACAGCCCATGACCTCACCTCTGGCCAGTGACAGATCGGAGGGTACGGCCATGGCAATGTCAGGTGTGTTGTGCTGTAGCCATTCAGCCAGGCAGTTGATCTTTTACAGTGTGATTTGCATGTGGAAAAATCTGGATGGCCCTTAGTTCTAGGGGGATTTGGGCCAAAAAAAGGCTGTTTTTATGGGGTTGAACTGTCTGTTGTTGTAAAGCATTACATTTTACCAAAGGAGCAAAACTCCTCACCATGACCCTCAGTTTTAGTCTCTTGTGTATATTAAGTCTGGCCACAGAGATAAGTCTCAGCCAAGTTTGGAAGTTAAGTGCCTGATTTGAAATGCTACGGGAATCTAATGTAGGTTATGAGAGGTTTGCCATGCCTGCAGTCGCCTGTGTTGCTGAGGGAAGTGTACTGCAGCAGGCTGTGCTAGCTAGCGAGGATTTCCTTTGTGCTGCAGGTTTCGTGCCTAGTGATTTTATGGTGCTGAAAGGGAGGAAGGAGGTGACAAAATTGTGAAAAACTGAGGCCAGGTCATTACTGTCAGACGAGGACAGAGTCCTTTAGCCAGTCAGATGTGACAGAATGTGCTTGCTGATGCTGCTACCAGGAAGCTTGAGAGAAATGTGACTGAATGATAGCAGTGCGCATGTGCCTTTGGAGAAAGGAGGCTATCTGTAAGCTCTTGCAATGCTTTTCTCTGCCCAGCAACATCGTTGCTTCTTTTCCTTGCATTGTGCTTAAGCAGCTGTTCTGCATTTATGATTTGATCTATTCTTCGTATAGGGCCATCTTCACACTGCGCCATCTTCATTGTAACAGCAGCTATCCGAGATGAAGGACAGCCTAGGACCTCGGGTTTGCTTTGAGTAAGCACTATAAATAGGGCAAAAGTACTATAGTTGCTGTAGTCTGAAATGAATGTAAAAGCCTCGTCGGACCAGCCCCAGTCTCCGTCTATGCAAAATGGCTCCTGTTGCCTTGAAAGAGGGTGACTTCAGCCAAATGCATCTCCAAATTGACAAGTTTGGAGAGAATTCTGGGAGAGATCCGCTTGCTGAGGGTTTCATTTGATGCACAGCTAAGCTGAGCTGAAAGTCAGCTGCCAGTAAAAAAGGAAGCTTTACATCCCTAGTAGTGTGCTTCTGTTGCGTTTTGAAGCTACAGGCCACACTGATTGCAGACTGTAATTAGAATAGGTTATAGGTAAAATCAACACCACTCCCATAATCACTTCGCACAGTCATTTCTGAGCAGTGCAGTACAGCTCTCACCACAGCCTGCTCCTTCCATTCAGTGAGAGTTGCTCCCTGGTCTGCCCTGCCCAGCTTGCAAATGTAGCTCATCAGCCTCTGCTTCTTTGCAAATGAGCTGTGTAGGTAATGGCAGGAGGAGGAGGCAGCTCAGCAACCTGCCTATCCCAGTCAGTTGTAAAGGCTCCCTGCTTCTTAGGCTTTCTGGAGTCATTTGCCACATGAATCATGTGGGTATGAAACTTTGTTGTTTCCCTAAATGCTCTGCCTTTTGCAACAGGAGGTCGTTTCCCAGTGGGGAAAACAGGCTGTTGGTGTGGTGGCCAGTCAGCTTGTCATCTGGATAAAATCCAGAGCCGATTAGTTTGGGTGCAGCACTGTGCTAACACAGGCAGAATGCACCCAGACTGGCTCCTGTCTAGATAGCACTGATCATCTCCCCACACTGCTCTCTGCCGTCCCCGCATCAGCGTGAGCACAGGTCCCCCTCCTTGCCTGTGCTGGCATGCCCACAGCAAACCATAATTTGCACGCAGTGCTGCTTGCCTGTGTCTCGATTGGTGGCAAACCCTCCCAAAGCAAATAGTGATTTGCCTGTCTGCACTGACTCAGCTATGCTGAAGCCAGGAATCGGAGTTAAATCCGGTTCAGTACAGTCTATAGGTAAAGAATAGCTCTCCATAGCACATACTGAGGCATTTTAAGGGAACTTGTCTATGTCCCAGGAAGTGCAGTGAAGTGAGCAATGCTGCATTAGGAAAGAGAGCCTACCCAGGAGTCATTAATGTCTCAACATCTGTAGCCCTGTGGTTGTAAGCACTGGGAGTTTTCTGCCCTTGCCTGCAATTACGAGCTAGCAACTGGGAATTCAAAGGAATCTGGGTTATCTTTAGGAAGCAAGTACCTACTCCTTGCCTCTTCTCAGGAAGCAAGGTCCTTCATTACAGCCTGTCATGGCAAGGGGCTCAAAGATAAGGAGGAAGGGCAGGAATCCTGCTGGGCTCCACTTCTTCAGCAACTCTAAATATTTTCCGTAGTCCTAGCACTGTGAGTCAGCATTTCTAGAGCCTAGACTTGCTTACAGCAGCAATGAGTGAGATGGTACTAGGTAGGTGGGGTGTGGAGGTACACATGTGTCTAAAATGAGGAATCCTTTGCCCAAGGCGCAAGTGGGGAAGTTACCAACTGTCTTTCTAAAATAGGACTAGCAGGGAGCAAAGGACTGGATACCCTGAACAGTAACTGCAGTGAAGCCATTTGCAGGGTAAGGAGTTTCCTAATGTGAGTAAGGGAGTTGGAACTTCACAAAGCTGTATATATCATGTTGTCTTAGTTCACTTAAAAAAAGGACTCTGCAAATATTTGGGATTATCGGTATAGTGGGATAAAGGTAACACTTCCCACCTCAAGTGGCTATGGATGCATTTTGCGTTGGTCTGGCCAGACTGGCTGCGTGGCAAGAAGACTCCCAGAACCGTTCAGGTAACAGACCAGACACTGAGGTTTCTATTCCGAGTCCATCCCTGCACTGGAATAAGGAACATGAGCCGTGGGATATCTTAGATCACTGCATGCAAGGTTTCTGCCCATGCCTGGCTGCTCAGCCTGGATGGATCTCATGGCAAAGGGAGGTAACACTGAAAACAGTATGGATTATTTTAGATCTGCAACCTCAGGTCTGCAAAGGTATTTATTTTGAAAATTGTAGTTTCCATAGCAATGTAGTGCTGTTCTCTCTCATCTCTCTCCTATTACTCCAGTCTTAGCAGCCATTAGGTAAATTATCAGTGAGACAAACCTAAGCCTTTTTTTATCTGGAGTGATTTTATATATGTTGGTTCCTTAGTGAATCAGAGCCAGTTAGTCAAGGATTGACTCATATCCTTTCCTGGTGCCGACATGAGGTCTATTGCAGTGTAAAGATGATAATGAAGAATGAATATTAGTAATTGGACTTGGTGTATGAATTACTAGGTTACTTTCCTGTAGAGTGGAGGTCTTATATCTAGAATTCTGGATTAATTCTAGATGAGCCATTTATGTTATGTCTTCATATTTTCACTTGTGTTTCACTATAGCTTCATTAGGACATAATATTCTTGTTCCATACATGTAGTAAATAAACTCTTTTGTACAGGTTGCTGTGTATTGCTGTTCAGCTGCTGTTCTCCACCCCAGAGGTGACTTCTGGTCACAGTCCCTTTCCCATTAACAGAGCCAGTGGTCATGGCTCATTCGTTCATTCTTCTCTTTCAATATGTACAAAAAAGCAGCAGTTTGTTGAGAAAACAAATCAAACTCTTCTTTTTTTCCTTTTTTTTGGTGGTGTTTTTTGTTTGTTTGTTTCCTGGTGTATCTTGTCTTCCTGGTCAAGGAACTACTAGTCTTGCCAGAATAGTTATGCAGGTTGGAATGTAAAAACCCCAGACTTAACCCTGCAGCAATGATGGCATGCAAAAAGCAAAGATGTAGAGATGATTTATTCTGATAGCGTAGTTTGCCTTTTAAGGAGATGGTTTAGTGAGTTCTTTTGCCTATATGAACTGTATCTCCACCTGGGGAGTTGTACCAGAATAACTGTTCCACAAAGCCTTAGCTGCGAACAATAGCCTTTGCCCTGTAATTCAGTCCTCACGCGCAGGTATGCAGTGAAGTAAAGAAACTGTGTGGGAGAGCAAGAGTGATACCAGATTCTAAGATAAGGAAGCAGGGCTAAATATGAGGCGAGAGTTAGCCTTTGACTGTCTTCTGCAGTGTTGTCACTTAGTAACTAAAATACCTGAATTTTTATAAATTGGAGCATAGATCAATGAAGTTGAGGATGCAATAACTCCTCTGTGGAATCTAGATGTTAACAGGCGTCTGCTGCACAGTGACTGTTGCTTGCCTTGCCAGTCATTACTGGTCTCTGGTGCCTTGCGTTCTCCTCCCTGTCTAGCTAGAGCCCTCAGCTGGCTTGTTTACATTCAGTTCATGAGTTCTTCAGAGTAGATGGTTTTATTATGAGTAAGTTCTGCCCCCCTGCTTCTATTTGAGCTCTCCAGGTGCTGGATACCTAGCAGAAATCTCCTCTTAAATCCTAAGAGGTAGAAGTTCACTTGTGCCCTGAAGAATGATAGATAATAATCCTTCTAAACCCTCTATTTTAGATGTTAAATATTTACTTTTAGTTGAATTATGCCCGTCCTTTGAGAATAGTAATAATACCTCACTCTTCGCAATGTTGCATGTCAGTGAATTCCATGTATGTTTTATGCAAGGCATTAAAATGTGGTTGCTTATCTTTTAATTTACCTTTTTTCCCTTCGTGTTCTTGCATTATAATGTTTTGAGATAAGGTGAACAAAAGTTCTCAAACTGCTATCTCTAGGCTATGCATTCTGTAATACCTTCACTGTGGACTTTTTTATTCACTCCCTTAGAGGAGAATGGTCCCAGTCTTTTTAATTTTCCTTCAGACAAGGGCTCTTCTCAGTCCCTAATCTTGTAGTCAACTGTCATTGCTCTGTGTCACATAATGAAACAGCCATCATAGTAATAACTCAAATAATAACCCTTCCAGAGTCACTGTTCTGCCAGTGCCAGGCATTGTTAGGTTGGAGACCCTGAGTCCAGACACAGGTATTTAAGTCCCCACATGCCAGATGCAGCCATACCCAGTGCATACTTAAAAAATAGTAACTAATAAAAAATCCCCGTTTCAAAATAATACATGCTTGGTATCCAAATGCAATGAGAATGAAATGTAAGTGACTAGCGGCCTTGTGACTGTTGTGTTGTATAACAAGATAAAAAGTGCTTGGGATTTGTGGATTGAGCTTTTTCTCGTTTGTCTTCCAGAGGTCAAAGTCTACTGCAAGCAGTGACAGATAGAATCCCCCATGTAAGTCAGGCTAGACTGCCTGCACGTCAGGTCCTAACAGCAGGGCAGCTTTTGCAAGAGCACCTTGGAAGGTGTTTGTGCGGATTTCTCTGTGGTCCCTGTGATGATCCTAGGAAGCAGGAGGAGGTCCAGAACTGTCTGAAAGCCCAGAGCCAGGATTCTTTGAAATCCCAGACAAGGAATGATGAGAGACTTGGCTGAGGCCAACCTGCTAGCCTGCCTCCTGTGCTGCTTCTTATATGTGTCCAAGAAGCTGCCTCCAGTTTCTATGATTGCACTCTAGTAAACAATTTTTCATGCAGATATGGGCAGCAGATGTTACTTGTGCCTGTGTGAACACTTCAGTGTGTTTACAACAGGGGACGTTCCTCAGCTCTAGCCCTGTTAAACAATGGATGTAGCCACCAGAAGGAAGTCCCACTGGTTACAGCCATTCTGTTATGGCTCGTTCAAAACACTTTGAAGGGTGGTCACGCCATCTCTCTTTGGGCATTCAAGGGGATTGACTCACAACTATGAGCAAAATAAAATTAGATGGCTTAAGTAGCTGCAACCCCAGCTGTGCCCCCACTGCCCAATTCCCAGAAGGGGTCATCCCTGCAGCAGGGCTGGCTGTAGAAGGCAGCTCCCGAGTCGCTGTAGTGACAGCCCACTCTTAAGGGCATTAATATTTGTCTGGCTCCCCAGTGAAACAGTTCAGGAAGCCTAACCAGAATAAAAATGTGCACTTTTTCATCTGAAGAATTGCCTTTTAGTTTAATTTCTCAAATGGGCTCAGAGAAGCACCAGTGCTGCTGCGAGGGCAGGGCAGAGGCAGGCAGGCAGAGATGACCTTCCCTTTTGGGAGCAGCTAGCCGTTAGTCAGTTTTGCTGCCTCACAAAATCATGCCCTGTGGTTATTTTTGCTGCTGGGCTGCCTTAATTTTCTGGAGAGCGAATGAAGGATTAACACAGAGTGCTTATGGCATTTGGAAGTTAAGTTTTTAGAAAAAAAATCTTAATTCAGTATATGCTTTTATGTGGAAATGTTTAAATTGTTAGGGCTGGGAAAGGTAAGTGACCAGGGTATCCATGCCTGCTGTTCAGTTAGGGGTTAAATGGAGAGGCTCCACCTTACCTGAACGTAATTTCGAAGGCCAGCATTGTGAGCTCAGTGAGGATAGCTGTACCCCTGGTCAAGCCGAAGGCTGCAAGGAGCACTGCCACCCCCATCACCCATCCTGACTAAACTACTGCTGAGACCCGAGTCTTCCTCCAACACTTGAACATCAAGTGGTAAATCAGGACTGCATTGTACTGAAGTACATCGGACTTCAGGGGCCAAATGTGGCAAGGTTCTGAATAGTACAGTTATAAACATACCTGGAACTAAACATCTGCTTGAGTGCTTTGTTAGGCTGGATGTGTTGGAATATAGAGCATTTTGCAAGCCTGAATCCTTGCTGTAAATGAAAACATTGTGGCGAAAAATGTAAATAAATGCCACGCATACTTTGTATAAGAGCCCTTCCCAACATCTATAAATATGGCGATTTTGATGCTTCGCAATTTTGAGTCTTAAAGTGGGAGACAGACACAAGAAATATTACAAAGCCAGCATTTTCCTTTTTACAGATTAATTTCATAGTTTTTTTGAACTTACCTGAAAACACTTAACAGAAATTGAATGTAGTGTCTTAGAGGATTGCCTTTGAAAGGAAATTATTTGTTCTTAAAAAATCACTGGAATAGCTTCTCAGTTTAACTGCTTTTTCATATGAATTCAAAACTCATCTCGGGTCAGGCTCTCCAGGAAAACTTTCTCATGATCTCTGTAGCCATTGATTCATTCCTTGCTGCCTTCATTTTGCAGCTGTAAATGGCAGGTTCTCTGAAAAGCCATCTACTTCAAAGCTTTATAAAATAAAGCTTTGAATAAATTACTGAGCTAGAAATTGTGCTGGCTGTGCCCAACTTTGTGCCTGGATGTGGGAATACTTGGCACTGGGTGTGGAATTTTAAGGAAAATTACCTCTTTCCTTTGCATGAGACCCTGCTGGCTTGCTAGACTCAAAGAGCAGTAAGAAGGAAAACTGCTGCAGATGAGGAGGCACGGAAGTCGCTGGTTTCCCTTTTCCACGGTAAACACATCCCCAACAACTGCCAAATATTAATGCGCAGTGTAACTGGTGCAGCGCTGTGCTAACGATGGGATTAACATGCACGACAGCTTCTGAAGATGCATGTCCCAGCGGGGCAGGCCACAGACACCGGGCTGTGGGGCAGCGCTGCATGCTGGAGCTCGGAGTGCCTTTCAGATGCGTCTCTGCGCAGAGAAGGGGTGACCCACCTTGCCGCCTCGGGGTGCGGGGTGCTGCGGGCCCGTTGCTAGGGCTGTTACCGAGGGTGATGGGCTGCATTATATGGGCCGTTACTGAGGGTGACAGGCCCCAGGCTGCATTGTGTGGGATTTTTTTAATCTATTTTTGCAAGCTTTAGATAATATAATACTGACAACATGACACTTCTAAGCAGCAAAGCAGTTGCTTTGTCTTTCACAGAAGAGACAACCCACTGCCCTGAGTACTGAGATTTCTGGTATATGTGTGTGCAGAGCTGATTTGTCCATAATTGTTTGCTTTCTTAAGAGTCTTTTGAAGTGTATGTCTTCAAGCCAGTTCCTTTTATTAAAAATAAATTCTTCCAAGTCACCAATAAAATGTCAACTGTGATTAAAGCCTGACTCCTCGTTTTAAGATTTGTCTCCTAAGCAATGTGAGGTCACTCTGAGAGTCAGCGTTTGAAAGGACCGTTACTCCTGAGAGCATGGGTAAAGCCCAGAGTTCATGGCTGCTTGCTTAAACGGTTCCACCGCATTTTAAATTGCTTTGCATTGTGCTGAAAGAAATGTAAACTGTGGGGCCTGTTTGGCGCAGAACTCGTCATATTTCAGGCACCTCAAATCTTGAAAAAAAATCCTCTATATTAATGTAGAAGTTGGTATTTCTGGTAGGAAAAGTTTTACCTCTTATGTATTAAAGAGGAGGGTGGAGTGGGGAGCTGTGCTTGAGGCACAAACTTTCAGCTATGTTCTGTTGAAATAGAACTTGGGAACTATAAAATCTCTGGGCAAGGGCTCTTTTGTACAGTGCCCAGCAGAACAGAGCCAGAGTCTGATAGGGCTTCGCGGACATGGGAACTTTGTTAATTCTGTTTATTAAAATACTAAAAAAATATAGATGGGCATTAAAGTTCTAAGTGCAAGCCCTGAGAAGCGAGGAAATACTATTTTTGAGATCATCTATGCAGCTTATTTATTCTTTTTGTGCACATTTTTGTGCCTGCTCTGGGTGACCCTGCTTCAGCAGGGGGGTTGGACTAGATGACCCACAGAGGTCCCTTCCAACCCCTACCATTCTGTGATTAACTGCAAGTTTTTAATTACATTATTACATTTCCTTTTGTTGCTCTCCCTCCCTGTTTGCTGCGATGCACACTGTATTTGGAGGCAGTTCATCACACCGGAGAATCATCTGGAGCAGGACTCCAGCCTACACGTGTCCACCTCGGGTCTCCCCATCCCTCTCTCTGCCCTTCCCCTACCCTCCCGAGTAGCTCCTGCCTCGGCTCCTCGCTGCTCTGCATTCAAATCATTTGGGTGCTGCCTGAGTGTCTGGAGAACCCTGGGGTCTCTGCGCTCTGCTGAGGAGGGAACTGGGAGCTGCTGGCCGCAGAGGTGACCTGAGGGAGAGCCCCGCTGGCCTTTCCTTCTGCGGCGGAGCAGGCCGAGAGCAGAGGCAGGAGCTGGGATCATTCAGCTGCCCAGTGTGCTCCAAGGGGGACGAGCAGGGGCTTGAAAGGGTGGCAGCTACCTTACAAATTTTGGCAAGGTGCGAGTCGTGTCCCCCCCTCTGCTCTCAGGCTTTGCGACCACCGGACCGGGATGTTTTTGTTAAGCATGGGTCGATCTCCAGTGTTTCTCCCAGAGGTAGGCAGGGGGATTTGCTGGAACCTACTTTTCCCTGGCCAGAGCGGGGAGCGGCGGGGCCTGGCCCGGGCTGCGCTGCTGCCGGGCGGCTGCGGGTGGAGCCCGGGAGCGGAGCGGGGCCCCTCCACCTCCCGCAGCCCGGCCCGGCCCCTCTCCGCGGCTGGAAACCCGGCAGCCTACGGGCTGGAGACCCGGCAGCCGCTCGCCCGCCGTCCCTCCCCGCAGCGCTCGGCGGCGGGCCGCGGTTTACTCGCTCCTTCACGGTACACGCAGCTTTGCAGCACCCAGAGCCGGGCGCGGGTTAGGAAACCCCCGCTCCCCGCGGCAGGCTCCCAGCCCCGCCTCAGCGGCCGGGGG
>Ga0065711_1044915_pt1 | contig 13804 bp, 4 predicted proteins | sample Hoacrofraction12_FD_59098 | JGI IMG/M metagenome (GOLD analysis project Ga0065711, IMG submission 59098) | Hoatzin crop microbial communities from Cojedes, Venezuela - Epithelial fraction 12 v2 (version 2) | ecosystem: Host-associated > Birds > Digestive system > Esophagus > Crop | place... | reverse complement strand
CTCTTACGAGGACAGGCTGAGGGAGTTGGGGCTGTTCAGCTTGGAGAAGAGAAGGCTCCGGGGTGACCTTAGAGCAGCCTTCCAGTACCTGAAGGGGGCCTACAGGAAGGTTGGAGAGGGACTTTTCACAAGGGTGTGTAGTGATAGGACAAGAGGGAATGTCTCTAAACTAAAAGAGGGCAGATTTAGATTAGATATTAGGAAGAAATTCTTTACCATGAGGGTGGTGAAACACTGGAACAGATTGCCCAGAGAAGTGGATGTCCCCTCCCTGGCAGTGTTCAAGGCCAGGCTGGATGGAGCTCTGAGAAACCTGGTCTAGTGGAAGGTGTCCCTGCTCATGGCAGGGGGGTTGGAACCAGATGATCTTTAAGGTCCCTTCCAACCCAAACCATTCTATGATTCTAAGAGCAGCAGAGGTGACCACTCCTTGGCATTTTAAGAAGGTAGGATCAGAGCAGACATTGCTGTGGCCCCATGCTATGCATGGCTCTTCAGCCTGCTGCATGTGTCCGAGAAGACTTTGGCTTCTACAGCTGGAGGAAGGACTGCTCTCCATGGGTGTCAGAGATGTGGAGGAAGGGCTTGACCACCTCCCCTCCTAACTCACTGGCATAACTCCTATTGATTTAACCACGAGTATGACCAAATTGTTCCTTTTTACATTTTGTAGTTAAATTTGGTTTACCCTTGGGGAAATATATTTTTTTCTCCCGTTTTCTGATTTCAGTGGTTTTTCTACTTACTGAGCAGAACTTTCATCCCAGCCCTCGAAGAACTGTCAGAAAGAGCTCCATTAAGACACTTTGCTGTGCTTTCTTGCTCCAACATTGACTGTTATGTCTGCCAAACTCTGGTCAGACACTAGCATGCACTTACCTAATTATGGGATTTTCCAGCCTGCCATTGTATGCCTTCCCAGTTCTCACAGTATTGATTCTAACTGGGATCCTTGCAACACAGGGGTGGTTTGCCAGATCCTTCATTCCCAGCTGGGAGAAGATGTGTCAATTCAGTGCATATCCACCGTTTCTGCCCCAGTCACTGTTCACTGCCTTACAACACTGTCATTCACTAGATACCTTAAATACATCTTTCAAAACAAAAGAAAAAACTCCACACAAACAACCTTAAATGCTAACTACACAATATGCTACAATATACATGCACTGGTCTACAGTTTTGCTACGTGAAGAGATGAATCATTTGGTCAGATTTTCGCATGTGTGCTCTGGTGCACAATAAATACTGCACTGTTAGATCTCCGAGGCAGGTGAATGTGCCCTCACTGAGGGGAAAAAAATCACCCTGGTTTGTACTAATGATAGCCACGGTGAACTCCAGGACAGAAATAATGGGAATTTCCTCTTGCAGTTTCATAAAAACAATGCTGAGTACTCACAGACACTGAAACCACCTTGAATCTAAGCTTCCTGAGAGGCAGTTTGCAGTCTCACACAGTTAACAGTCTAGATCCTTTCCTCCTCCTCACACCAGTTTTCTCTCTCAATTTCATAGAAGGCAACCTACAGTTGTCCTAGAATTTCAGAAAGTGATAATTTTCTGTAGAGGTGGTTTATCTGACATTGGGCCTATAGCACAGGAGGGCACTTGCAGCTTCTAATCATCCTCTCCATCTGTTCACCATACGCAATGTTGATCTTCAAATTACACAACCTACACAATCCTGAAAGAGTCTTTTACTTTCCGGTAGGACAATCTGGTCCTTCCCTTTCCCCGTTTACTGCAATCTGCAGGATCCTTGCGCTGCCGCACATACGGAGAATGAGAACATATCAATCCACCCTAAATGACCTCGAAAGGCTGAATCAGTTAACCAAAATAGGCAGAAACTGCAGATTCCCAGTAGACTTCCCCCCCCTTGAATTTATTTGTAAATCCCTCTTTTTGCAGCCCAGACCCTGCAGTAAGACTCCAATTATAAATGTACACGGTGACAAACAGTGCCAAAATTATTAGGTGTCAGTGCTACTGTGGGACCCAAAATACTGTTCCTTGCAGCCTGCCCTGAGCCCTTCTGGCCAGTGTAGACTGGTTCTGCCTCGGGCACCCGGCCTCAGAGCTGGCCCAGCTCAGCACTGTGCCACCCACACCTCTCCCCGCACTCTGCAATGTGTCTGCGACAGCATGGATGGGCAGGAGGGGTGACGAGCCAGCTGGCAGTACTGTGCTCCTCCTTCTGCCTGGGAGACAACCGTTTCAAAGCAGAAATACAGTGGGTGACGTTTCCAGGAGAGAAAATGGGCAACTGTGATGAGGAAGGGGAGAACCCAGACACTCCAATGCCTGACCATGGGTGCTCCCACAAGCTCAGATCAAATAGGAAGCAGTTCAACACAGAGAAGAGAAAGATATGAAACAGCTATCCAGCCCTCTAAAGCCTCAAATGACCCTTTTGTCTGAAAGATTTGGTAGTAACAGAGCTTCTTGGGATATTTCCCTGTACTAGAAATATTGCATGTGCTGTTCCACCACTGTACTGCTGCTGCCCATCACATCCATCCTGCTAGCAGCAGATGAAAGCTGCTCCAATAAAGGACAGCTGAAATACTGGCTCATTGTCAGAAACACTGTCACCGCAGTGTCTGGTTTCCATACTACCATTGCATACCTTGTTGTGGCTTCAGTGCAGTGATCCCCAGCCGGGGAGCTGAAAGCGAGATGTCATCGGTGAAGCCTGAGATCACCCGTAGCAACCACGCTTCACCACCAGCAGCAACCCTCCTGGCCCACAGAGACAACAGTGCGAGATGCTGCTCGCAGCATGCCACTTGCTCAGTATCGTCAGCCACGAGCCAGCAAAGGAGGAGACCATGGTGATAAGCGGCACAAAAACCTGCCAGATACGTTTTTAAAAAAAGATAAAAACCCCCAAAAAACCTAAACCACACTCAAACACTAAAACAGCTCCATCTGCCCTGTAGCCAAAAGCTGCTTCACAACACAGAGATCAGCAACACAGGGTAAATTAGCCCAAGTAGGGACAGCCAGGTTCTTAATGCCACTTAAGGGCACCTAGTATATGGCTAAGGGGCTGCCATCACTCTGGCACCTTTACCACGCATCAATGGCTGGTAACACTGTAGACACTACAAGACTGTTTTTGATGCTGTTATCACAAGCCATTGAATCTGCGCTTCCCTTAAAGCTCCATCTCCAAGACATCTGTGAAAATATGAGAATTCAGCTTGCATGATGTTTTTATTAGGTCTTTATCCCTCCTCTTTCTGGAGAGAGTTTGTATAAGCACTACTTCTGACTTAAGACCTGAAGTAAAACAAAAACATCAGGATGTATTTTGTTTTCATCCTAACATTTACAAATCATTCTTAGAAGTATTTTAGGCTAGGCACTTTAAAAAAAAAAATTCTGACCTAATATTATTAGAAAGTGTCTCCAGCATAAACACCGAAGGATACCAGGAATGAGTGCAAAGGGATGATTACCATTGCCTTGCCCCCACATACGCCCCCAGTTTAGCAAGAAGACCTGAGAAGGCAACAGTACCACTTTTCCACAACACTCAATATCATTTGTTAACCATAGTACAACATGTTAGTTGTAGATTTCTCTGCCTCACAAATGGAGCCCTAATACACAAATCCCTGCAAGAAACAAAACTTCCAAGACATGCTTTGGTTTGGGGCAAACTTACCCCGGGCATCAGACGCAGCGCGTCCTTCTGACAGCTGGGGCAGAGGCAGGGAGCAAGCTGAATGCTGTGCTACAGCCCCAGTGCTTGAAGTCTCCAATTCAATAAACATTGTGATGAGTAAGAACTTGATGTTTCTCTTTCAAAATGTTTTTTTGTCTGTATTGTTGTTACATATTAGCTCTGCCGGCTAACGTGGCTGTGGATCCTTGTAGATTACAACTGAATTTAGTAAGCATCAGGTTTGCAAACGAGAAGTAATGAAGAGTGTACATTTCATTATTCTTTGCTTCATATACATAAATGTTCATGCACTTTATTTACGTGATCACAGGTTACTAAACCACTCCAGTAGCTGCACAAAGCAACTTCGAATCAAGCCATTCAGTATCAAGATTTTCACATCGTCCAAATAACTTTTTATTATTTTTTAATATCAGGAGAGATAAAATTCATAACGGGTCAGGGTGGATTTAGTTTTCTGGAGTGTTATTTTTCAGAAGGAGCAAGGGCTGACAACTCCTATTGTCTCCAGAGGAAGAGACATGGGTACACCACATTTGCAATCGTATCCTAAGCAGCAGTTCATAACTGCTTGCCAGGCTTCACTGCGACAACAGGAAAGAAACAGAGGGCACGGATAAGCCTCAGCTACAAAGGAACAGGTTCCTGCACAGCAACCTTTTCAGTCCTGTTCCTAGAAAGAGCTGAGTGCAATTTTAAGAAGGAACAGGACATTAATAAATGGGCCCTGGCATGGGAATTACCTCCCAAGGACCAGTTGATATTTATGACTTAAAGTTCCAAGAGCCAACATAGCTTTTACACTGCCTAAAAGAGGTAACTTAGGAGAAGACGTCACCCTGATGGGTGCCCTTTACCTCCATTGCCAACAATCCTGTGGTGAATATACCAATATTTGTGTGTCCTATGCTCACTGGGGCCAAGGAGATATTGTCCCCTGCCTTGCTGGGGATCATATCTTCTTCCTGCTAGCTCCAAACACATCCCATTCTAAGATCAACACATTCAAATGAAGAAAACTTGCAACCCAAGATACAGTACTTATCACTGACTGATCATGTCGCAACATGCATAAGATTATCCTCTTTCAATACACTTAATTATGCATAGAAAATCTTACAAGCCTCTTAAAACCATAACATACAAATATTCATACACTGTTAGGCAGAGCCCAAGTTCCACCACAAATGGCCTTATCTTCTGCCCAGATTATCAGTACACCCCCTTTTAAGGAGTAATTGGGCAAGAACCTGGGGGAGATAAATACTACTTTTTCACTAAGTAAGAGAGAAAAGTGTGGGCATTGGGGGGTAGGGCTGCAAGATACAAACAGTAGCAAGATATGATACAAGCTCAGAAATAAGTTTAAGAAGCGTGAATGTTGTTGTAACAGAAGCTAATGGAAGACACTCAGAATATCGTTAGCCGTCGTGGGATGCCTCCCTTTGCCAGGGATGCTGGTGGCAATATGATTGATATCCCAGGTACAAAAGAACAAGGAAGTGGGTTTCAGCATGGTTTTTAACTCAAGACCCTGGGGGGAAGGAATTAGTTCAAGCCTGGAACAAAACTCTGGAAATTAACGATAAAACAGACAGAAGGGTCAATGTACTATAAGGGACACATCTAAAGCCATTATTTTATAACAGCTGATGGCAATAGCTGCTCAGGAGGGAAAAAATAAAATGCTGATTTTACAGATATTCAGGGGGTGGGAATTAGCACTCTAGGGAAAAAGAGCAGAAAAGATGGCAGGATACAAAGGTGCACCAAGATTTATTGAAAACCAGGGGGGAAATGTAAGCTAAGGGAAATGAACATTCAGAGCACAGAAAACAGACACCGCAAAGCACATTAATTAGACAGAATACTAAAGCAGCCTATATTAAAAAATAAAAAGCAAAAAAGACGACAGCTCACTAACAAAACCAAAAGCATCACTGCAGTCAAGAGTCAAGGTGCACAGAGCAAGAATCCCTGTGATCCCAATCACAGCTCAGCCATACTGACTAGATATTCCTCCCTGCCTTTTTCTGTTTCTGGCTACCACTGGCTAGGTAATAGCAAGCTTAATACATCTAGATTTATGATTAAAGAGTACTTATAAAAGATTGATTTGCCCTGCCTGACAGCAAGCATGAATAGCCTGGAAAAAAGAAATAAAGGGTTAGAAATCACACAGATTTCACAAGACATGAAAGGGGACAAAAGTGCTGGCCTTACTGGCTTTTATTTGAAAAATAAGTCCACCCCCCAAACTTCAGATTACATACCCCTTTGTACCAGAGGCAGGATAATAGAATGCTGCATAGCGTGATATCAACATGAATCTTGCCCAAGGAGAAATCATTGAATACATAAACAAACTTTTCCTTCCTTACATGTCTTGCATACTACACTCTTTAAATGCACGCATCAAGCCTAAGAAAACTTATGCGGAGCAGGTTAAAACACATTCATAGGGCACCATACACTATTATTTACTTGTCAAACACCACATTCACTCAAGAGGGGTTGGCTTTCAGAGAAGTCAGATAATATTGAATGTCAGGATCTAGTTCATAATAAATGGTATCTAAATGCAACAAGCCACTATACCGCTAAGGATAAAAACCTCCTATTCAGTGCTAATCAAAACACATAAGAGGTGCTAAATCTTGACACCTGAAAGAGGGATTAATACGTTCCCTGAATATAGTCTCAAGAATACTGTCACTGCCTGTGTCAGCATCCAAAATTTCTCCATTCCTCCTCACATGACGAGGGCTGTGACAACCATCCTGGTGGACTGACATGCACTGACACGCGCCAACCACAAATAAGAGAAAGATGTCAATTATTTGCTGCCAGCCAGCTGTCCACAAAAGAAAATCTAGTTGCTCTGTTGATGGGAAGGGAAGGCTCAGCCGCTCATTTACAGAGTGATCTTCAGCTTCGTTTTGAGAGAGCACCGAGTACTATGCGGCACGCTCAGAGCTCTTCAATCCCTACCTATCACATGCTGCAACTATCCAGGACTTCATCCTAAGCAGCTGTCAACTCAACATTTTCAAGAGCAACAAATTCATTAAAATTGTATAATTATGGCTGAAACTTTCCAAGATATCTAGGACATTTAATCATACAGCTTGGATTCAAATTAACAGTCTCAAATACTCCAAGGAGTCTTAGAATCCAAGACTATACATCTATATATTTGTCAAATGCCACAAATTATTCAGATTATTAAAAAGGTCTTATCCTTAAATTACTCTTATACTTTAAAATTCAGCTCCCATAGTAACAAAACTTCAAGTGAAAAGAATTCAGAAGAACAAAATTTAAAGGAACGTACACATGCTACCATGCAGATCTTTCAAGAGAGATCGTATGTTAAAAAGTAAACAGCATTGGGGACCCATCATTGGCAAACCAAACTAAAAATAAGCAAAAATCCCGTGAAAACCCAACAACACTCGTAAGTACGTAGCAGCAGGAATAGTACAGGCCACAAAGGGACATGATTTATGACACTAGTTTCATTGGGGTTGGCCAAAAGCACAGAACAAACACAAGTCAGATGGTAGGAAAAAACAGAACAAAGTTTACAACAATCTCTTCAAAATATGCATCCAAATTACAACTTCCAAATAAATCTCTAATTCCTCGTGTCCTCTCTAATTCATAAGACAGAAACTTCCCACAGTACAAAAGTCGGCTTTACCTTCCAAGTGCCTTCCAAGCACTGGGCACTAAAACTTACTAATAGAAAAACTGACGGTGTTCTCATTATTTATTTGCTCTTAAACTGAAGTAGAAATCATTATGTAAAACTTCATATTTGGAAAGGATAAAAGATATCTGAGGGAAGTTGAGATAAAATAAACTGGTAGTTACCTGCAGCCGCTCAGGGGTATGTGAAACATTAAGATAAATACAAGAGCTGGAGTTTAATGGGCAGAGTGAGGGTGAGACTGCCAAAGATAAGTGAAAAAAATTATCACACAGGATTTGCAGTTTCTCTCATCAACATCACTGCAGGGCACAGGATTATGTACGGGAACAAAATGAGGTTGCTACCCCTCAGATTCTGCCCTCTGCAATTCCACACCATGGCCAAATTTTACCATCCCCTTCTCATTACTGTTCTTGTCACAATTACGACACGCATACTATACAGTTGACGTCAGCCTGGTATCCCAGTGTTCCTTATGCAGCTTTTTCCCAGCGTAGAACTGGCTGCATTACTCTGTGCCTTTCTCTCCCCTTCTTCCATAGGGAGTCTTCATCTCAAACTAAATCTTAAATAGAAGTCACCAGCTTTTTACTGCAATCTGATTATCAATTTGCACCTCAGCAAAGGAAGGCTAGAACTCTATTGTTTTGTTAATTGTCAATTTGCATCTTTGAAAGGTGTTGTGTATTTTCTTCTTTTGGCAGGTTAGGACTAATTCTGTATGTTAACATATATGTGGGTGGTGTGGGTAAAAAAAAACATTTTCTTTCAGAATGCAATTCATTTAAAATGTGCTGCTTTATTTGTTTGCTTTTGCTAAGTTGCTTAATTTTCTCAGATAAATCTTGTCCAAAAGCTAGGAGGGACCACCTTGCCTAAGAAAGGGCTGGAAGGATAAAACTTCTTTTCCAATAAATATTTAAATAAACTTCTAAAATTTACCTGCAAAAAAAGGAAAAGTCATAAATGAAAATTTAGTTATACTTTCCAGTTACAAGGAACAACCAACAAAGGAGCATACAAACATTTCATTTCAAAGGTATCTGGAGAGTTGTAGACATCATTCTTCTGCTGACTTCACTTAAGTGAGGTACTGTTTTTTAAAAGTATCATTTTTAAAAGGACGTATGCAAAAGTGACACATGGTAAGTCAACCAACAAGCTCCAGAAAGGTCCACAGACCTGGCTGGCTGCTCACAAGACTGATACAGACCTGGTTTCACCATCTAACTGTATAAACAGGTCTGAGAGTTGCGGCAGCTTTGTATTTACTTCACTATGACTTCATAAAGACGCAACCATCCACCCATACATCTCCTTGAGATTACAGCCTGACTGACAAGCCTATCCATATCTGGACAATGCTCTCCCCGGCACCCATCCCTCCACACTGGCCCTCTTGGGGTTCAGCACCATCCACAAGTGTCAGTTTTCAGACTGCGACCACAAATTTTTCCTGCATTTTATTTTTTTGACTCCCACAAAGCCCCTTTCCTGCATTAAGGATATCACATTGATTAACTCATCAACACTATAGTTGTTAATTAATTTTCAAATGCAGAATGGCTGGAGATGCGAGCTTTTCAAATTCCAAGTTGCAAATGAAGAGGTGGCCAAAGCCACTCCTAATGAATAACAGGACAGGCTTCATCTCATACTAAGGATACAGACGAAGCTGGTACCTTGTCGTCCTACAAGTCACCATTCGAGGTAGAACTGCATGGAAGAAAAGTTTAAAGTCCTCTAAGCTACAAAAAATAGGAAAAGCCTGAAAAACACTGACCCACAAAAGTATTCTCAGTAATGCTTAAGTGACAAAAGCAAGCAGAAATTCCTGCTAAAGTATCAGACAGGCACTAAGACAAGCACTTTATACAAACACAGAAAAATTAAAACAAATAACTACAAGAAAACCTAACAAGACAGAAGGCCTTAGACTCAGATAACTCCATGTCTTATTATCACTTTCACCTAAAGCTGGATGAAGGACAGGGAGTGAGAAGAGAAGAATCAGAAAATTACGTATTGTCTATATACACTTGTAAATGCTTTGCTTAAGGTCATGTTATTTTCTTTTTTTAGGCTTGACCAGTGTTAACTTTACCTGCCTTCGAACTGGGAGTTAACAAAAAAAAAAAGAAAACAAAACAAAACAAACAAACAAAAAAACCACACACACACAACCACACACCACAAAAACACCCACAACACACCAACCCCTTTTAAAACAAAAAATTAAACAAAGTGAAAATCCTGACAACTAGATCTCTGGCTGAGCCACAGATCTCACAGAGCGAGATCAAAAAGGGAAGACTTCATGAAATTTCTATTACTAGTCCTACAGAGCTGAATCCAAGCTTTGATGGCAAAAGTATTTCAAATAATAGGCTTCCATATACTTTAACTCTGAACAACTGCAAGTCCTGACCAGCTTTGATCGCTTATAATCTGCAGAATCTGGACCCCTCTTCGTTGTGTTCTCACAACTTCAAGTTTGATTTCCAAAGAAATCTGGAAAGCAGGTTAAGAGGAACTGGAACCCTGAACGTCTGTTAAAACCATACAAAGGAGCAGGAAAGTATTTTATTATCCATATAGGAAAACCTTCTTAGTTTTACAGACTTCTCCCAGCAACCCGAGATTTGTTATAATGCCCACCAGCTATACGTTTGTGAAGATCAAGAACATTTATACCTATCCTACCAAAAGAAATATATACATCCAAAGAACAGGAAAATAAAGTGCCTCTGGCTTCAGGGAAGACTCTGCAATCAAGTCATCCTATTTTACACATAAAAGTATGCCCAAAAGTTAAAGGACTGTGTAAATTTGAGTGCTGGAGAGTTGGCAGTGTGAGCAAAACACTGAATGCAGTTCTGTTGAATCACTGGGAAAAATAACATAAAAAAATAATCAACATCTTATTATAATCTTAAGTAAACTATCAAAAACAATTCCTGTAATTGGAGTTGAAATATGACAAAAACTGACTCTTGTGAAACTCCACAAAGATTAGAGCTAGGCCTAGACTCCACCACAGCATCAGGATCTGACGTTTTTGATTCCCAGTTGTGGAAAACTTAGAAAGCAGTGAAATATTGAAAGCCTTTTCTCAAACCTAAAAAAAATATAAATAAACGTAATACCGGCCTTTAACCCATAAGCCCAATCACACGGGCAGATCCAAGCAAACCATCTAGACAAAAAGGCCTATTGCAGAGCTGGCACCCTAGTTTGATGCTACAGATTAGGAAGAAATAGAGAGAATTTATTATTGAAATTGGCTCGCCCATCCTTTCAGGATGGGCAAGCAACACAGGATGCATATCAAACAGTCTGTATTTATGCACGAACAAGCGTTATTACATAATGGAGAACTGAGATTTGTTGGGGGTTTGAGACCATAGACACAGATTAAGAGACCCAAAAGCTGTTTAGTCAGATGCTTTCCTTGATAATAAAAATAAATCTTTTCCTGTTTGATGGTTCGATGCTCAAGTGTAGCTTTGCTTTGGACCTAAATTTCTCATAGTCTTATTAAAGTATCAAAACTGGTAAGATAGTGCTTCAGCAAGTTGAAAAGTCTCACATACACATACTGAATTATCTCACCTATTCATTCTGCATTATGTCCTGGCAAAGAGAAGAGGAAAACCTTCCTCTACTGGAACCTGGTACTTTTGGCCAGCTGCATTCCCTACCAGGGACAGTGCAGTGAAGACTGAGCACGTCGTGCCACAGTTGTGCCCGTAGTGATCCTACTATCAGTATCTTGTGCGCCACTGCAATGGCTGAAAACAGACAATGCTCTAACACGTCTATACAAGAAACTGTACCTATTCACAAAGGTACAGTGGTAATCGTTTTACAAGACGTGTCAAAATCTTTCAAATACTCCACAGATCAATTCAGCACTTCCAGCAGGCCATTTAAGTACCTGGGAATAAATTTCCTGACTCAAAAGATGAAGTATGAACAAAAGATATTTAAAAAAAATCCAGTCATGACCTGAGAGGTACACTTTTCCCTTCAAACAAAAACAAATAACTTCTTCAAATAGCTCTCCCTGTTTCTTGTTTCTTCTCCTCTTGACTGCTCCAGACTAATAGTTCAAGTGCGTTTACTATCCTCCATGACTTACCCTATGCTCCACTCCAGCGCAAGGATCCTGCTGCGCTCTCCACCCCAGACCTGTTCTCCCACAGTGTGTAACACTGCCTGGGAGATGCCACATCGGTCGGGCGCAGCCTCTGGGAACCTGATTTGACCTGAGGCAAACAGGAACACCGGACCAGACCACCTGTTGGAGGAGTCCTCAGAGTCCTCCGAAAGATGAAATTCAGATTTCCTCTCCAAAATCCAAGCAATAAATTTCTAACAATTTCACTACTTCAAGAATTTCACCAGAGCAAAAAACCATCCAATTCCCACTGTTATCCTTCAGATACCCAGTAGGACTCGAAAATAATTCTCCAAGCACCAGATCAAAAGATTAGATGTGCTAAAGCCAGAGAATTTTTATGAGGAGTGTTGTTAGAAGTGTATCAGTGTACTGACAGATCAGAGACAGGAGAAGCACTTGACTCTGACCTCTGCAAAGCACGAGCTCTCTGGAGCAGAAACTCCCTCTCTCACGTGCACACTCCATACTACTGCAATACGCCAATCTTCCTGGCAGTGTAGTAACAACAATAAATAGGGAGGCAGGACTGAGCTCTCCTGCCAAAGGATATTTGAATCTAGTAAGGGGACAATGACAGGAGAGGAAAATCAAAGAGCCACAGGATTTACAAAGAGAAATACTCTGCTACTCTCTCTGCAGCTCTGTTGACACCGCACTGGCTTTACGCTGATGCAACTTTAATAAATGAATGTCGCAACAGCTCTGTTGCATCTAGCACTACTCCTGGCCCAAGCCATCAAACCCACATCCTTCATGATGCTCAGTGGAATGAGACATTTTCAAGATCTGACAGAAGGTGTCTAGAACACCAGGACAATCAGAGTGCATTCCTTTCCTATTAATTTTTGTTCTGTCAAAAACTCAGTGAAACATTACTCTGATTATATCCCCAGTTAGAAATGCTAACTTCTGCTGGCATTAAAATAGTCTGTCGAAGCCAGTGGAAGTGCCTGCCAGACCCTCACTTCCATCACTTCCTTTCAGAAGTGCATCAGTGTCCTGTTATTCAGTTTTCATGTATTTTATGATATCCATGACCTACAGTTTTAAGTTCACTTCTAGTCAAACTCACTATCAGGAAATTTTCAGTTTATTCTTCTGATATTTGCCTCTTGAATTCATCCTACAGTGTCTCATTCACAGCCAAAGTATTGCCACTCCTCTGATTTATTATCCTGTCTCTGCTTCAGAGAAAGATGCAAGAAGCCCTACGCTAAATACCTGCGTGTTTGTCCATCCCCTTACAAGGGCCAGTTGTAACCTCAAAATCCTGCGTTATTCTGCGAGGAGTAGACTAGTGCCATACGCGCTACTTTAAATAAGCACGTACCTCTGACTGCTCTCTGTGTAGTCCTCTTTTCCCAGTTTTGGTGCACCTAATCCCTCAATTACTTCTTTGATGGCATCTGCCCATTGCACGTACATCTTAGCTGAGGCCTTCATGCTTTCACCTCCCTTTCCCAAAACAGTGAAGTTCATTTGGAACCCTAAAAGCTGTACGTGTACTTTGCATATTTGCTCTCTTCAGTGACCATACCCCTCCTTTTTAGTTCTTGTTCTTCTCAAATGCTTGTCCAACTATTATATCCCCCTCCTATTTAACTAGGTTACATACAATTGAGAAAGCAGGAGGAAGAAAGAAGGAAAAAATAAAACGAGGAAGGTAAAACCCCCATGTAGACCTCTCCCTGCCCTCTTGAGCACCAATTTCATGTCTCCACTTTCTCCACCAGCAGACTTGCTGCGGACTTGCAGGGCAGAATGTGTTTCCACTGGAGTTCATCTAAGGAACAATCAGCTTAAGCAGTTGTATTCAAATAGTATTAATGTTTTCAAATCGACTTCCTATTTTCCTACTGGAAACCCTGCCAAACACACTCTTCAACAGACACTAAAATAATTTGGATAGTTGATATGCAATCCAAATTTTTAGTGGAAAACTGCCAGATTCGACATCTGTGAGAAAGTGGGTAATTTTTATTATCCACAGAGAGCATGCACTCGGTCTGATATTTTCTACCTCTACACATCTCTTTCTACTGGATCTGCTTTATGGTTTTACATGATCAACAGGCTGCCAAAAATTGTTTAACCCCTTCATTGCTACCAGAATCCAAGACCCCACTGTCACCATTTTAACAGTGTCCATCTAGCAGGAAATATTTTAAAACACCTATTTTCAACAGCAGAATGATCTTATCTGTTACGG
>Ga0065711_1012057_pt1 | contig 13804 bp, 9 predicted proteins | sample Hoacrofraction12_FD_59098 | JGI IMG/M metagenome (GOLD analysis project Ga0065711, IMG submission 59098) | Hoatzin crop microbial communities from Cojedes, Venezuela - Epithelial fraction 12 v2 (version 2) | ecosystem: Host-associated > Birds > Digestive system > Esophagus > Crop | place... | reverse complement strand
GTCCTGTGCAGCCTGCTGTAGGTGACCCTGCTTCGGCGGGGGGGTTGGACTAGATGACCCACAGAGGTCCCTTCCAACCCCTACTATTCTGTGATTCTGTGATTCTGTGTGATTTTCCAATTGCGTCCTCGGGAAAGTCTGGGTCTCCTCTCCACGCAAGAGGCCAAGGTTGAGGAGAATAGGCCAGCTGACTGTTTTCGCGAAATGGCAGAGAGGAGGAATAGGCATTTTGGCAACTCACTGAAAATTCAGGAAAACAGGGCCCTGATTCTGGTCTATGCCATACTCATCCTGAGCCCATAGGCAGCTAGAAATCCATACCTAAAGTGAGCTTTAGACTAAGTATGGGACATGACAGTAGTGATCCTGACTTCTTTTTAGCCTGCACCCCTCACACATCTCCTCTACACTGTAGCCATGTCACATGGCCCAACCAGGAGTGAAAACACTTGTTCCTCTAGCTTACTGAGCACCAAAGGGAGGGATGACTGCTTGGGACGTGGGAAGTACTATACCTGCTACCCAGCTTGTTTGCTTCATTTATGCAAAATGGAAATAAAACTCACAGTATAAAAAGTTACGTGTACCTCTGCAATAACTGCTGGTTTAAACTGTGGCATATTGTGCACAAATACACATGACCCACAGATCCATGGTGCAAAAACACTGCTCCAAGCTGATTTTACCCAGCCAGTATCAGAGGTATTCCACATTATATCTGAAGGAGTCAAGTTCATCCAGTACCTGATGATAAAGCAGAGAAAAAAAATGCTTCACAGAGTGTGAGAACTCAGGCACAGCTCACAGCATAATTAAAAGAAAGGGCAGGAAGCTTCCATCAGAAGATGCGGTGTCAGCAAGTGGGGCTCTTCAGAAAGTTTGTAAGAGTTGAAGAGAATCTTAACCATTCTTTTATATCCATTCATTCCCTCCTGTTTAACATTTCCAGCACTTGCTTTTCCCCTGAACAGTGCAAAACATCCTTGGTTTAAGTTTCAGAATCTGGATCTAGATCAAAAACTGAAGAGATCATTTGGAGTAGGCTTTCTCCACCTTGCGGATTAGAGACATGAGCTAAACCACAGCTTCTTTCTCTAGGCAACTAACCAAATTACCCCTATGGACTCTTTTCCACCAACTTCCAGCTCAGAATGCCTTGGGAAATGCATCCTTTGATTTTCATGAAATTTCCCACTCCTTGGGAAGTGTAAATAAAAGATGTTCACTGAAAGCAAACCAGTACCAAGCCACAGATTCAAACTGAACTGTAACTTTTAAGTATAATGCTATGGTCCAAGCTTGCTCTGGTTCTCAAGGAAGGTTTATAGAATGCTAAAGCACTGAACTTTATCTGTTTTTTCTGTAAGGAGGCTATCCTTATTGCTATTCCACAGTCAGCCCTCCGAGTGACAGAACACTGATGATCTTAACTGAGCCTTCAAGAAGCTTTTAATAATGAGGGTTTCACTGTGAATGGTGAGGAAGAAGCAAGATCCTACACTCCTGAAATGCCTATGTTTACTAGAGATTTTACGGTTACATTTCAATTTAATTGTGATTATTTCACATAATCAGGACATTGGGAGCAACTACAAGGTGTACCTGCCACTGGTTGCAAATCCGATGCCGTAACTGCTGTGGGACTGCACTACCATTTTTGGAGAGCCTGTACTTCCACTAGTAAAATAGATCAGCATTGGGTCTTGACTCCTTGTCTTGACACATGTATGGTCAGCAGATGTCACCCTTCAGAAGAAACAGTATACGACGGTTACTACATGTAGTTTTTCCACAAAGGAAGCAGTATTTTTTTAAGGTTTAGGTGATAAACAGGAAAACAGCCCCAAACTGTATGATCCCACTAAATAAATAGTTGCATCACATATCACAGGTAAGAGTTAGAGAGCACATTTTGCTAGTCACAGGTGTGCTCTGTATGCCACAACTTTCAAGACGTGAGCACCTACAGCACATTCCAGTGACTGTGCATACAGCTATTTTGCAAGAGCACTTGAGGTGCTTGTTAACAGAACAGCAGGTAGATGCAAAACCAGCTTCTGCCTCAACACATATCGCCTGCCAGTCTGAAATCAATGGGGGACATATTCAGGCTCTTATGCCAGGTAAGGTGGTCTCAGACACGTATCATATCATTTATGTTCAAGAGACTGATGAACACTTCAGATTGTCTGGGCTACCAAGATAGTCAAGGGAAGAAATAACTGATGCCATGTTAGCTGAGCACTGCGAGCTGGCGAACTGAATTAAAGAGGCATTAGGCTGGGCTCTAGAAGACAAACACAAAAAACCTGCAAAATAAGTACTCTGGGTGCTTGTCTTGTGACCACAGTAGAAACAGAGAGCTTTTAAAAGCTGTCAGGCTGCTGAGTAAGAAGAAGCCGAAAGACCTGAATACAGAAAGTGTGCTAGGGGGATTTGTACTTATGCAGTGATGACAGCAAGTTGGCAGAGGGATGCAAAAAATATAGCTCATTTGTATTTTGGAAATTAATTCCAAAACTCAGCAATGTCACCTGACTGATACAGCTTCCTTCACCTCACAGGGATGATGGTAAAACAGCTGGGTACTCACGCAAAGAGTTCTTTGAGGTTCAGCCATCCATCTCTGCTCCCTTTGGCTACAATTAGTTTGCTTTTCAGAAACTGGCAGCCAGGCAAGACAGATTCCACTGCAGGTGCCAGAGTATCATTGGTAATGATGCACTTGGCCTTCGAAGCCTGGAGTCGGTATAAGATGTCTTTGGCTGTTAATTGGGATGTTCCTGGAATAAAGACAATTCCTGGAAAAAAGCAACAAGCAATTTAGAAAATTGACCATTTCTCTTTATTATGTTCACAGGACATGACCCCAGCAACACAAAAGCTGAGCTACTTGCGAAAACTTATTCTTGGAGAAACAGCAGTCAAGTATAACTTAATGTTTGAAGGCAGAGCGTGGGTAAATTTGTGGCCTAGGAAGGAACTGAAATCATCTGGCTCTGAAAGAACTCCAAACCCTGTAACACTGATGTTTCGTGTCATCCATATTAAAGGTATATAGATCATGAGTAGGATCTAGATGTGAAGCATTTTTGAGCATTTCCTTCATAATTCAGAACTCGGGAAGGAAGTCTTGAGATTATGATCCCCTTCAGTACATGAATAAGGCCAGCATTTGGATTATATTTACATCTGGAATAAAGTCATTATTCATTTCAATAAGGAATTAATACCTCTGATGTGGGATAAATAGATTGAGGTCAGGTAGCTTACATACATTGCTCAGTCAACATATCCCTCAAGCTTGGATTCATTTTGTAATACGAATAAAAGTAAGTTTGGATACTGAGCAGAATGTGATTGAAGTCACATTTTCGAGGCAGGGGTGGAAGGAATCAATTTAACGCATTTCTATACTTCCTTTTCCCAAAGATTTTAATAGACTTGACCTACAGATTGATTTCAGTGTTCTTCCACCTTCAGAGTTGTCTAACAAATTTTACAATTGGGAAACTGAGGCACTGAGATACTGAATGATATTCCCACGTCATAGTCCAGAAAATCTTGGATACAGTAGAATTGGATTCCCTCAGTCAGCCCCATTTACAACCTGCAAGAATCACAGAGCTTAAAAGTGAGACAAATATATTTGATCATGTCCTTGTTGATGCTGAATTGTTTCATCACGGGTGTTTAGCAGTCTAAAAATGCAATGGGTCAAATTGTTCTTAAGAATCTGCAAAACTGTAACAGCAGAGCAATAAAAATATTGTATTGAATCATTAACCAGTCTAGTCCTATAACTTACTGCATTAGAACTGTCCACACTGATAATGTATCTGGTCAAATCTGGCCTTACATTGTAACCATTCAACCTCCACTGGCTTCAACTGAGGATGCCGTTTAACTGGACCATGCTTATTCAGCACCTAGTACAATGTCACTTTGGTTCTTGTGTGGGTGCTGCCAATTCTTCTATGCAAAAGATGAATTGTACAGGACACAGCAGCATATTCCTGCTTACATTTTTTTTCTCATGAATTTGGCATATTTTTCATATCTTCTATTTATTTTCTTTCTGCATCCAAGAGATCAGTAAGGTTACTCACCTGTTCGCATACAGGCTACATTCAGTAGCCACCATTCAGGAACACGAGGCAGAACTGCTATAACTCTGTCTCCTCTCTGCAAACCACATGCCTCAGAAAGCATATTGGCTGCTTTCCTAGACAGAAATCCTAACTCTTCAAAGCTCCACTTCACCTCCTCTCCCTCATCATTTACCCACCAAAATGCTGGATTTGCTGGCCTTCTTCCATCCTAGAATGCAACAAAAGATATTGAAATAAGAAGACAATCCTTAAAAGGTTTAATTTCAATCCAGAGTAACACCAGACTAGGCAAATTGTCCCTGGCAACTAGTCTTTGCAAGTGACACTTATATTTCTGACAAAGAAAATATAATAGTGCACTCTACTCCGCAGCTAATATTATCCAGTATCCATCAGGAAAACTGATTTCTATCATCTGAGATTTGTTCAATGTCCGTGAAGTAATAGAAAAATACTACCTTTTCCAGTTGTGACCACTCATCTAAGACATCACTTGCAAAGTTGAAATATTCTGGCAATTCCTTTTTACACTGGTTGACAGAGTCATAATACGAAATAATCTGAGATGTAAGAAGCCTGCTGCATCCATGGAATAATCTGCAAGGTGACCTGAGAATCCGTAAACACTGAGGAATCCATGATTTAATAAATGTTCTCATGATAAATGATGTTTTATCAGACAGTGGAGAAAAAATCAGATGCACACCTACAGGAACCAGTCATCTGAAATGAAAGAAAATACATTTAAAAACAGCCAGGTATTGGATTCTGTCTAGTTTGCAATGTTGTACAAATTAATAGAAACCAGCATGAATAAATAGGTTGTTTGTGTTCCTCCCCATTTTCCCTCATTATTTTATGTGATTCTTTAAGTAAGTTTTCCTCGTTTTCTGGCAAAGAGATTGTGCACTGGTTTTTTATTATTATCTTTGTCCTCTACTTTGTTAGCTGATGAATGAACCTTGGATCTCATCTCTAAACTTCCACTTGCCAGTCTTTTTATAAATATTTATCTCTTGATTGCTGTAAATCTTGTATTTTACTTTGCCTGCTTACAGAAATAAAATGCCACTAGTTAGAAAGTGTTTTGAGGACACTTGTTTATCCCCTTTGTTTAAAACAGCCTCTGTAATTACGCTGTATCTTAAATACACACTAGAGGGCGAGTCACACTGAATTTATGCACCGACAAAACTGATGAATCTGATTTACTTCATTGTGAGTTCTGTTTTCACTGGGAGCATGGAATAAAGACAAACTAAACACTAGGCAAGCAAAGGTGACAAGCCAAAGACTTCCACTGGCTTTGCACTTCAGTTGACCACCTGAGGAACCTGATCATACATAAATATATGGGACCTGATGAGATGCACCCCAGAGTCCTGAGGGAATTGGCTGATACCGTTGCCAAGCCACTCTCCATGATATCGGAAAGATCATGGCAGTCAGGTGAAGTCCCTGGTGACTGCAAGAAGGGAAACATTGTGCCCATTTTTAAAAAGGGTAGAAGGGAGGACCCTGGGAACTACGGACCTGTCAGCGTCCCCTCTGTGCCTGGGAACCTCATGGAACAGGTCCTCCTGAAAGCTATGCTAAGGCACATGGTGGACAGGGAGGTGATTCGAGACAGCAAGCATGGCTTCACCAAGGGCGAGTCCGGCCTGACCAACCTAGCGGCTCTCTATGATGGAGTGACTGCATCAGTGGATGAGGGAAAAGCGACGGATGTCATCTACCCGGACTTCTGTAAAGCCTTCGACACAGTCCTCCATAACATCCTTCTCTCTGAATTGGGGAGATACGGATTTGATGGGTGGATAAGGAATTGGTTGGATAGTTGCATCCAGAGGGCAGTGGTCAATGGCTTGATGTCCATATGGAGATTAGTGACACGTGGTGTCCCTCAGGGGTCCCTACCCGGACCAGTGCTGTTCAATATTTTCAACAATGGCACAGACAGTGAGACCAAGTGCACCCTCAGCAAGTTTGCAGATGATACCAAGCTGAGTGGTGCAGCAGACATGCCAGAAGGATGGGATGTCATCCAAAGAGACCTGAACAAGCTGGGGAGGTGGGCCTGTGTGAACCTCATAAGGTTCAACAAGACCAAGTGCAAGGTCCTGCACCTGGGTCAGGGCAATCCTCGGTATCAATACAGGCTGGGGGACGAAGGGATTGAAAGCAGCCCTGCTGAGAAGGACTTGGGCATACTGATGGACAAAAAGCTGGACATCAGCTAACACTTGCAGCCTAGAAGGCCAACCGTATCCTGGACTGCATCAAAAGAAGCATGGCCAGCAGGTCGAGGGAGGGGATTCTGCCCCTCTACTCTACTCTGGTGAGACCTCACATGGAGTACTACATCCAGCTCTGGAGCCCTCAGCACAAGAAGGACATGGACCTGTTGGAGCGGGGCCAGAGGAGGGCAACAAAAATACTCTGAGGGCTGGAGCACCTCTCCTATGAAGAAAGGCTGAGAGAGTTGGGGCTGTTCAGCCTGGAGAAGAGAAGGCTGAGGGGACACCTTATAGCAGCCTTCCAGTACCTGAAGGGGCCTATGGGAAAGATGGGGACAATTTTTTTAGCAAGGCCTGCTGTGATAGGACAAGGAGTAATGGCTTTAAATTAAGGGAGAGTAGGTTTAGACTGGATATAAGGACGACATTTTTTACAATGAGGGTGGTGAAACACTGTAATGGGTTGCCCAGAGAGGTGGTCGATGCCCCATTGCTGGAAACATTCAACATCAGGTTGGACAGGGCTCCAAGCACCCTGGTCTCACTGAAGATGTCCCTGCTCACTGCAGGGAAGTTGGGCTAGATGACCTCTAAACATCCCTTCCAACCCAAAGCATTCTATGATCCTATGAGTCGGCAACTTTGAAAAAGATACCGGTTGCAAAACGAACTTGCAAAGAAAATTCCAGCACTTCCAGTTTCTCCTAATCTTTCCTATGCAACATACAGGCAGACGTGGAAGAGACAGAATGATGATGATGATACTGCAGTTATTTAAAGCCCAGTCTTGGAAGTCAAAAAACTGGGTCTTTACCTATAGATGCAGAATCTTCTGATAGACTTGTTTTGAGTATAATGAAGTCCTTAAGAATCTACCCACCACATTAAATCTAAGGGAATCTTTCTCTCAATTCAATTGCGCCAGTTTTGCTTTCAAATCTTTCTGTGTGACAACCTTCTCCTTGTTTTAACAGCCAGCACTATGTACCTATCTCGCAGGCATACTACACAGTTACTTTCATCTTTGCATTACGTATTGCAAGTGTAGGTGTAGCGACAGCTTACAGTGTTCAATGCCAGTAAATAACAGCAACTGACATCACTCTAAAACCACTGTATTTATGAGGCAAAACAGAGAAATGCAAACAGAAGGTGCTCACATGTGAGGCATGTGTCAATGGCTCTCAACCACATAACAATTTCCAGGGTGTGAGTGGTAACAAAGCAGAAGGCCCAAGAATTGTATTTAACCTGCATCCAGTGTTTTCTGCTGACTGGCCTGGGACTTCTGCAGAAGGCAGCTTTTCCATAGCTCTCAAACTGTAAAGCCCAAAATGAAAGAGCCAGAACTAGTTAGCACTGATGAAGAAATGTGCATAAATGTGGCCTAATCTGCTGTATGTCTAAGAGAAAACATTGTACTCTACCAGTTTCCATTTTCTGTTCAGTTTTGCTCAATCCCACTCCTTTCCTCATTGCAAATCTGTCCTGGCAGGACTCACTGCTGTATGATCCTCCTCTTACTCCAGTTCCCTTCCAGGACATAGCTGTTAGAAGCCCTTTCCAAAATGGTGCCTGTTCCCTGGGAGCAGGTTTCCAGAAGGGATTTGAGTTGACTCCTATTTGTTTCAGTGCCAGACAGGAGAAAACCAGCTCTCTACGCAAATGGTTTTGTCATCCTACCTGTGCTCTGGGAGCCCTAGGCTGTGTTCTGAGCTCACAACACAGCCTGTTCAGATCAAAAAGGCCTTGTTAGCTTTTCCCTGTTCTTCTGAAAGATGCATTTTACTCTCCTAGGATGTCACTTAAAAGACAGCTTTGGAAAAGAGCCTTTTACGAAGAGAAAAAGACCACAAAGTCAAACAGGAGACTCTTATCTTTCTGCTTTTTTTTCCTTCAGTACGCGATTGCTGCATCTGTATTTATGTGTGATCTTATCTAATAGAACACGTCTCAAGGTGCATTACAAACCAAAGCCTTTGAGATTGATAGGAAAGAGTTCACTTGAAACCCAGCCCTACTCACACCAGATGTGAAAGAAACCTAAATTGAAGTGCTCTGCCACCCAAGATCCTTCACTTTCAAGAAAATGGAGGCTACCACATCAACCACCATTACGAACACTCCTTCCTCTCAGCAATACCCTCCCAATACCAGACTTTTCATGCTTTAGTCTAAGGAGCAAAGCAGCACTTACTGCACCTCAAGATGAAAGAAAAGGCATTACTGGAGACAATTTCTTCATCCATCAGTTTGGTCCTACTAACTCAGACCCACCCGTCCTCCAGTAAGCTCTGTCCTTGCCTGTGCCAATGGAACAACCACCAGAATATCACAGAGAGGCCACAGCTTTGGGTCTACAGTTCACAAATTTCAGTACAGTTTAAGGGTGAAAGATATTTCTGCTACAATTACAGACTGGAAGATATTCACAGAAATAACCATTTCTGAGTAAATGGTGCCTTCTTAATCTTTTTGTAAGATATTTCTTAAGATGTTCTGAAAAGACTAGCTAGAGAGGCCTCATAGTTCACAGACACAGTTGATAGCTATCCTAGGGATGAAATAGTACATTTGGTCCCTTCAGTTTACTGTACAGTTATTAGCTGCATAAAATTGTGCTACCACTGAAACCAATGGCAAAATCTTCTGGTTTAACCCGCAAAGTAGTACATTAATTGAGCTACAACATGGCACTTAAGCAGAGATGGGAGCCTTACAGACCAGGCACTGAAGAAACACAGATGTCAAAATCCCATTTGCAAAACAATGAGAGTTTTTCATGATTTCAACATGCTCTGAATCAGATCCATAACAAGTAGCCCTAAGTGCAACAGACAACCAAATATTAAGCAGAGGAGCAGCCCTCAAATACTTTCCAGGTACCTCACTTGCTGTTTTGTCTGCAGCTCTGTGCTGGGTTATGGTGACAAGAGCAGGCTGTCTACTCAGACAAGTGCACTATGAATCGACTGGTGCTTCTGTGGGCAAGTGTTTCCTCCTGGCTCTCTCACCCTTTCCCCAGGGTTCTGATTATTTACAGAAACAGTAAACTCACCTTCCCCACAGACACTTTTTTTCCCAAACACTGGTAAAGATGGGGAAGTAATTAACGACATTAATATTCCTGTGGAAAGGTGCAGTTGGCTCCACTGGTGACAGACTCCACTATCAACCTTATAAGCCTCTTAGTCTGGCTGATGCAACAGCAGCCACTTGAGCAGCAAACCCTGCTGCTTAGTGCTACTTTGCTCCTCTCTTCTCAGTAACTGGATAAAGGCAGGGCAAGATGAAGACTCATCAGTTTTTCTTGCTGCCATTATTGTTTCTCACAGGCTTCCTGGCAGCAGACAGCATAAGCCCAAATGAAACAAAGCCAAAGAAAGCCAAATTCCCCAAATCAAAAAAAACAGAACAATGTACTCTTGCTGAAAAAGAGCAGCTTTGACGGAGCATTGAAGGAAACTAAGTACCCGGTGGTGGAGTTCTGTGAGTATCAGTTTCCACTGCCTCTTAATCTGATGGCTCTGCAGAGCATGACTGATGCTGGTGTACTCAGGTATGCTTGTTTTACTGTTGTTGCTTTCTCCTCCAGTAGTCCTTGTTTGTTCGATGTATCTATTTCTAACCATAACTACAGTAATCTATTCCTTTTTGGGGTGGTTAAATACCATTCTGCTATGTAAGATGGATACTGAGAGTAAGATGGGTCCTCATACACACAGTGCCGAGTTAGTATTCTCTGCTTCCACTGCCTAATTTTGTATGTATGTGTTTCACAGCAGTGATGGGTGAAAAAAAAGCAAAAAACCATCAGACAGGGCTTTTCTTCTTACATTTTCATAAGCGCTTTGTATGAGGTTTTTGCTGGATGACATCTCTGTGGTTGTTTGGACTTTGAGGAATGTTTTTTACAACGTTTTGGTGTCTGCAACTCCATTATACAGGACTGCAAGACTCTTCGCCTGAAATTAGCACTTGGTTAGGTGAAGGCTGGTTTGTGGTGGTTTTTCTGTTAGGTTCTTGTTCTTTTCTCACAGGGAGGAAACTTGTAGAGCCTTTTCAGTAACTTGGTTAGAAGGTCTGGCCATCTAAGCCTTACAGAAAGTAAATCACAAATGCAAAAGCCAAAAGGTCTATTCTCATGATGTTATCCATCTAAATGTTCAGATGCTGCATAACTTCCCACTCCACAAACCTGGAGCTGTATTTCTTAGCAGCTTGCTGGTAGCAGAAACTCTTCAATCCGTATAAGACATCAAAAGCTTTGTCTCTGTTGCCTGGGCTTGACATTGCTTCACTGTGCCATACTCACTGAGCTGAGTGCATGCATCCACTTAGCCTTAAATTATGCAAAAACCTTGCAAACTAGCACTCCTTTGGAGAAAGGCAATAAGGCAGGTGCAAGATGAAAGCCCCAATCTATTCCATATTGGAAATTAAGGCAATATCCTGACTTTGCAGAAGTGCATGTAATTTGTTCTTTTGCCTCACTACCAAACCTGGATGGTGATGATAATAGTAAGTACTAGTAGTAGTAGTAGCGTAGGTCAATCTGAAATGAAAACAAAAACTAAAATACACTAACAGATTAACAAAACTAAAAATATGTTTGGATCATACCAAACATTTCATTAATCTTGAAACAATGTTATGAAACTTTAAATATTTTTAAAACTTTCAGAACAATCACATTAGGACTTTCTTTAAAACTTAATGTTTAAGACTTAAACATTTTCGAAAGTGCTGAAATTTAGGAAGATTTTCTTTTTTAACTGTGGAGGATCTAAAGCTATTTGCCAAGTTCCGTCTGCAGTTGTGAACTGTTTTGATCAATTTATCAGAAAGACCTTAGTTAAGCTCTGTTCTCTGCTTTGTAACAGCTGCTTCAAAGCACAGAAATTAAATGTCCAGGTGAGAGAAGAGTTTGCAGCCAAATCTCCTCAGTACCAGCAGAGCTGATCAACGATGACATATTGTAACACACTTCTGGATTTCAACCTAATACCGAACGGAAAGAAGACATGGGAGAAGTTTCATAAAGAGACAAGAGATGAAGAAAGAATTGTTCAGAATACAGCAGCCCAGGGACTTGGGCACTCAAAGGATGTGGGAGATCTAAATCAGGATTTCTTCCTCCTCCTTCAGAGCAGGGTCTTGGACCTCTCTCTCTGATACCCCAACCACCCTCAAAACTGGCTTTCTTCAGGAGGAAAGGACAAACACACTCTTCCATTCCACACTGCATCTTCCAAAAAAGTCAGAGATAAAACACTGCTCCCCAACCACACTGTTCTCCAGTGATCCTCACTTGAATTCTGGTTTGGAGTCAAGGTCACCATGTCTTTCTGAAGGGTTTACTGAAAACTCGTGGACTGCCTTTGCCCCACAAACCATAAAGGCATCGACAGTCCCTGCAGAGAGTTATGAAATCGCTCACAAGAGTCATGAGCTCCACAGCCCAGATACGTTATCTAGAATGCACTGGCCTCAATCTCAACAGCTCCCTTTGGCGACATGCCACTAAACAGCCTCTGGGGCTGTGAAAAACTATCCTGCAGTGAGGCACTGCCCTGGGACGTAGGAAACCTGAGTGCACAATGCTGAACCAGCTGGTTCATTTGCTGTAACCATTTGCATTGCCACAGCACAGAGACTGAAGACAGGACATGCACATGCACCTGCACAGAGAAGCCATAAAGCCCTAGTTTTTTATGTCCTACTCCTTAAAGCAGGCTATCTAAATAAACTGTTAAGGGAACTTAGACAATGAGAGACAAAGCAATATTCCCCAGATCACACAGGAAATCTGTGGGGCTGCCAGGAATTAGCTTCAGAAATCCAGAACAAATGAAAGACCTGAGACCTTTCTCTTCCTGACCCATTCTCAATCACAGAGATGCAGTCAGAGAATGGGAAGGAACACCATGCTTCCCAGAAAGCGGGATTTCTTCTGGTGCTGTACCAACATGGGGAGAAGTTTGAACTCCAAACTTTGATTCAACACTCTAGGATCTGCCTTAGGCCTATCTATTAGGAGAAAACTCCAACGCTTTACCCATTGCACACCATTATCTACTTACCAGTCCCACAATATTTATCAGGAGAGGCCCGCTTTGATGTCTTCTGCCCAGCGACTCCCAAGTCCTTCTAATGTCCTTCAGTTCCTCCCTCACAGTGTCCCAGGTCTGCCTTCTCTCAGGCAATGTTTACTATAAAAACACATGCTGACTTTCTGCCAAGGAGTATCAGGCTACACTCACAAGCTGAGCAAAGTACACAGGGCAAGTACCCAGACTAGAAGCAAAGTAATGACCCAGAAATCCAGCACCCTTCTCCCCTCATCTCAACTGCGCTGTGCAACAAGAAAGTAGCTGAAGGGGCAGTAGAAAGAGGGTGTGGAAGGACACAGGAACAGGGGTTCCGGCTTCTCTTTGGTTTTTGGGAAGGCACAGAGGACAATGTCTGAAAACAATGCAAACAGCACACAGCAATGTGCCTGCTCTCCCGTGGACGCAAGCCCTGCTGCCTGCCCAGCTAAGTTATGTGCCCTGCATGGGCTAGGAGCACCTAATCTCAACGCTCAACTGAAAGTGCTCTTCTGCTGCAGTCTGTGGCATCTCCCCATCCACGTTAAACTAATCTAAACACCATGCAAATGCCTATTAGCACTGGGAATATAGAGCATTTCCCACAAGCAGAAGGTAGATCTTACATCAGCGTTGCCTGCATGGGAGAGTTCTACTGTTTACACTATACATTAGCTGAATGTAAGTCGCTGTATTGACTTTCATTGCAAAATATCATTGCTTTCAAACAAAACAAAACCAAAAAAATCTCACATGCTCTAATAAATACCCTCACCACAGGGAGAATAAACTTTGTACTTATAAACACAAACACTAAAAGCACTGCTATACACCATGGCAAACTGTAACCAGTTGAAGTCATGTATTGGCTTACTCTAGTTTTCCCGGGGAAAACAACTGTCTAAACACAGTAAAGCACATCTCCTATTTAATTTCTCTTCAAAAGCCTTTCATAAACCTTCCCATTTTTCTGTCATCAGAACGGTTTTCACAGGACTTTGCAACTGTGCCATATTTCTCCATGCAAGAATGTCCTCAGATCCTCCAAACAGTACGGTGAATACCATTCACGTTTAAGGCTTTCCCAGGCTAGAGAGGCAGAAACAGCCCACAACATGCTCCAGCCCAGGGCTAAAATATAGTGCATCGGCCCACATCAGCAACTGGCCATACTATGACTGAGATGACACATGTTAAATGTACCCAAACACATTGTTTACGACCTGGATGAAGAGGTAGAATGTACCCTCAGCAAGTTTGCTGATGACACCAAACTGGGAGGTGTGGTAGATACACCAGAAGGCTGTGCTGCCATTCAGCGTGACCTGGATAGGCTGGAAAGCTGGGCAGAGAGGAACCTGATGAG
>Ga0065711_1010414_pt1 | contig 13804 bp, 9 predicted proteins | sample Hoacrofraction12_FD_59098 | JGI IMG/M metagenome (GOLD analysis project Ga0065711, IMG submission 59098) | Hoatzin crop microbial communities from Cojedes, Venezuela - Epithelial fraction 12 v2 (version 2) | ecosystem: Host-associated > Birds > Digestive system > Esophagus > Crop | place... | reverse complement strand
TTCAAAAACTTCTCTGATCTCGGCCTCGTTTATGGTCACGACCTCGCCTTCGGATCCGATGATTTCCTCTTCGACGAATTCGGAAACCTTCTCGGACACTTCCGAGACAACCTCTTCCGTCTGCGTGTCGTCCTTCTTCCGGTACCACATAATAATGCAGACAAGGCCTGCGATAACAACCAATAAAACAAGAATAATTTTCAGGGCAATTGCTCCGGTATGCGGCGGCCCCGGTTCAAATCTTTCGTCTCTTCTTGCCATAAGCCCTCCCCAATGTTTGCGATATGCCCATTATAACAAACTATCCGTGCTGTATAATATTTTCGAAAAACTGAACCCAACGCCTTTTTTCTGTGTCGTATAGGTAAAGGGACAATCCCGGAAAACTTTAAAGGAGATACAAAATGGAACCCAAAGAATTCGAAGCATTGGTAAAAAGAGCACAAAAAGGCGACCAGGATGCCTTTACCGACCTCTACAACGAGACACTGCGCGCAGTTTACGCAAACTGCTACAACATTTTAGGAAACGCCGAGGACGCAAACGACGCGACACAGGACACATTTGTAAAGGCTTTCGGCAAACTGTCCGATTTGGACGACCCTTCCCGCTTCGCAGGCTGGATTAAGAGAATTGCGGTAAACACCGCTATCAACATGAAGCGCGGAAAGACGGCCGACGTCGCCATCGACACCGCAATCGACTCGGGGGCCTTAAGCGACGCGGACACAAACATCGAAAACCTTCCCGAGGAGTACATAACACAGACGGTAAAGAGGGAAATCCTCGCGAAAATCATCAAAGAAAGCCTGTCGGATGTGCAGTATCAGACAATCTATCTTTACTACTACGACAACTTATCCGTTGCGGAAATTGCGGAGATTATGGGAGTCCCCGAAGGCACGGTCAAGACAAGACTCAATTCATCAAGGGCAAAGATTAAGGAGAAGATTAAGATGTACGAAGAAGAAAACGACGACAAGCTCAACGCAGCTTTGCCGTTCCTCACAAGATTTTTCATCGAGGACGCGAAAACCCTCACCCTCCCTTCAATGGGAGCCAAAGTTTCCGCCGCCATCACAGCGGCCGCAGGCGCAGGCACGGCCGGAACTGCCGCGGGCACTTCGTTTATTTCGGCCGTCGCGGGCAAAGCACTCATAGGCATAATCGGCGCGGCAATCTTAGGCAGCGGTATTTTCGGAATATACAAAGCCGCATCGAAAAACACCCGGCCCGAAGAGACAACCGTTGTAACCGAATCGGCCGCCTCAACGCCTACTCCAACACCGGAGCCGACTTCAACTCCCACGCCCTCCCCCACGCCGACTCCGGCAATACTGTGCGAGATTAACGAGGAAACCTTCCCGGATCCTGTTTTTCGCGAATACGTACTTGCCGACGTCGACAAAGACTCCGACGGGTTCCTGTCTCAGGATGAAGCCGACAGGCGCACCAATCTCAAGCTGTCCGTCGGCGGGACCTACTATTCCTACATGAAGGGCGATCACGAGGACAGCGTCGTTTACGAATACGACTACGGCCTCTACCAAAGCGTCCTGAATTCCGACGAGTACGCCGGCCTTTACGCAGACTGGGACACATTCACACTTGTCGAAAAAGAAACACACGAAAAGATCTCTTCCCTCAAGGGCATCGAATACTTCACGAACCTTAGGACCATCTATTGCTCGAACCACAATCTGACCGAAGTCGACCTTACCAAAAACACAAAACTCACAACCGTTGACCTTTCGCACAACGACATCGAAACTTTGGATGTCAGCACGTTGACAGCCCTCTCCGATCTCAACATCTCCTGCACCAAAATCTCAACCATCGATGTAAGCAACTGCAAAAATCTGCGTACCCTCAACTGCAGCAGCCTGATGGACAACAAGAAGTCGTCCGAATCCCTCGGAGCGGACAAACTGATTGACCTTCCCGAAAGCGAACAGCAGAGTTTCATAATTACCAAGTGCGTCGAATATTTGGATGTGTCCGCCTGCACAAAATTAAAAACACTCTCAATCGATTCGGAAAGCATGGGCACAACTCTGGTCGGTGCCTCCGACACAACAGAGATTACCTACACAACGGCGTTCTCGCCTTCGGATTTCTGGGATTTGTTCTGATATCAAAAGCCCCGGGTTGCATCCCGGGGCTTTTTAATCAAGAGATGTATAATGTCTTTTGAAAAAATTTACCCGATATTTGAACCTTTTTCGATTTTTTTCGGTCAGGTGAATGAAAGGGCAAAACCCGCAATACCAATTAAGAGGAGATCAGCAATGGAAAGCAAAGAATTCGAAAGACTTGTAAAACTGGCCCTGTCCGGCAACGAGGACGCCTTCACCGACCTGTTCAACGAGACCGAGCGCATGGTTTACTCCATGTGCAAAAACATTCTCCGCAACAACGAAGACGCCGAAGACGCGATGCAGGAAACGTTCGTCAAGGCATTCAAGACTCTCAAAGATTTAAAAGAACCCGCCAGGTTCCCGGGATGGCTTAAAACCATCGCCACCACCACGGCGCTTGACATGTACAAAAAACGCCGCGAACGTCACAGTGACCTTAACGTAGACATCGCAATAGAAGCGGGTGATCTTTCGGAGGCGGACGACAATCTCGAAAATCTTCCCGAAGATTACATAATGAACGAAGAAAACAGAAAAATCATAAGGCAAATCGCCGAAGAAGTTCTGAACGATGTCCAGTTCCAGACCGTCTGGCTTTACTACTCCCAAAGCTACACGATCCCGGAAATCGCGGAAATCATGGGTGTCCCCGAAGGCACGGTCAAGTCGCGACTCAAGTACGCACGCGTAAAGATTAAGGAGAAGATTAAGATGTACGAGAAGGATAACGACGACAAACTCGGCGCAAAACTGCCGTTCCTCACAAGATTCTTCATCGAGGAAACCAAAGACCTCACACTTCCCGCAATGGGCCCCGAAATTGCCGCAGCCATCTCGGAAGCCGCGGCCGCCGGGACTGCCGCAGGTGCTTCGTTCATTTCCACTGTTGCGGGAAAAGCCCTCATAGGCGTAATCGGCGCCGCAATCCTGGGCGGAGGAATTTTCGGGATATATAAAGCCTCATCGAAAAACGCTCAGCCCGAAGGCACCCTCACCGCAGTTGAGGAAACCGCAACCCCCTCACCCACGGGAACACCCACTCCCTCTCCCACCCCGACAATTGCCGCAGTGTGTGAAATAAACGAGGAGACCTTCCCCGACCCGGTCTTCCGCACATACATACTCGAAAATGCAGACCGCGATTCCGACGGTTACCTCACAGAAGAAGAAGTCGAAAAGAACACCGTTCTGGAACTGCCCATAGGCGGCACCGAATATGTCTGTGCCACTCACGGTGCAGGAACATTCCACGAATACGACTACGCGCTTTTCAACAGCATAACGACTTCCGACGAATACAACGAAGAATACGATTTCAGCGACGTCAAGGTTTACGAGGTTTCCACCGCCGAAAAAATCTCATCTTTGAAGGGCATCGAATATCTGACAAACCTCAAAACCCTCAAGTGCTCAAACCACAACCTTACGGAAGTGGATTTAAGCCAAAACACCAAGCTCAAAAACATCGACCTGTCCTACAACAACATCACATCTTTGGATGTAACCGGCATGCCCGACTTGGAAGTAATGAACATCTCCTGCACCGCCATAACAAACATCGACATAAGCCAAAACACCAAACTCATAACACTCAAGTGTGCAAGCCTGATGGACGACGTAAAAGGTTCCGGGTTCCGCGACACCTCCAAAATACAGGAATACGGTTTCGTGGAAGAAGACGGTGTGTTATACGAAAATCTTAAAGACCCGATATCAAGAGACAGACACCTGTACGAGATGGACATCCCCGAAAGCGATTACGTAAACTACATCAAAACCAAATGCGTCGAATACCTGGACATCAGCAACAACCCCGCACTCACCACGCTTTACATCGACTCCGAAAGCATGGGCACAACACTGGTCGGCGCCTCGGACACTCTTGAAATAATTTACACCGCACCCTTCTCCCCCGGAAGTTTCAGAGGCTATTTCAGCTTTGAAGAATAAACAAACATCCCCCGGAATTAAAATCCGGGGGATTATTTTATCCGTTCACCGCCGCCAGTTTTTCTTCGACAGCCTCTTCAATGAATTTATTCAGACTTATATCCTGAGAAATCGAATAAAGCGCCGCGCGCCTGTGAAGATCCGGCGAAAGCCTGACATTGAAACTTCCCTTGTAGGATTTCTCCGGCTCAACATTCTTGCTCTCACACAGCGCCAGATAATCATCTACCGCACCGTGAAAATCCTTCAGCAATTCATCGGCGGAACTTCCCTCATACGAAATAAGATCACGGATGCCGATAACCCTCCCGAAAAATATTTTATCTTCTTCGGAAAATTCAATACTGCCGGTATATCCCCTGTATTCAATTGTATTTTTCATATCAAATCCTCCTTCTCCAACGATTTCAGCCTCAGGATTAATTTTCCTTTGTGCTCATTAAATTGCCTTTCCGTTTTTCCCACAGACAATATATACCTATAGAGCGCATGTTGTAACTATTTTTAGTTACTCTTTTACTGTTGCCGCCATTTTTGCCGACATTTTGACCCCTGAAAGGCGGCAAATTTGTCGGCAAAATTATTTTTCGGAAAATCAAGTGACAGAATGCATTAAATCGGAGCGCTGCGTTTGTGCAAAATAAAAGGGCTGCGGCTGCAGCCCCTTGAGTTATGCAGTGACTATCTTGTTGGCGTCGCCTAAGTTGTGGCGTTCGACGGCTTGTTCTCGCATCTTGTACTTGAGGATCTTGCCGGCGGCGTTCATCGGGAAAGAATCTACGAAGTCGACGTATCTGGGGACCTTGTGCTTTGCCATGTGGTCGAGGACGTACTTTTTGATTTCTTCTTCGCTCGACTCTTCGCCGGGTTTTAAGATTATCGCGGCCAGGATTTCCTCACCGTAGTCCTTGTCCGGGACACCTATTACCTGGACATCTTCGACCTTCGGGTGCGTGTAAAGGAAGTCTTCGATTTCCTTCGGATAAATGTTCTCGCCACCGCGGATGATCATGTCCTTGATGCGGCCGGTGATTTTGTAGTAGCCGTCGGGCATGCGGCGCGCCAAATCGCCCGTGTGGAGCCACCCGTCTTTGTCGATTGCCGCGGCCGTGGCCTCGGGCATCTTGTAGTAACCCTTCATGATGTTGTAACCACGGGCAACGAACTCGCCGTCGACGTCGTCGGGAAGGTCTTCGTTGGTCTCGGGGTCTACGATTTTGCACTCAACACCGAAGATGGACTGGCCCACGGTGTTGACGCGCTTGTCGATGGAGTCTGTGGTCTTGCTCATGGTGCAGGCCGGGGATGCCTCTGTCTGGCCGTAGGTGATGCAGATCTCGTCCATGTGCATTTTTTCGATGACATCCTGCATGGTCTTGATGGGGCACGGAGACCCTGCCATGATGCCGGTTCTCATGTGAGAGAAGTCGGTTTTCGGGAAGTTCTCGTGGCCGAGCATGGCAATGAACATCGTGGGAACGCCGTGGAAGGCGGTTATCTTTTCGCGGTTGATGCAGTCGAGGCCCTTACGCGGCGAGAACGCTGTGATAGGGCTCATGGTGACGCCGTGGGTGACGGACGCAGTCATGGCGAGAACCATGCCGAAGCAGTGGAACATCGGGACCTGGATCATCATGCGGTCGGCTGTGGACAGGTCCATGCAGTCGCCGATGGCTTTGCCGTTGTTTACGACGTTGTAGTGCGTGAGCATGACGCCTTTGGGGAACCCGGTGGTGCCGGAGGTGTACTGCATATTGCACACATCGTTCTTGTCGATTGTTTTGCGGATGAGTTCTACGAAACTGTACGGTGTTTTCTCGGACAGAGCCATCGCCTCGTCCCATGTGTAGCAGCCGGGTTGTTTGCTCTCGCAGGTGATGATGTTTCTGAGACAAGGCAGTCTTGCGGATCTTAAGTTGCCGGGCTCGCTGTCTTTGAGTTCCGGGCAGATCTCGTTGATGATTGCCAGGTAGTCGGAATCCTTGTAGCCGTCAATCATAACCAGAGTGTGCGTGTCGGACTGTCTTAAGAGGTACTCCGCCTCGTGGATTTTGTACGCGGTGTTGACGGTAACAAGGACCGCGCCGATTTTGGTTGCCGCCCAGAAAGTCAGGTACCACTGCGGTATGTTGGTTGCCCAAATCGCGACGTGGTCTCCCTTCTGAACACCCATGGAAAGCAAGGCTCTCGCGAAGGTATTGACATCGTCGCGGAACTCGGGGTAGGTTCTTGTGTAGTCGAGTTCAGTGTATCTGAAAGCGTACTGGTTCGGGAACTCCTCACAGATTCTGTCGAGGACGTCCGGGAAAGTCTCATCAATCAGGGTTTCCTTCGGCCAGGGGTACTGTCCGTCTCCCCTGTTCGACACCTGCAGAGGCTCCTTATTCTTTGTCTTGTACTGCTCCATGTAGGACGCAAACTGAGGAACTACGACAGAGGCCTCGAGCAAATCTCTCGACCAGCGGTAAACCCACTCGAGAGATACATAGCCTAAATAGTTAATCTGTTTGAGGGCATCGAACATCTCGCTTAAAGGCATGTCGCCGGTGCCCATCATCTTGTAGACGACTTTGCCGTCCTTGTCTACGATGGAGTCTTTGACATGAACGTGCTTGATGTGCTCGCCTAAGTTGGTGATTGTCTCGCGGGGGGATTCGTGCATATAACGGTAAGGATGGTGCATATCCCAAAGGGCTGCCACCTTGCGGCTGCCAATGGCATCGAGGACCTTCTTGAGTCTCTTTGTGTCTGCGTAAACACCGTTTGTCTCAAGCAAAAGCGTTACATTGTATTTCTCCGCAACAGGTACGAGTTCTTTCATGGTGGCGATTACAAAATCGTCGTCAATCTCGCCGTTTGCCTCGGGATTGCGGTCGCCCAAAACTCTTATGTAAGATGCGCCGATTTTGGCGGCCAACTCTGCGTAAGCCGTGATCTCTGCGATGGCCTTATCTTTTGTCTCGGGGTTGTTGACGGGCTCGCCTGAGGACAGGCAGGGGATTTCAATATTCAAAGACTTTAGTTTCGCGATTGTGTTGGGTAGCTCGGCTTCCGTGAAAGGCGGGGCTTTGACGGAAAAGATGTCGTTGCCGAGGCCGCGGATTTCGATGCCGTCGAATCCGAAGTCGGAAGCCATCGAGTAAATGTCCTGCCAGGAAAAGTCCGGGCACGCAATCGTCGAAAAACATGTCTTCATAAAAAATTACCTTCTTACACAAATAATCAGTGATTTATTTTAATTATCGTTATTTTAAAAGTAAACCTGTGTAAAAAAGCATGTCACAAATCGATAAAAATTATCGATAGAAATCTGATTTTCAGGCCCTTTTCCTCTTTCGGAGGCGCGATACAAGCTCAATCCCCACACGCATCAGACCGTCGGTTATCGCCAGAATTCCGACGATTACCATATACCAGCGCAAAGTGTACTCGGGCGCAACCATTATGAAAACTCCGGATATTCCCCAGAAAGCCGCCATCGCAATCAAGAGCGACATTATGACTTTATGTTTTCGATAACAGCGGGCACGGGTAATGTCGTTTGCGCAAAAGCCCAGGAAAAGGAGCCCGAACAAGGCAGAAGCGATTACAAAAAGCGCGCCGTCCTTGAGAATTGTGAGGACCGTGAACGCGATGAGGGCAGTGGAGAGCGCCAGGTGCACCGCCTCGTGGCGAATGTTCCAGTAGCACCTTTTGAGGCGCACGATGCAGTAGATGTTCTCCGCAACTGTGACCGCTGCCATGCCCGCGACGGCAGCGACAAAAATCAAATCCTCCGGAATCAGAATTGCGACAATACCCAGAACCGTTGTCAGAATCCCCTTGAAAAGTTCCGACTTCACCGCTTGTTTAAGGGTGGGATTTTGCTTAACCTTCTCCCCCGCCCCGTCGAAAAGAAGATTGTCCGGGAGTTTTGCCGCGGTTTTTCTCACATCCCCGTCTTCGACGATAACGCGCGAAAACACGTGCCGCAACACCTGCGGCCCTTTTTGGGAAAGCTCTTCTATGGTCACGCACCCGGTCTCGGACATTGAATCGAAAAGGGCGTCGACAAACGGCTTGCGTTTATCCATATCAACCGACTTGACCCATGCGTTAAATCCCTCTTTTATCTGCACGCTCAAAGGGTCGTATCCTTTGGCAAGTTTCAAACTCATGCCGTCTATCCCCCACGAACAAAGCTCGTGCTGGTCCAAAAGCTGTCTGTCGCTTTCGACAATTATCGTGTCTTTGAAACCCGGGTCGAAAACGCCTCCGATGACCGAAAATGTCGGAACAATTTTTGTTGTTATATCACTGACTTTGGATATTAAATCATTACTCAAAACTTCCTCGCAAAATCCGGGGCCGTCGTCGCAATATATGTGTTTAACATGCGTTCTGACTGCGTCGTTTAAAACAGCCGCGGCGTAAATTGCGAGGTTGCCTCCTTTGGAATGTCCCATGACATACACGTCACCGTGATTCCTGATTGCTTTTGCAAGATAGTACGCCGCGTACTTCTGGGCCTTCGGCTCGGTGAAGCAAATCATGAAATCTTCTTTCCATCCGACAATCGTATCGTCGGTGCCCCTAAAAACAACGGCGCAGAAATTTTCTTCCGTCACGGTAATCGCAGAGAACTGCAACTGCTTGTCTGTATCGTAAATATCTTCAAAGTCTGTCACGCGCAAATCACCAAAACGCTTTGATTTTTCGAGTCTTTCGATAAAGTCGGTGTATCTCGCGCTGTCGTCGGCGGCCTTTTTTCGCAAAGGCAAACCTCTATCTTTTAAATCCCGGATAATTTCTTTTATGCTCTTGTCATCTTTTTCCGACAGAACCTCTTTCATATCCAGATACGAAAACTGGCACAGAACGAGATTGTCGATCTCGTTGAACGGGCTTGTTTCAAACCCGATGTCTCCGCGCCATTTTACGTATTGGTTTATGTGTTCCATTTTTATTCGACGGGCCTCGGCAAAGTCGCGCCTCCGAACGGCATTGCGATAACGCTGCAATCGGGGCCGTACTTCTCATACGCTGTGTCAAATGCTTCCTGCGCGGATTTTGCGGGTTTAAAGAAAATGCTCTTAACAAAATCATCTTCCATCTCGGATACCAAATAAATATCCGCGTGCTGCAAAACCATCGCAATTGCCGCGGCTTTGTGGCCGCCCAGTTCAAAGTGTTCGCCGATTCTCTTAATCATCGACTCCGGCGTCGGGGCGTTTGTGAGCCACTCTTCAAACTTGGCAGATCCCAAACCCTCGTTGCACGCGCCTATCAAAATGATCGTGCCGCCGTCTGCGACCGCATATTTGGAGTTATCCAAAGCCTTTTGGGTCTGATAGAGGTTTGCGTCTTTCGGTGCTCCGCCCTGCGATACGATAACGATGTCCGCCCTCTTCTCAATCGGCTTTAAGTACATCTTATTTAAGTATTCACAACCTTTGCGGTGAGCCTTCGTAACGTCACCGGCAACGCAGTAAACGATATGCTTGTGCTCGTCCAAAACAGGATTTACGATAAAGTCCAAGTGACAATATGTTTCAGCCTCTTCGATATCGTTTCTTATCGGGTTGTCGACGATGTTTCCCGCACAGGCTTTCTCATCTACCATCATGCTGTGGTTGCATTGAATCGCCGCAGGGGTGGAAACTCCGGGCATCAGGGCCTTCGCGCCTCCGGAGTACCCTGCGAAATAATGGAATTCGATATTGGAAACACCGATTCTGAAATCAGCCTCCGCAACGCTCCTCGTGATGTCAACGGGCGTTCCGGCCTTCGTGTCCCCCATGTGAATGCAATCCGTCGGGTCCGAGTCGATGCACTCAACCTCGGAATAAACACGGTCCCCCACAAGTCTCTTCTTTTCTTCCTCGGTGTGTCCTCTGTGAGAACCCAAGGCAAAAACAACTTTAATGTTTTTGGCATCAACTCCACCCTTGTAAAGTTCGTCCAGAATTGACGGAATAACGTCAAAGCTCGGCAGGGGCCTTGAAATATCGCTTGTTATAATCACCACGTTTTTGGGATTTCTTTCCTTAACCACATCCGAAAGTTTAGGAGACTCCACCGGGTTTTCCAGTGCGTAAACCACGGCGTCCGGCCCGCGCCTTTCATGTTCCATCTCGTTTGCCGTCAGGCAGTAAGCAAGATTTTTGTCGGGCACCTCGACTGTCTGAACGCCTTTGCCGTAACCGAATTTCAAAAGCATATAAAACCTCCGTTACCGGCAGAAAATTCTCTCTGCGGAAATGTTATTGTTTTCGAGCGTCAAGAGCACCATACTGCCCTTGTTGCCGTCGCGGGGCCTGCTCGCACTCCCAGGGTTCAGGAACAAAATTCCTGCTTCCCTGCGACACTCGTATATGTGAGAATGCCCGAAAATGCCGACGTCAAACTTCCCTAAGAGGCGCATCAAATCGACCTCCTTGTGGGACACGGCAAACTTTACGTTTTCGAACTCGAAAAGCTGCACCTTCTGCAAAAACGACAGATCCGAATCCCAGTCGCAGTTGCCGCGCGCCGCGTAAAACGGAATATCCGTGCCGCACACGGCTTCTATCTCGCGGTATACGTCGGCGGTATCAAAATCCCCGGCGTGAACCACGGCATCGCTTCCCGCAATCACCTCGATGCACTTTGCCGGCAAAAAGCCGTGTGTATCCGACAAAACAGCAATCTTCATTTAACGCTCCGACCTTAAAATGCGACGAACCTCCATCAAGCATTCACCCTGAATATTTTCGCCTCTCCAATTCGGTCTGTAAAGCCATTTTCGTGAAGAAACACTTATGTTTATTCCCCATATACCGTCCGTGGCCGAGCACTCGCAGATAACCGCATCGCCTGTCGAAAGCAACTGCTCTTTCATGTCCTCATTCTGCCTGAATTTTTCCGAAAGCCCGGGAACAAAACACTTAACGCAGTTATCGTGCCAAAGTTTGGAATCAAAAGGCGTTATCTGCCGTCCCAAAAGTTTGCACTCCTCCGCATCCTTTGCGGCCAAAATCTGCTCCGCGCTCTTTAAGTCATCGAAAAACAAAGCCTTGGCATACATAAGATACTGCTCGGCGCAGAAAAACTCATGCCCACCGACTTCAAACTTTGAATCGTACCAGTTGGAAAAGCAATAGAACGGATTGTATTCTTCGAAAAATCCTATAATTTCCGGATCTTCCAAAGCCTTTCTGTAAGCCGCTCTTGTCCTCTCGTCAAACAGCACCCAGACAATCAAATCAAACGCATCGGGATTGGCCCTCACAAACTCTCTTGCGGTGCCGACAGCCACGTGCGCGGCTTCATCCACAGGGTATCCGTACACGCCTGTCGAAATCGACGGAAACGCAATACTTCTGTACCCGGCCTTCTTTGCAAGTTCAAGCGAATTCGAATAACACAGGCAAAGCAGCGCCGCCTCGACAAAATCTCCGCCCTGCCACACGGGCCCCGGCGTGTGAATAATCGCCTTTACGGGAATGTCGTAAGCGCCTGTCATCTTAGCCTCACCCGTGTCGGCTCCGCCGAGCCGTCTGCACTCTGCCAAAAGTTTGGGTCCGGCGGCCCTGTGAATCGCGCCGTCCACGCCGCCTCCGCCCAGCAAAGAACAATTTGCGGCGTTAACAATAACGTCGCAATCCCTGACCAAAGTTATGTCGCCCAAACGCACTTCGAATTTTGTCATTCAAATTATCCGTTTATGCCTTTTGCAAGTTCGCGGAACTCTTCAACACTGACAGATACTATATCCGCTGCATCCTGCTCGGTTATAATTCCGGCTTTAATATGAGGGAGCATTTTCTTTATTACTTCCGATTTTGTCTGTGATATTCCTTCGGCTCTGCCTTCAGCTCTGCCTTCAGCTCTGCCTTCAGCTCTGCCTTCAGCTCTGCCTTCAGCTCTGCCTTCAGCCATGCCTTTAACTCGGCCTTCGGCTATACCTTTAGCCAGGCCTTCCTTCCGGCCTTCTTCCAAGCCTTCTTCCAAACCTTCTTCTCTGAAATAGTCGAAGTATTTGTTAATCATCATTTTGTATTCCATGTATTGCCTCCCGTACTCCTTGTTCTTTTTTATCTCTTTTACGGTATCATCAATCTTTTTGGTAAATCCATCGCTCACAGTTTCATTATCAATGTATCGAACAAGATTTTCAAGTTTGCGGGAGATGTTTTTTCCTTTGCCTTTTGTACTCAGGAAAATAATTTCCGAACCGTCCCCCAGCACAAGTTTTTTCTTCTGACTACACCTGTATTGGAAGTTATAGAGGTATTGCTCTTTTCCGAACGGATCGAATGTGCAAACAAAAATCACGATGTTTTTTCTGAGTTTGTTGTATTGCTCACCTTTATTCAAATCATTTACCGCGGCAATACTCTCATAAAACTTTGCGCGTTGGGGAAGATGTTTGTCAACGTTTTGCATTTCAATCGTGTACATCGTATCGGGATTTTCTGTATACACATCAAGTCTCACGCCTTTCTTTCCCATTTCGACATCAAGTGTTTTTTGAACCTCGGGATATTTTATTTCTCTGATTTTGATATTCAGTATTCGCTCAAGCACGCCCTTGCAAATATCAGGGCGTTTCATGAGCAACATGAACATGTAATCATCCGCAAATTTCAAATTCTCAAAGTTCTTTTCGATTCTGTAAGTTGTCATAGGTTTAAACCTCCTTCAAAAATAAAAATGCGCATGAAAAAACGCACCGATTCAATACAGAATCAGTGCGTTTGGTCACACGTTGTGAGATTTTAATAATAACACGAAAATCAGTCTCAAAAAAGAGGTGTTTTTTCAAATTTGCATCCGATTTCAAAGTGGTTTTTGCGGAAGAAATTCAATGATTTCAGGCTATTTGAAGGTTTTTAAAATTTGCGTGTCAACCTTGCCGATTTTGGTGCGCGGAAGACTGTCGATTATTTGGTATTGGCGAGGGATTGAAAAGTGCGAAATTGAATTCTCCAGGAGGCCTTTTACTTCATCCAAAGTTTGTTCGGAATTATCCTTATTTTTAAGAACAATAAATGCTTTGGCAATCTCGCCGCGGTCCTCATCGGGAATTCCGACAACCGCGCAATCGGCAACGTTTTTAACCTGTCTTATCACATCTTCAACGGGCCCAGGGTATATATCGTATCCGTTTGAAACAATGATGTTCTTGATACGGCACTTAAAATACACGAGACCTTCCTCATCCATGTGTCCCATGTCGCCGGTGTGAAGCCATCTCTTACCCGCTTCATCAATCGTTATTGCCATATCGGTTTGCTCCGGGTTGTTGTGGTAGCCGAGCATCACTACCGGACTTGAAATTAAAATCTCGCCGTCGTCACCTAAATTTTTCGCGCCGTCGATTTTAAATTCGTTGTCGGGATAAGGGAGTCCCAGACAATTTTCGGCCTCACATCCTTCGGGCATAAGGCACACGCCGGACAAACATTCGGCCAGGCCGTAACCCTGACGGATTTTAAGTTTGGAGTTGTGTTTTGAGAGCAAAGCGTTCATGTCACGCTGAAGTTTTACGGGCAGCATATCGCCGCCGGAAATAACGCATTTCAGGAACGATAAATCCGCTCCGGCGATGTCGTTTGTAACCATAGCGTGGTACAGAGCAGGGACTGCCGCCACAACCTGCGGTCGGTGCTTTAATATGAGTTTTTCGAATTCACGGACTTTGAATTTGGGAACCATGTCACAGATTCCGCCGAACACCATAACGGTGTGAATGC
>Ga0065711_1044914_pt1 | contig 13805 bp, 6 predicted proteins | sample Hoacrofraction12_FD_59098 | JGI IMG/M metagenome (GOLD analysis project Ga0065711, IMG submission 59098) | Hoatzin crop microbial communities from Cojedes, Venezuela - Epithelial fraction 12 v2 (version 2) | ecosystem: Host-associated > Birds > Digestive system > Esophagus > Crop | place... | reverse complement strand
CCCCCCCCCCCCAAAGTTCATAGATTTTTTTGCTAGTATTAAATTCACTTAATTTTTTCTCCTCTTTGAGCAGTACCTACATGTATTCATATGACATCAGCTATCTATATAAGAATCTTACAGCAGCATTATAGATATAAAGGATGTTCAAAGGAATGTAGAGACTGCAATTTGCTCTAAATTTAGAATTAGTTGTGTGTCCCTCAAGTTAAAATATGCTAAATAAGTCCATAACATGCTCTGAAAAAAACCTAGTATCCATCTGTAAGTAGTCTAAATTTAATGAGTGGTTGCTTCAGTTTTTCAAGCATAAAAACAGCATTGTTTTAGGGCATGCATCTTCTAAATTTTATCTTGTCTTGCAAACAGAGCAGGTTGTTCCATCTGTATTCCTTCAGATAATACTGCTATAAAGCAGGATAATGTAATTCAATAAATTACTGGGAACCATTTTTCCATGTGCACTAAATCAACAAAGATTGCTCAGCTGTTAAAGAAAATATATAATAAAGTACTTTGATCTACTATATGTCAGAAGAAAACTTAAACCGATTAAGTGCAGTTATTAGTCTTGCTTAATGAGTGCATATGCTGCGCTTCATGGTATCAAAAAAATGGAATACATGAACACTGCCTCAAAGATCTTGCAATTTTGCAAATCACAGCAGAATTAGCCTTCCAAACAGACCTCTATAAGGAGAAACAGGATATTTGAGATATTCTACCTATGAATTTTCTTGTGCAAACCAAGGGATGGTCTTTTCCCAACACATAACACAGGCACTAATCTCCTTTGCTAAATTCATTTTTATACAGATGACTACCTGCCCTTTCAAATCCCTGTACCCAACTGCAGGGCTGGGGAAGATTTGGGGTTCATTAGCAAGGAGAGTTGACTGAAGTCCTGGTTCACTTACTTGTTTGTTTCCTTGGGTTAATAAAAAGGAAATTGCTTTTCCTGTATTTCTCACTACCATCTGGTCTGCGCACTTTGAGAGGGAGCTTCACAGGAAGATGTGTGCCTGATGCAAGCAATGTAGTAGGTGACCCACAGCTCTCAGCATAACAGGTACATTCTGAAGACTAGAATATAATGTTGGCCATAGGCATGGGAGTGAAAGATATCCATTATTTCACTCGTGTCCCAACTGTTATTGCAAATCAGAATGCATGTTTAGGTTTTGTGCTTCAATCATATTCTTAAATAGGTCACTGTACAGATTTTCTTGGAACTGGGTTTTACAACCAAGCCGCACAATGCAGAAAATATTGCCTGACATTCCACCAAACCATGCTCTTTCTTTATTCTTTTCTTTTGGCTCCTCATACTGACAGGAATAGGAAGCATAACTGATAGTAATATGGGAGTTTACTTATTAATAGTTTGGGACATTGACTGGTCAATTGTACTTACGAAGGTTTTAGAATTGAATGCTGTTTAGAGGTACAGATTTTTTCAGTCTAGAAATGACCATTACACCTTCTAATCTTAACTTTTCTCCTAGGCTATTCAATCTTATTAGCAGGCGTTGTAATGTGTTTCTCTAAGCTGTATCTCAAAAAAAAGCATCCAACTTAGTTAAAACGACCACAATGGGAATCCATTAATCCCACTGGCAGGAAAAGAGAGTGACTTGACTTTTGTTGATATCATTTGAAATGCCAACGATTTCTGAGAGAGAAAGATATCAAAGAGAGTAGGGAGGATTTGAAATGGCTTTGTTATCTACTTTGTAATTTATTGTGATCAAGTGAAAGTTATCAATACACCATTTTGCAGATGAAAATTTTCTCACATAGAAGCCATTTAGGGAAGGGTAGGAACAAATGCCAGTGTACCAACTCTGACTGCAGCACACCTGCTCCATGACTGAAGCTCTCTACTGTATCTCCTCAGCTGCCAAGCTACCACTGGGGGTGTTTATTAGCATAAAAATTGAATTATTCCCAGTGCTTTCAAACGCTATGCACAAATTCTGCTCCTTTGCTTGCAAGGGGAAAAGGGGGAGGTAGGAAGTTTGCTCAGGTCTTCTCAGTCCTGTAGCATTTCTGTGCAGTATTGAGTCTGTGCTAGTCCTGCAAAAGAACTACAAATTTCCTTGTGAATCTCTAATTAATCCAAGTGAATATCAGTACCAGCTGTCCTAATACCATTTGTAAACACCCATAAAACTAGTGATAGTGTCTTGCTGTATCAGAATTACAAGACACATTTGTACCTCTTTATAAAAGGAGTTATAAATGGTAAGAGTGTCACATGGGATTTTGTGAAGTGTCATTTCAAATAATCTCATCTGTTTTAGAACAAAAGTTGCTAAATTCATTCAAAATTAAACCCTAAGACAAGCGTGCATTTGCTTCACTCTATTTATGACTCATGCAATCAGGCTTTTTAAATTACCAGATAACATTGGTTAGAAAAGACAACATTAGCTAGAAATGTATTTAACATTTGTTACAGCAAAAATCAATCCAAGGTCAAAATAGCTTTGCAGATTTCAATCAGTACCTGTCATTTAGACGGTTAGCTACTACTGGGTTTGAAACCATTACAGATGATCAATAAATTCCAACAAACGTTCAGCAAAACTGCAGGCTGATGTTCCACTATAGTCTGGAAGCCATACAAACAGTAATGCAGACAACGTATGAAATTGCTTTTCTGTGAAATAAAGTGATTATCAAAAATATCTCACAGGTTGACTAAGAAATATTTGATGTGTTTCCTCTTTTCCTTCATGACTAAATAATTGAAACTCTGATACATTCCTACTTGCAAATATTTTTTTTATCATAGCACTTATATTGTACATTTCTCAAGGAATTAAACTCTGCTAATTTGCAAGAAAAAAAAAATTTAAAAAAATCCTTTTGCTTACGGCTGCACTGTGTTGTGCAACACTGTCACACGATCCAGGGAAGCCTGCCAAAGGTCATTCAGCACAGCATATATCACAAGGGAAGTGAAAGTCTCTTTACATCACTTTAAATAGAGACTGTCACTGTTTGAGCTGAGCTACAAATTCAATTCCCTACAGTAATTTAGCATAAATATCTTTAGAGATCCTCATATATCCTTCTAGGTCAATTTGGTTTTTAGCACCAGTTAAAGAGAAAGACTTTGTGGAGACTAACACCTGGGTATGTTTAAGGAGGCAGTGCATCCACTTATCTCATCAGAGATTATGTTCATATTGGTATTTTAGGATCCGCAGAAGAAAATGGAAAAAATCCAAAGCATCCTGCCAAGTGCGGTAAACCATGATTTACTCCCTGAGGACTGAAAGTTACAAATCCAGTGGCCTCTATTATAATGAACTGGTGCTTGACCACTGAGGTGATGGCAATCATAATTTGTAAATCTTGAAACCTGGGCATCAGAGCTTGCAGGTTCCCCTCAGACCTCCAAGGTGGATTTAACTTCCAAATGCTGAAAGCAATCCTATGCTACTGGGAACACTACCAGCTGTAGGTTTGGAATTGAAACCACATTGGCTAGGAAGGGTTTTAAAATGAAAAGGAATGTGTTTTCTGTGTGGATTGAAGTAGCTATGCAACTCTTTTTTTTAAGTGCTGTTTTAGTGAACAGATTTCAGTGCCAAATATTACTCTTCTTTATTAATATTAACATACGGTTCTGGTAGTACATCCTCACAAAACAAACCACCTGAAGATTTCCACTTCTTTTCCTCACTCCTTCCTCACCACACAAGCACAAGTGCCCTGGCCTTTATGGCAATCACACTGGAAAACACTAAAATTTTTGTGAAAACTCTCTGCAGATAAATTCTTGGATGAAAGTTACATCACCTGTTACTCTAGTGCCACTCTTAAATGTTATTCGTGTCAGTGCTGTTCCTGCAGGCATGATGCAATGTACAAAACCTGTTTCGTCAATGTCCCATGCTAATGCTGGTATATGTAGATTTCTGCAGTCTTTATGAGATTAGACTTTCACTGCCTCCCACAGAAAATGAAAGCATTTTCTTCTTATTCAGCTATGTAAATCACTAGTACTTACTTTTCTCTTGATTAAAAATATTATTTTTCTGAGATACAACATTAATAATGATAATGTATACATGACAAAAAGAATGAAAATATAGTTCGGTAGAAGCAAGATGTTGAAATTGTAACAGAAACTTAGAACCAGTTATCATTATTTCTTTACTGCAAGGGGGTGCTCAGCACCATTCTCACTATAAAGAATTTAAAGAAAGCTTTTGGGCTTCAGCTACATCCTTGTGCGCTATTAGAAGCTGTCATTGCTTAGCTATTTTGCCTTTCAAATCCTATCCATTCTAGAGAAACATGCTAGATCTTTTTTCTAACAAAGGAATGACAGGAAGAGAAAATTCCACCACAGTAACTAGCTATCTAATAAAAGACAAGCAAAGCACACCAATTAAAAGCAAGAGATAAAAATAGAGCAGAAATTAAGTCCTTCAGACTGACACTTCCAGTTAGCATATTCCTCTGCATTCTGTGACCTAGCTTTACCATATGTATAGTTTGTAAAAGAAAATGTAGCTTGACATGATCTTGATGTCTTTTGTCTTTTTAATCTCTTCAAAATTCTAACTTTTTGAGTATGCTTGAAATAGGACTTGCTTTAAGTTACTGTGAGATGGATTTTTCAGTAGATGAGTGTTTAGTATTTTCTTGTTTAAAGAACTGTTATAGTGCTCTGTATTCCTTGCATTGTGTCAGAATTTATTTTTACTGTATCTTACCTAAAGATTATCTAAAAATAATAATATAAATAAGACTTTTTGTTATCTCCTCTTTATGGTCTTCAGATTGGTTTATTAGTTGTCAAAAGGGTTGTAATTGAGAAGTTAGATAGTGAGCAGGAGGTATGAAATCAGCAGACAGAACATCTTCCTTTGCTACATACAAATAAAAAAACCATAGACAGTAGTTTCTTCATATGAATTCACTTCATCCTTATGCATGTACATAAGTGCAATGAGAGAGTCCACAGGGTTCATCTGGATTCTGAACACTCTAAGCACTGTACTGGTTTTTTTTAGATCTAATAATACTAGAGAAGATACTGCTGGGTTTGGGTTTTTTCCACCAAAATGACTGATACATAATCTAAGAGTAAACATACAATTAACGTGTTTGTATGTTTATATCCTGTTGATTCCCTCTATCTGGCACACATTTCATAAATGCTTAGTGCCTCAAAACTGTCACTTAATTTGATTTTATTAGTGGATGTGGATGAACAAGTAAGTACTCATTTGAAGAAAAATGTGCTTCTGCTTGTTGGAAGGCATAGCAGGATTTGAAGGATCCTCATATAGATTCTCAGCTGGCAAAAGCACCTGTGAAAGCTAGTTTACACAAGCTGAGTTGCTTCTTGCCTGCTTTTCATGTGCAGCTGGAATTGTGTTGTCAGGCCACATAAGCATAACTGATGAAACTACATTATCTAGGCAGCTGCCCGAGAGTGTTTGAGACGGAGTACGGTGGTGGTGGTTCATGCTGCCTGGGAATAGTCAGCTAAGAAGAAACGACTGGAGATTAGGACCATCTTCCAAAGCCTAGCATTCAGGCTGCATGGCTTTCCCTGCCATGCAGGGACTCACCTTAAACAAGGAAAGGTGCAAGCAGGATCATTTTGTAGAGGATCAGACAATTAGTATGGCAAGCTTGTGCTACCAGATGCAGCTGATGTATGGGCTATGCCAGGCATTTCTGGTCTATCTTTTTCAAAGTGGCCTTCAATGGGAATAAGAAAAAATGAACTGTGCTAGGACTGTTCTAACAGCATGGAAAAGATCCCTTTGCTATTCAGAGGACTACACAAGACTGTATTTTCCACTGAGTTTGTGATAAGTAATAAATATCCATTTGATCCAATCGATGTACTATATGGCAGTAGACACAAACAAGGAGATTCTGTTGGCATGTGATCTATTTGTTATCAAATGTATGTACATTTTTAAAGTAAATTGACCTGAAAAATCTCGTAGAGCCAAAAACTGGTTCATCTTTCCCTAATGAGTAAATATGATTTTCTACCTTTGAAAGGATTAAAAGATACAAGTATGATGTCAAAGGAAAACAGCTGTATCACAGTTCAATCAGTGTCTCTATTCTCTGAGCTTCAACTTACTTGAAATCCTGGAAGTAGTGATTGTTGTTGCTTGTTGGGTTTTATTCCCTTTTTGTTCCCTTGGCGTCCATTTGATTTACATGTTGTTTTTCATTCAGGAGTTCAAACCCAAAAAGACAAAAACGTATAATGCAGTAGGCTTTTGCTATAAAAAAAAAAGTATGCTTGAAGTTGTTTTCAGAGTAGGAAATTTTTTCAAACGGCCTTAGTGACTTACATACAGGAAAAAATTATCACTATGGAAGCTAGAAAAGGGAAATATGAGACAGGTCTCAGTGTTTAAACAGAGCTCTTAGGGTATTGAACTTCATGGTGGACTCATAAATTTCTTCTTTTACTGTCATTCAGAAATGCACCTTTTGCTGTGCTGTGGATTACAGACGAAGTTTCTCCATTCTTTTTTGTGTGTGCCTCTCTTCAGCAAGCTAAACTTAGGATGGCTTATGTGCCTCCTGCCAGCGCTTGGCTCCAGAGGGAAGGACAAGGTCGGCTCTGGGACCAGTGTCTCCTCTGTTTTGCTCAGTGAGGAATTGTGCAGGGCCGACCAGACCATCAGAAGAGCCTACATCATGCTCTTAGTTTGTAGGTCCATGACTGAGTTGAATAGACACAGTGTCACTTCAAGAGAAACAGAGAGTCCAATATGCTGAAGTAAATCACTGTTTCTTCCCTGTGGAAAGCAGAAAAAGAACAGCTGCTGAAGGACTGCAGGGCCTCCATGAAGAGAAGAGAATAAACGTAATACCAAGTCTGAGAATACTAATTAAATATGTAACTACTCTGATACAGAGAACTATACATAAACCCAAAAGAAACATCAAAAGTTAATTGTACTTGACTGCAAGTGAAAGGAGTATCCATTAGGATCCTAATTCATGAGAGGCATCACAAGGAAGTCCCAGTAGCAAAACAGTACAGTGTAGGGCAGATTTAGATAAAATATTTAGATGAAATATTAAGATAAAATGTTATATAAAAGATAACCCTTGAAAAATTTGCTCACCATCCACAGTCACATCTATTTTGGGTCAGCTTTGCTCCACGTAGCACAGTTTTAGTTTAATGAGGCAGCTGTTCATTAATAATTCATGGAAAGGTAAAGTGGTAGAGTCTTACTGACCTTTATCAGAGCATTGTGAATTTCTTCAAAGTGTTGACTTCTTACTAAGCATCAGCTGTGATACTGAGATTTTTTTTTCAATTAAATCTATATGTAACTGGTTATTGGGCACCCAAGACAGTACTAGTAGTACTATGGAAATAGTCTTATTTACAGGCTTTAGTACCACATCAATATTCACACAGAATATTTATCTAGAAAGTTGTGTTTTCAGCTTTTTTTTTCTGGTGGAAGAAAATTCCTGTATGGATGGAACTTTTTGCTTCGATCCAGAGCAAAGTTTTTGCTGAAGTCACATATAAACTGCTAAGTATTTTTAGCAAATGATAAAAACAAAACTTGTGGCTTTTGGTCAAATAGTTTTTCATTTATTTAAAACCTTTAGCTTAATCTCAGTGTTACACAGCCACAGAAAACCAGAAAGTTTATACAGCTTTATACTATTGATTAAGGCTTAAAATACCAAAAGGCACAAAGAAAAATGAATAATTTGCCAAGATCTCCTGAGATAGACTTTTTTCAGCTTTTTCATGGCAAAGCCATAGTGGATGTGTAAAATGGCTATACACAAAATATCTTCATGGAATCTGTCAAAGAGATAATCTGACTCCATCAAAAAAACATCATGAAGGATTACATATGTTGCCACTTGGAAGCAGAATGAGAGTGTTCCAGGAAACATATATTTTTATTCGAAGTTTCATCACTTACACATAAAGCTTTTCTGGAGGAAGATAACAGCTGCTATGTCTCTATAATGAGTTCCATAGTGGAGACAGCTTCAAAGGTCAGGGGAATCTGTACACTTAACCTACCGCCTTCTTCCCTGCTCTGGTATACATAAGCAAAGCCAACTTGACAGAAAACAGTCAGTCAAACAATCAATAAGAATGGAAATAAGCTAGATCCAAGGAAAATAAACTAATTTAAACAACAAAAATGGCTCATTATATGACTAACATAATGCTTCAGTGAAAAATGAAAATAAGAAATAAGTCTGGTAAACGAAGAATTCAAAATTTGTCTACAAGCAGTGGTGTTCTTCACTGATAAACTCATAGAAGGAAAAACTAGGAGCGTAGCTGTATTTAAATGGCTTTGGCTTTTGATGTTGGAATAACATGGGCTTTTGAGAGATATATATGCTTTCTCAAGGGATATAGAGAGCTTGCATGACACTGAATGACACCTCAATGCCCAGATGGAGACTGGTGACAGCTGGTATCCCTCAGGGGTCCGTATAGAGATCACCACAGTTTAATATCTTCTTCAATGACATAGACATGAGTATCAAGTGCACCCTCAGCTGTTTGCAGATGACATCAAGCTGAGTGATGCAGCTGACACGCCTAAGAGAAGGGATGCCATACAGGGGGACCTGGACAAACTGGAGAAGTGGGCCTCTGTGAACCTCACGAGGTTCAAGAAGGCCAAGTGCAAGGTCCTGAATCTGGCTCAGGCCAACCCCCACTACCAGTACAGGCTGGGGGATGAAGAGAGTGAAAGCAGCCCTGTGGAAAAGGACTTCGGGGTGCTGATGGATGAAAAGCTGGACATGAGCAAACAACATGTGCCCAGAAGGCCAATCGTATCGTGGCCAGCAGGTCAAGGGAGGTGATTCTGCCTCTCTACTCCGCTCTGCTGAGACCCATACAAGGACCTGTTGGAGCGGGTCCAGAGGGCCACAAAACTGATCAGAGGGATGGAACACTTCTGCTATGATGACAGGCTGAGAGAGTTGGGGTTGTTGAGCCTGGAGAAGAGAAGGCTGCGGGGAGACCTCAGTATGGCCTTCCTGTACTTAAAGAGGGCTTATGGGAAAGATGAGGACTATCTTTTCAGCAAGGCCTGTTGTGACAGGACAAGGCATGACGGTTTTAAACAAAGGGAGGGTAGATTTCGACTGGATATAAGGAAGAAATTTTTTACAGTGAAAGTGCTGAAACACTGTAATGGGTTGCTCAGAGAGGTGGTAGATGACCCATCCCTAGGAACATTCAAGGTCAGGTTGGATGAGGCTCTGAGCAACCTGACTGAGCTGAAGATGTCCCTGCTCACTGCAGGGGGATTGGGTTAGATGACCTCTAAAGGTCCCTTCCAACCCAAATGATTCTATGATTCTATTCTATGTTTCTGTGCATACATTTGCTACTAGCTTTGACAGCATGACAGTCTTAGTGAATAAAATCTTCTATACGGGATTGTTCATTAAGTGTACATTTGCACTTAAATCTGGAGCTCCCTCAAAAGCTTTTAACTAGTAACTATGTTTCATGTTATATTCTGGTAGTCTCAGTTTCCAACAAAAATAAATATTCACAACACTTGTATAAACATACTGCATCTCACTTGTTATAGAATCATAGAATCATATGATGTTGGATGGAATTAAAAAAGCTGAGAAGCACTCAGGCTTTTTGCAGTTTTTATTGCTTTGCTAACATGTAAGGGGGTAAAAAGGCGTACATTTTTGGATTATTTTTTTAATATATTCTGATCAATAGGACCATTGGAAGTAATGTCTCTAGTAACAGAGGAGGGCTTAGGCATGCCATTATTTAGGATGTACCAAAAGGGATAGTCTGGAACTAACTTTTGCAGACTTCTGGGCATATTTCTGCTGACATGAAGACAGAGCAATATGATTTGTTTTTTCAAGCTGGACTAACTAAAATGAAAAGCTTTTTGATATGACAAAATATAAATCTACAGGTATAATAAAAAGCAATTTAGAGTAGGGAGGGGGAACTCACAAAATAAAGATTCCTTTGCAATGTGACAGCTAAAAAAGCCAATGTAGTCCTTTGCTGTATAAATAGCTACAGGAGATAGAAGCAGCAGAAAGATTTTTACTTCCCTATATGAGATTAAGGTGTCAAGCTTCAAGTTGTGCAGAGATGTTTGATGCTCTAGTGTTTAAAAAAGATACACTGAAAAACTGGAAACAATGCAGAAGTAGGCGGTAAAAAATGAGTCAAAGAATTAAGAAAACGAGATTTAAAGATCATGAACTGTTCAGCTTCTCAAAAAATTGATAGATCAGTTAGTAGGTTACAATGAAGAAGCTCTTCCACACAACTGCGCTCCCCAAGTAGGCTATTTAGCTACAATAACAGCAACAACAATAATAATAAGTAGTAGTAGTTATACCTCTAGCAACAGTGCCCATAGAAGGGCAGGCTCTGAGGCCACTTGCAGTCCTGGTCTCCTGACTGTGCAGACCCTTCCTGCCACTGGCAGGATCCTTTCCGTGAGGGAGAAAGCTCTTGCTGGTGCATAGCCATGATGAGGCCAAGGAGTGTCCAGCCAGGAGTGGGAAGGTGTTCTCAGGCAGCACAGCGACTGAAAGCAGGACCAATTCAAAATAAATACTCGCTATAGAATGTGTGCAACTGAGACGGACATATGTCCAAGCACTTGGAGATATGGGACTTCAGAAGATCAGCACTGAGCACTCTTCTTCAGTACATGCTCAGCCAACCTCAAGTGAATGGGTTAAGTATTGTGTGGAGCTTCCCTGCAGCTGCCCAAATTTGAAATGAGCAATCTGCTTACATATGTGTTCTGGATAATCTCATGGTTGCTTTTGGACCTAAACACTACAAATTTATGCATAGATGTTGGTAAAAGATAAAATTAAGAATCAATCAAATTGCAAAATATAGGTGGGAAAATCATCTGATCAATAGAACCTTCATTACTGGTACGAGCAGAGAAAATAGGAATTAAGCCTAATTTCCTAGGGCTAAAATGTGTGTATATGAGAAAATTACCTTTCTTACAAAGAGAGCACACTTCATATGAATGCAAAGTTAGGATCACTTTTAATTTTCACATTGAGTGGTGTCACAACTTTAATTATTTATGGCACACTAACAATACAATTTAACACTTGTAGTTGGCAGGAGCATTTAGACTGTGTTGTGTGCAAATTTGCTGTAATCTGCAATCCTCTGCCATAACAGTTTATAAACATATTTTCCAACAGATTTCATACAGTCTTACATTTCAGTCATGATGTTAGACATGAACTATTGGGTTACATCTAGACAAAGTGATGTGTTTTGTTTCTGTCTAAGACCAAGTGCCCTCTAGCCACAGTATAGTTGACACGGACTACGTGAAAATCCCCAGTGAAGTACAAGTTATTTGTCTAGGGTAGGCTATGAATAAGACTGCTATAGACAACCTTTGTTTTCCACCTATTTAACACCTGGAAAGGGAGTGACAGAAAAATCTAACATCCGACAAGTGTAAGTGAGTAACTTTATAATTAGTATTCAGCATTACTATTCAGCATTAGAGGGAGTGCACAGATTTTAGTGAATCAGAGCAGAAGAGAGAGGGAGTGGGAACTTGAGCTGCTACAAAGCATTTGGTATGGTCTGGTGTTTCCCTCTTCTATAGCAGTCTGTGGAGATTGCCTCACATAAACCCATAGTGTTCTGGATTGCTTTCATTTTGTGTCTGAAAACAGCTTTTTAGCAATAAGATAATAACAATAATAAAAAACCCAGGCGGTTCTGTAGCAGTTTCTTGGCTTATCACTACTCTTACCTGATGGCTTATTTGTGTTTGGTTTTCTTTCTAAACAGGTTAGTCAGTGTAAAATCTGCATGTCTTTAACCCGTAGAAGTAGACTTATTTTGAAAGTGAAGTGAAACAAAACTACTTCTATTGTTTAGGAATATTTTTGTAGTAGCAAAAAGGTGTATTCTTACAACTGTGCTCTGAGTCTGATTTGAACGGTCTTGTGACTAACCTGTTTGGAAAGAAAATCAAACACAAATAAGCCCCCAGGTAAGAGCAGTGATAAGCCAAGAAACTGCTACAGAACAGCCTGGGTTTTTTTATTATACATAACCTATAGATAGATAAAGATATAACTATAGATGCAGATATAGATATGAAATATCTCATGAAACAGCAAACGAACCTTATAGTTCCTACAAACATATGATTTTCTTCTTACATTATTTCAGATAAAGTTGTCCATGTTTCACCTCCCTAGTTCTGTGAACCATAGCACCACAAAATCAAAAGGCTGAGTATAGTTCAGAAATTGATGCAAGTCTTCCCCTGCTGCCATATGTTTTACTCCAGCACTTCAGTAAATATCTCTTTTGCAGCGAAAGAAAACAACTCATCTTGAAAGATTTGTAGCCTAAACACACAGATTCAGGAAAGACCTACTAGTTCCTGCACCTTTATACCCATATCTGGACTGACACAAACTGTCAAACTTATGAAGTCTTACCATCACTGGCTTGCAGTTTGTCTACTCTTTGTCTGAGGGCTGAGTCTTGGGTCACACTGGCTTATTTATGCATATTATTCTTTTGTTCGTTTTTACTGTTTAAACAGCCAGAGGGCAGAGCATTACCACTCTTCTGTTTGATGCACAAACATATGACCACAGGTACCTGCTCCTAGCAGAGAACTGGAAAATGTTTTACTCCTTGGTTATTCTTCCTTCCCAGCAGATATTGTTTCTCTATGTTTAGAAACCGTTTGAAACAAGAGAGGAATGCACACAAAGGAGCAAGTGTCACGTTAGTTTCTCTAGCAGTGGGATCCTGGAACAGAAGCAGCCATAGTAGTCTCAATGTGAGATACCACTACCCCAGCTCAGAGCTGAACCAACTGACCAGCGGCTGCTTTTTCAGAAACAGTTGTCAATCTACTTTAGAGCTGTCGCAGGACACCAGCATTTAACCTTTCTTGTCCCTGGCCAAGTCTCAGAGCTCTACATTCTGTTGTGTTTCCTGTGATCTTTGACCCATAAATTGGTTTTGTCACAGCTTCATAAAAAGGAGAGAAGGCAGCAGTTTCTGGAAGATCCAGGATCAGGCCACAACTATGAAGGCACATCTCTTCTTTGACGATGCTAATGTAAAGCAATATTGTACTGTACATATTGGCATGGAAAGGGCTCATTACAAAAAAATCACATATGCAATAGAATTGGCCAAAGAATTTCAAAGTCCTCTCCCAGACATTCCTGTTCACTCCTGCCAACTACACAGAAATATAATAGAAGAAAGTCCCAGTTAGGCTAATACTAGGCACAGAGATGTCTGGATGCTTAAGGAACAACATACCCCGTCGGTGGCTGTCAGGCACCTCTCCAAATGCCCACAGGTTTCAAATGCCAAAAGGTCTGCACAGGAGCAAACTCCACTGCAAACAAAATTCGAAAGGTCAGCCATGTCATGAGTCAAAAATTATCATGTTTTTCAGATCTACAGCTCTAAAGTGCTTTTCAGTAAATGGATAAAGTCACACACCAATGAGGGAAGAAAGAACATTGCATCCCTTTGGAGAAGAAAAAAAGTAAATACTGTTAATAATGTCCAGTATGTTCCTACTGCTCAGCTTACAAAGACGATTCTCAGATCTGGAACAACTTTGGCTAGTGCTACTACTCTACTAGAGGTAATTTGCCTAATACTCTGCTAGAGGAGGCTTCTTTTCCTTTTTTCCTTATTCTTTTTTCCCTTTCCCTTTCTTTCTGTTTTGTTTTATGTTGCTTTGGCTTTTTTTTTTTTTTTTTTTTCA
>Ga0065711_1044911_pt1 | contig 13805 bp, 10 predicted proteins | sample Hoacrofraction12_FD_59098 | JGI IMG/M metagenome (GOLD analysis project Ga0065711, IMG submission 59098) | Hoatzin crop microbial communities from Cojedes, Venezuela - Epithelial fraction 12 v2 (version 2) | ecosystem: Host-associated > Birds > Digestive system > Esophagus > Crop | place... | reverse complement strand
GGCCGTGTCCTGCCGCAGCCCTCTGCGCCGGGGGAAGGCACCGCGAGGCAGCGGCGTGGCTCACCAGGGCCTGCGTTGAGGAGGAGAGCTGCCTCCTACCCAGGAAAGCACAAGAACACTGAAAACGGCTGCCAGCTTCTAAACCGTGCTCCAAGATGTTCCCGAGGGGGCAGGAGGCTCCTCGCCCGTTTGTCACTGCTGTCCAACCGTGGTCGGTGTCGGCAGGCGCTCGTGCCTTGAGCTCTGAGGTTCGGTTCTGGTGCTGCTGCCTTTGCGCAAGGCGCGGGCCCGGGAGCTGAAGGTGCGGCGTGGTGTGGGCGGGGGAGCGGGATGTACGCGTCTGAAATTGGTCACTGGAGTGAAATCAAGTGACCAGAGCCTTCTGCCTGGCGGACGCTGTTCCCCGTGAGAGCAGAGCCCGGCGCCGGCTGTCGCCGCGTCCCCAGCAAGGTGCTGTCTCGCTTTTTGGGGTCTGATTCTTTGCTTGGAAGAAACTTAGAAGTCTGCGTGGATTCGTGGAGGGAACTGGGTCTCTGACTTGCATTTATGATTCTGTCTTTACTTTAAAACAAACCAACCCAAAGCCCTATTCCTCTCCAAGAAGACACCTGGGGCAGACAATTCAAATGCTTTTAATGAACAACTTCATTATAAAAAATGCTTCCAATCTGAACCTCATTTCGCAAGACAATGGAGGAGCTGACTTCAGTGATGAACTGTACGTTTCCTAATGGCACTTCGTATTTTTACAGTTTGAAAACCTTGTTTACAGCCCCCAAAATGCTCCATTAAAAGGGGTTATTCACTGTGTGTGAAAGTGCTGGAAAGTTTGTTTTTAGAAAAGCAGTCGAGCTTTGACAATGGGAAGCTTCTGGCTTTGGCAGCCGCAGGACGGGAGGTCAGCGCTGGGCCTGCCGAGGGCACAAGCAGAGACCGTGTGAGCTGCAGCCCCGGGAGAGGCATCGCGTCTCCCGTCGCTCCCGGGGAAATCCCAAGCCCTTCCCTTCCCGTGGGATGTTTGTGGGCTCCGGGTCGCACTCTGCCCTCTGGCCAGGACACTTCTCGTGGCTGCACAGCAGCTTTTCCTCCAGCAGCAGCTCCAGCACTTGGTGGCTCCTGGCTTGAGCCTTCATGGCTTCCACGGGTTCCCTCTGCCGTCGCTCCTGCAACCGCCCCGCTGTCAGAGCCCCTCCAAGGCAGACGGCTCTAGTTTTTTTGTCCAATGTCCTCATTCAAGGAAAATACTGGTACCAAATATTACAAAGCCACCTTTCTAAAAATAGTTTCTAGATGTTAGGGATCACTGCAGGAGGGAAAACCCACAAAGCGGTGGAGGCTGAGGGAGCCCCAAGCTCACGACAGCTCCCAGCAGGAGCTCCGGAATCTGCCCGCTCCCGGCGCAGCTCCGCTCCAACGCGCGGCTCGCGTCCCGGCGGCAGCAGCGTTTTGAGGCAGGGCGTGCTGGTGCGGTGCTGGTGCCTTCCACGAGCAGCAGCTGACGTGCTGCCTTCAGGCGCCGAGCCGCAGAGGGGCCGTGCGTGCCGGTACCTGCTCGGTGCCCCTGGGCGCCAACCCAGCCAGACCCATGGGCTGTGGCTGTCCCTGTCCCGCAGGCTTCACCCAGCGCTGTCCCCGCACGCCCTGCGTCAGGGCCGGCTCTCCGCTCGCATCGTAGTTTCAAAGCAAGACACGGGATGTGAAGTAGATGGCGAGAATGAAGGTGAAGATGATAGCTGTTCGGATGAGGGATGGTTGTTTTTTAACAAGACGCTTTTCTGTTGAGCATTGTTCCCCTAACTGAAGAGCTGACCTATTCAACAGTGATTTTTGGATTCCAAATTCCTTATTCTTTATCTTTTGCACTGCCTTTACCTTCCCTTGTCACTGTGATCTCCCAGCACAGATGAGCTACCTCCCTGTCACGCGTATTCTTCGTGCGTGCTGGTGTTTAGGCACTGGTGGAAAGGACGACTGCAGACCTGGCTGCAGCTGCGGGCACACAGCGAGGAAGATGCTTCGGTCTCTGCCTGGGCTCGTAAGAAACAGGAGGTGCTCCTGACAGGAAAGCTGAGCTGGCCTCGCGGCGTAGATCTGCCAGCAGCAGAATGTGGTCTGTTCTCTGGGTATCGTTTTCTGATCGCCGGTTCAGTTTTCGCTCACCCCGTCTCTGCGGCAGTCTGATGCAGGTAGCGGCCAGGGGTCTGTGAGACCGCGCCGAGGCGGCTGCGGGTGCAGGGCTCTGAGAAAACCCCTTCCCTGGAGCTACAGAAGGGCTGAGACGGCGGAAGGATTCCTGCAGGCTCCCGTTGCTCACCAGGATGCGGTGAGAGCAGCGGGGCAGGGAGGGCAGTGCACGGGTGAGCCTGGCACGAGCGCGCATCGACAGCGCGCAGGGCCAGCGGAGCCCGAGCGCAGTCTGCTCGCACCGCAGACGTGGCGGGAGCAGGGACGCGTGCGGGACGGGACATGGCGGTCCCTAAGAAAGCTGTGTCACCGGTAACGGCGCGGGTCCCGAGGCTCGGGTTTGCTGCGGTCTGTTAGAGGGGCGTGGGCACAGAAAGGGTGAGCGGTGCCGGCGATGGGAGGGAGAACAGAGCCCGGCTGCCCGAGTCCCGGTCCAGCAGACCAGGCTGCCCCAAGCCGCCGTCCCCTCGCAGGCAGGTGTCGGGCAGGGCTGCAGTCAGAGCTTCAGATGGCGATTCCCGTCTCTGAGATTTGGGAAAAATACAAGAAATAAGTTACGAAAAAGAGGCAAATTTTGGATAAAGGTGGAAACGTGTGAAGTTTTAACGACATGGTTCTGTTGGAGCTGTTCTACTTGGATTCCTCCACTTCGCTTTTCAGTGGCAGAGTATCTACAGGGCTTGGGCAGGCAATTAGCTACCAATAGGCACCCGAGGGAGAACTCTGTGAGCCTGAGTAACCAGGATTAGAGAGGATAAGCAAGAAGGTAGGGTGATGGGGAGTGCATCTTTGAAGATTTCTTTGTAAAAATTTAAATTGCAGGCAGTAGAAAATGCCTCTGCGGGGTTATTCTTTCCAGATAGCAAAGGCGACGCGATGGCAGAGAAAGGCAGCGGGTATTTTTCAGTGAACCGCGGGAAATCTGCCAAGCAGCTGCTATTCACCTGTCAGCAAGGAAGGAATCAGAGAACAAAGAGCTGAGCTCCCAACAGAAGTCCTGAAATCATCAATCTACCGGAGGGATGAAAGGGATTCCCCTTGTCGTGACACCATTTTCCAACGCCGAGGCTACAGAGCAGGCACTACTGTGAGAGGGCTGCGCAGCGGCCGTCACAGCGCCGTACGGGGATGGTCTGTCAAGCGAAATTCGGTGGCAGCAAATGCAAGTTAACACGCTGTTCCTTCACACAAATGGATTTTGAGCGAGCTCTCATCCCATGGGGATAAAGACCTTCAGACTGTCGCACAGCTCAGGCCTGGCTAGGTGAGTTCACCCTCTGCTGCCACCGAAATGTTTCGCCTGCTGTATTTTCTAACGAGTGAGCTGGAATCATTCCTATTTCTGGTGGGGTGTTCTGTCCTTCTGAGACTCCAGGCTCTGATTTATCACGGCTGGCACGTTCACATCCTGTCCTTCCACAGACTCCAGCTCTGTGATTTTATGTCTTAGTTGCCTGCACTGTTCCTGTTGGTCCTGAATGCCCCCCAAGTCAGCCACACTTCAAAATATCTCTTTACCTAACTAAACCCTCCTAACAATTATTGGCTGTAGTTGCTCCTCTGGGCTCAGCCAGACGCCACCTTTCCGACACGGAGCTGCCTGGCACACAGACATCATCACGGGGCGGCTCGCAGGGCTCTGCCACGGAAGAGCTCCTTCACGCCGCACTTCAAATGCTCTCCCTCCTTGGTGGCTGCCTGGCGCGCCGGCGGTGGGACGAGAGTCGGAGACTGCTCCAGTGTCCGTCACCACGGGGGAATCGCGCCAGTCCGGACAGTTGTCTCGCATCCGTGCAGCTGGCACTCGGTGTCGGCCACCCCCGCGCTGCTCCGCTGCCCTGTCTGGGTGTAAAGCCCAGGCTCGCTTGCTGCCTCCTCTCTCCGCTGAGCCTCCTGGAAGACGCTGCTTCAAACCCTCCTCTGCGCCGTCACAACCATTTCGTGCCTCCCCAGATGACTTCTTGTGCCTTTGTCCTGGCTGAGTCGCCGCGGTGTCCTGTACCTGCAGCCCCTAACGCGTGGTCCTCGGTGATCGGCCACAGGATGCCCGCGTGCCACTGCGGCGCCTGGCCCTGTGCTCACGACACTGCTGCTCTGCGTCTCTGCTTCACGCCCACCTCCCTTCCCCGCAGGCTCCTGTGCCCTACGCTGGTGAAGGCCTTAGGGGAGAAAGAGCTGTGTTGACTTAACCGTCCCTAAACCTTGGATTAAAAACACCCCAAACCAAGCGCCAAACCCTTTCTGGGATGAAGCCTTTTCCCCCAGCACAGAACGGCCGCCGTGCCCTCACCACCAAGGCCCTGCACGGACACAACACAACAGGTCTCCAGGCTGTGCCGCAGCGATCGTCCTGGCAAGGTCACCGCTGGATCTGACCCACAGCTGCGTGGGCAGGAGCTCGTCTAAGCTGACGTCCGCTGAGCTCGGTGCAGACTTCCCACTGAGCCCGGATTCCCAAGTGGTGTAGCCGAGATGCTCGAAGTTTCTTCTTACAAGCAGGTAGAAGCTGCTCACTACCTGCTTCAGGAAATGCCGTGTTTTGTGAAAGGCACACTTAGCACTTCAAGTGGCAGCAGCCTCACGTTTCAGACTGGCTGATAAAATACTTGCAGATTATAAACCCTGTTGTGGAGCGGGAACTTTGAATCCATTTCCCAGTGCAAACACCCGGCACCGGCTCCAGCGCGCGGCCTCTGAACACGCGCCCTGTGCTGGTTTAGACTTTTTCATTGACAAATGGCATGGCAATTCTGCACAGAAGAGCTGTGGAAAGCAAATCACACGTGCAAATAATAGCAAAATGAATTCTGTTTATTCTTTGACAGACTACTGGTAGGAAAAAAAGACGCCTGGCTCTAAGTTTAGCTACCACTGCTAAAGGAATTCCAGTGCTGACGTCTGCTCGGAGTACAATGCAGGCACAAAGCTGAACGGTCTGACGCAGAGGAAGGTGTACGATGGCACTGCACAAACCTGACAACCCTCACTCGCAGTAAGAGATCGGTTCTGACCATTTATTTCTCTTAAAAAAAAAAAATTTCCTCTCAACTGAAGGCAGGGATAAGGCTTGCATATCATTGATAACAGTGTGACACTCTTTAATTTGCCAAGAGCAGAGCAGTAGGACAGGCCTGAGGTATTCAACGTCGGTAAACGGAGCCCAGCTGAAGCGCCCCGTTTACCTTCTCTACGTTAGAGAACAAGAAGGCACTCGCTGAACTTCGAAAGGCAACATTTTACAGTGGAGAAAAGGAAGTACTGCATTTAACTCGGGGAGATCATTGCCACAGGATATTGCTGAGGTAAATAAATCTTATATTACATTTTGATACAAAAGTATGGTTTGCAGCATGGCTGGCTAACCTAAAACAATGATCTAGGTTTTGGAGAATCAATGGATCGCTAAACAGTCACTCTGGGAAGACTTACTAAGCTAAATTAAAAATAAAATTCTTGAGTAAAACGGACGGGGGACAAGCCTATGAACAAACGAGGCACGGCCGATGTCCCGCGGTGGGACGCGGGGCTCAGCAGAGCGCAGTATGCGCGGACTGCGACGGCTGCACTCGGGGAGCTGAGGGAGGGCAGCCCCGGGCTGCGCTGGAGGAGCTGCGAATCGGGCTTCGCTGAAGGAGCTGCGGTAACAGAGCAGAGGTAGACTTTGTGTTTTTTAATTTATGGAGAACAATATTGCCTGATTTCCTGGTTTCTGTTGCCCTACGATGGTTCCTCCACGCTGAGGTATGAAGAGCCGCGTGTCTGTATTCACAAACACGCACCAACCTACAGCGAGGTCGACCTCCGTACGTTACCCACCGCAGCACAAGGGCCGAGGAAGATGAGCGCCGAGGGTGCTACAGATGCTGAACGACACCAGCAGCTGGCTGCCGCGTCCCAGTGTAACCCTCCTGCCCTCAGCAGCGAGCCAGTCCGCGGAGGAGCTTAAGAGGTGAGGCAGCGAGCAGGGGAAGCAGGACTTTAACTTCAGGAGACAAGGCTCGAGAAGGAGAACTAAAAGGCCAGTGGAACCAAATCTGACGTGAAAGGGTGACTGCAGGCCCAAACCCTCAGCATGTTTGTGAGAACTATTAGTGTTGGGGAAAATGCTTCAAATACACTGATGGAGTGTACATGAAGCTGGGGCCAATTTTCCCTCCCGATTCCTGGATGTTATCACCCTAGGATGGAGGTAAAAACGTCTCTCTTGAGACTGCTTCATGGATAAGCCAAACGGGTACTGACCTCGCGGAACTGCTGTGGTAAAACAACCTAGAGACTCGTACTCTGCTCCTCATCGCAAGGGAACCTGCGGAGCGGAGGCCTGCAGCCTGGGCTCGGCCACGCCGGGTATGGCAGTACTCAACGCTGCCGGCCCCCGGCCCCTAACCTGGCTTCTTCACGCGGTTTGGTTTCCAGATCTGTTTGCCTGGGGGAGGTATCTGAGAGGGCTCTATCCACACACCACAAGCCCAAGCGAAGCTGTGAGCGCTGCTCCATCCCCTTGACACGTGGATAGCCAGAGAGAAAACGCAGGAAGCGGCTGCCTGCAGCGGTGGAGGCTGAAGCGGCCCAGAAAGCAGTGTATTTCCCCATGGGGGAAGAACATGGTAAGTGAAGAGAAATCAGTGCAACCTGACTTCGTTGTGTAAACAGTGTTCTAGCTACACCAGAGATAAACCCAGCGTATTCTGGTGCCTCCTATTTTTGTAATGGCAGAAACAGATTTGTGTTGTGTAAACAATGTTCACTGTAATGAGTTTAACCTAACGGCTCCGCGAAGAAGAATGAGGTGAAGTCTCTGAATTCATCATGTAAACGGTCTTGTTGCTTAACACTGACATGGAGTAAGCTGCGTTCGGTGGAGTAAGCTGTATTCGGTGATGGGATGAGAGGTAGTGGGGAAGCACAGCCTCTTCCCCGTTGGCTTCACACAGGGCGGGTATCCTGACTTCTCCTCCTTCTCCGTGTGGAGGTGTTGGCCGTTTTGCCAGAACTGCAGTGTGGTAACATGAAATGGAAGCTGGACTCTTCAAAAGTTTAGCCCAAGATGAAAGAGTCTCAACTCCTTCTCAGGGACAGTCCCTTCCCAAAGAGGAACATAGCTCTGGGATCTCAGGGAAGGTCAGTGCTAAGCGCGGCTCCTGATTCACAGATTAAAAATTAGATAAAATATATCCAGTCTATTAGCTGAGATCTTTTCGCTGTACAGGACTGGGACTCGCACGGGGCTATCTGCTGTTCCAGTCTACAAGTGCTCCCTCCGGAGATCAGAAACCTCCTGTCTGAAACAGCTTTGCAAAGCTTTCACACCCCAAAGGGAAGTAAGAGTTGTGCGTTTTAAGGCTCTCCACCAAAGGGTGACGGAAAGGTCTGTTCTCCAGTGCTGTTTTCAGCTTATTGGAATGCCTGGTGGAAACGTGGCAGCGTGGTTGTGCTCAAGCTGGAGGTGAAGACAGGGGGCAATGAATGAAGGGGCCCAAAGTTCAGCGAGGCCCCAGCTCCGGGAGATTCTTGAGGTTGGTGTTGCAAAGTGGTAAGCAGTGGCTGTGTCTCCCCCTGCGAGTAGCCCATAACCAACCCCCCTGACGATCCAGGTGGGTTGCAAGGGGGAAGATTTAGGGGGAGGAAGCCAAGAAGATGAGAGAAGTCCACGTTAGCAGCACAGAGAGCCTCTGAAAGGTTAGCAGGGCTCTTGGAAAGCAAAGCCTCATCCAGGGGGGGTGGCTGAGGCGAAGAGGACTGAGGCTCACCAGACGAGAGAGACAGGCTGCCAGGGAAGTCTGACAAAAAGCTGTCCACCTCTACTTTGGGTACTTTCTCAGGCAAATATGAGGTAGATCCAAGCTGATACTTTGGAGGAGGTTGCGGCGGGGAGGAGATGGGAGAAGACGACTCCAGAGGATAGCTCATTCCCATGGGAAGAGAATTAGGAACCAAAGAATGGGGCATCCCTGAGCTCGGCATGGTCTGGAGGTGCGTGCTGTACATGCCCACAGGCAACATGCCAGGGAAGCTCTTGCCACCTATCATGTCTCTGGATGCCATACACAGGACGGGACTCAGCTCTTCTTTCACTGCTACAGTTGAGCTGCAGCTTAGGAGACCCAGCATGTCAACCGGCTCTGTCTTAATCTTCAGCAGTTCCTGGGAGTGGCTTTTCTTCATGTGCCTGGTCAGATGATCTTTCCTCCCAAACCTCTGAGCACAGTACTGGCACAAGAAGTCCTTCCGCCCCGTGTGCACCACCAAGTGTCTCCGCACGTCTTTCCGGGTGTAGAAGCGCCTATCGCAGTGGTCACACGGATGCTTCTTTTCCTTCGCTCCACCAGAAGCCCGCCTAGAATGAGCTTTGAGGTGCTCCAGCAGGACCTGGGTGCTTTCGAACGTCTGGAGGCATACCTTGCAGCTGAGATCGCCGCTGGCAGCTGCGTGCATGGCCAGATGTCGCCTGAAGCCGAGCTTCGTGTTGTAGTTCTTGCCACACTCGGGACAGTGCAGGGCCTCCTTGTTGGGATCGTGGGTCTGGAGGTGGTTGCGAAGGTGATCTTTGCGGTGGAACATCTTCTCGCAGTACATACACTGGTGAGGCTTCTGAGCAGAGTGCGTGGCCATATGCCTTTTGGGAGAAAAGCAGGAAAGTTTAGACTAGCAGCCGGCCGCTAAGAGAACGCACGCTACTTTTTCAAAAATTTCCTTGTGTTCTACACTTTATGCCACAAAAATCCCAGCTGGCATTTTACCACCACAGCCTGGGCAGCAGGGACTCTCCAGGCACAGGGTCTGTCTCGGCAGTGCCCGGCCTCCCTAGAACGCATCCCCTCCGCACAGGTACACCTCCGTTGTCTACTCGGCTCCTGTGCTCTCTGCTGAGGCTGTCAAAGGGGGCAAAGGCAAGGAAAACCTTGGCAGTTTCTGACAAGAAATGTTTGTCTGCTGGTGAGACGGCTTCATTTCATCAGGTGGCATCAGACTGTGGCAATGGCTGCTGACAGCCACTGCGGACCGATTTCACCTGGGTATCTGACGCTCTCTGACACTGTGGCTCATCTGGTTTCAAGTTCCTAGCGCTCGTATCGTTTAATTATTCTACGCTATATTTCAGTACATGAACAGGAACTCTATTTCTTCATGCTAGAACAATAGCTGCCACAGAAATATTCCTGTGATTAAAGTCAGAGGTAGGGCTTATGAAATGTGAATGTTATCCTTGCTTTTCATTTTGGTTTTTAATCTGTGAACTTCACTTTCTGCTTCAATTTCCTCCTTAGTAAAACAGAGAACACCTTGAGCTCAGGATAAAGTATTATCTGAGGTTGTCTGGAAGGTGCTTAAAGAGAAGCCAAGTATGGTAACGTCTGGGACTCAAGTGAGTGCGCAAGGTAACAAGGGCATTCCCCCTCCTCCACCTTCTCAGAAATTCAAGCAAAAAAACACGATGCAGGGGTTTTCCCCTCTCTTCTGGTAGGGGAGCACTGTTCGGCAGAGGCACCCGGCAGTTACCTACCTATACAGCTTGTACTTAGAAGCAAAGGCTTTGCCACAGTGCAGCTGCGGGCAGTTGTACGGCCTCTGCTCAGCGTGAGACAGTGCGTGAGTTCTCAGCTTGTCCACGTTCGTGAAGGAGGCCTCCGATATTTCACACTGGCATTTTCCCTGACTTTCGGTCTCTTCACCTCTTGGTCTGGGGACTAATTTCCAGCCTGTCTCTTCCTCCTCCTGCTTTGCATCTTGAATCCAGTTGGGAACACTGGGAAAAAATGCCGTCATGGCAGGTCTAGTAGAACAAGGCCATGTCAAGCAGAAGTCGAGCCTGCAGGCATCTTGCCGTGGTGTCGTCCCGTTGTGGTTTTCAGCTGGAACCCTCTGTGATCAAACTGCTTTAACAGCAAAACATCTTCATCTGAAATGACAGAAAGGTTGGTGTTAAGACACTGCCTCTTTCACCCGTTCACGCAAACACACGTGAGCAGCAGCCAGCACTAAACACGTGAAGATGCTGCCTGCTCGCAGCCACAGGCAGCTCCTGTCTCCAGAATGTGTTTCGTTCTTTTCTCCCTTAACCCCTGTTCCCTAAATAAAATGATGTTAAGACTTTTTCCGAACCACATTTTCGCAACAAATAGGAGCCACTGTTACCTACTACATGCATCTTCTCCTGAAACATTGTAGGCAGATGTCTCTTTGTAGCTCTAAACACCTCACCTTTCCCCCTGCGCTTTGTGGATCTCTTCTCATCCCCTTTTTTCGTGTTCTTCGTAGTCTGTCCTCACTTGCTCTCGATCTTTGCTCCCATGGAATTCCCTTCCAGAGCTTCCCAGAGAAACTAAGGTTCTCCTGTATTTTTTTCATCCGCTCTGCTAGTAAGACCATCTCCTAGCAAGCCAATCTGAATTACCACCCAGGCGTCAACACGGCTGGGGAAGAAAACTTGCTATTATCAGCAACTTTACCCCTTTTGCAGGAAGGCAACAGAGGCTGCTCCTCTTCAGGGTGTGATTAGTCACTGTGTTTTCACTTTTCTACTGTGGGGCAGATTCTGCCTCTCTGGATTAGCAAGTTTCCTACAGTAATGAGCAATTTATTGTTTTTCTTTTACGCTCTATCCATTGACAATGTAAGCTCAAACTGTTTCCTGCTCAACAAAATTCACCTCCTGTAAGCTCTGCTGGCTTTCATGTTGATGAAAACCTATACTAATCTCTCTTGGCAGGTTGTTCTTGAGTTGTGTTGGTCTCGTTGGTCAAGTTCAACATTTTTATATGGTTCTGCCAACGGTTAGCTGAAATAAAACCTCAGAAAACATCTCTTTCACTGAATCTAGCTGCCTGAGAAACTATTCTTAAAATAGCATCAAACCCTCAAGCTCTTTCTCACTCCATGATTGCTTCAGAGGGAGGAACTTCCTGCCTGCACATCAACACGAGTGCCAGTTGTGGGCAGGATGTGCAACTGCGAGGGAACTAACCAGCCCCCGTTAAGAAAGGGCACGGCTGAACGTTATGAATAGCTGAAATAACAATACCCGTAACCGCTCCAGCGCTCACACCACCACGGCTGGTTCCCCCAGGGAGGAAAACACTGGGAAACGGGACGACTCCGAGAAAACGCGTCCCTGTGAGGTCTGGAAATGTCCGTTAAGAACAGAATTCAGTTTTGTGCTGGCTCAGAGCAGGACAATAAAGGACCAGAACTGCTGAGGTGCCACTTTGGTACCACCCTGCGTGGCGTGCCGGCCGCTCCCGCCCCGCCGGCTGCTGGAGCCCTGCGGTTCAGAGCAGCCTTCCCTTGCAGGCATCCAGGACCGTGACTATTTCACCTCGGTATGAGGTGTGTGCTGGAAAAGAGCAGTGTTCTCTACCTCCTGCTTCAGAGCTGTGCACGCGTGCCGGGAGTCTCTGCCCCTTTCGCCAGGTAGTTGCTGCTCTCCCTCTGAACAAGCTCAGCCATCTGTGCCAGCTTCCAAGCTACCTGCAAGAAGACAGAGTTTGAATTCTGCTGTCTTTAATAGCAAGGCACAGAAACCATCGCCTTCAGAGCAGAAACCCAAATATGAATGAGTTAAGATACAGTAATCTCTGTAATTGATTATTGTAAAATGTCATCAACCTTCCTTTAAAATTATAATAGTCTAACAAGAAAAAGGACTCTACCTATCTGGGCCTGTTTCTAAGTCTAAACACGTGTCCTAGGACACACTGGCAGCTGAGGAATTAGAAAGAGAAAGCAAGATGAGGGTCTCGCACAGTACCGGTGAAACACAGCAGCCGTGGAAGGTTAACAACATAATTCACGCTTGGCTAGAAAACTCTCTGCGTGACCTAGATACTTACATTTTGTTAAAACTCCCTTAGTTTTCTTAGTGACATTTCCCCAAAGAACGTTTCCAATGTGCTCCCTGTTCACCGTAACCCTGGAGCCACCAGAGAGAACCAGTCACCCCTGTGTGGAAACACTTCACCTACACTTGTTCACAGGACACCTTGTACACCACGGCGCTTGCACCAGCCCTGGGAAACCTGGTTATCACAGGAAGCTTTGCACTAGGCCTGGAAAAGCAAGTCCAGCCTACGCAGCTCCAGAAATCTCAGAGAAGCTGGCTACAGAAAACTCCCATCACCAGATGAATCTTCCTCTGCTTCAGTTCTACAGAGGTTAAGACGTTGGCGGGGTGAACACAGAACTGGAAAACAATACGAGCCACCCGAGAGCCTGAGTCCCACTGGCTGCCAACGGGTATCAAATATTTCATTACTACGGTCATCGGGTTTGTCTGGGCAAACTCAAGCTAGCAGAGCTCCTATCAGCTGATGGGTCGCATGCGATGTGTGAGGTTCCAGCCGCTTGTCGTTGCGTGGAAGACACCGAGGTACGCCTGAGCTGGTGCACAGCACAGAAAATCTCTCGGGCTTCACAGCAAGTCCCGGCGACAGAGTCCACCACCCGCTCTGACAGCCTGTCCCGGTGTGTAACCCTTCCCAAAGCACGGTTCAATGACACGGCGCTTCTGCCCCTCGGAGTGGCCCCGGTGACACGGAGCACCGTTCCTCGGCTGGGCGGGAAAACCTCGTGAGCTAGGCTGGGAACCAGATCGGGGAACTGCCTGGGTTAAAAATAATCAGGAAAAAATGAAAAGGAGCCTGGATGAGTCCTCTGACCGGCCCAACAGCAAAGCTGTGCTGCTGCGGGCAGAGCGGGTCCGCAGCGGCGGGGAGGCAGCGAGACGGGGCCTGGCAGCCTGCCTGGCCCACCCGGGGTCGCGGAGCGGCCGCTTCTCTTTTCTACAGGGCAGCATCTCTCGTGTCTGGAGTGCGCGTGGCCGTCCCTTGCTTCTGCCCGCCGAGTCCCGCCGGGCCTCTGCCCACGAGCTGCTCCAGAACTGTCACTGTTCTTCCCACAGGGACAGAGAGGGTGTCCTAGAGACTGCTGCGTCCCTCAGTCCCCACCACCCGCCGCTGCGCAGCCCTGGCCTGGCTGTTTCCCAGCTGCTCGCTGGTGTGGCTGAAGGAACTCACCCAGATGAAAAGAAACTTCTTTTTATATTTTCCCTCCCCCAGCCAGACCAGTCCCCCGCTCAGGCTTGCTGAGTGATTTTACGTTGTCAATGCTGCAGCTTGCTCAGGCGGAAGGCAGCAGCGACGCGGCACAAAGCAGGGGCCGCAATCCACGGCGGGCACTCGGCCCCAGCCCGGTGTCGTGCCGCAAACCGATCCCAGCCGCAGCGTCCGGCCTGGCACCGGGCGCGCTCACGCGTTACTGACTTTCCACAGGACGACCAGGGCCTGTAACACCTCAAACTGCTGCAGCAACGTCCCTCAGAGCAGATCTTCTGAAATCTCCACACAGCGCAACAAAATCCCCCCCCTGCTTCTCCTTACGGTGTTCTAGCCAAGCCCAGCTCCCACCCCTGACTGCAAGGCTCTGCTTCAGGGCCTCGGATCGCTTTGTGACTTCTCTGCATAGAATCATAGAAAGTTTTGGGTCAGAAGGGACCCCTAGAGGTCATCTAGTCCAACCCCCCCGCAGCGAGCAGGGACACCACTAACGAGATCAGGTTGCTCAGAGCCCTGTCCAACCTGGTCTTGAATGTTTCCAGGGATGGGGCCTCCACCACCTCTCTGGGC
>Ga0065711_1044913_pt1 | contig 13806 bp, 7 predicted proteins | sample Hoacrofraction12_FD_59098 | JGI IMG/M metagenome (GOLD analysis project Ga0065711, IMG submission 59098) | Hoatzin crop microbial communities from Cojedes, Venezuela - Epithelial fraction 12 v2 (version 2) | ecosystem: Host-associated > Birds > Digestive system > Esophagus > Crop | place... | reverse complement strand
TCAGTCTCATGCATCAAACTCGCTCATTTGAAATGTAAAACATTCAAGAGCTTTCAAGAGCTGACTACAGCCTGTGCTGAAATGTTTGAACTTTAGTTGATTTTGGCAAGACCTGTACATGTGGCATCAAAGACAGGATTTTCCCTGAAAACATTGAAAGTGTGTCTACTGATGGGAATGAAAGGGGGGTTTTTTACATCCCTTCCCGCACGAAAGGGGAGGTGGCTGAACTACTGTGGAAGGGAACGGTGCCAGGAGGAAATCCTACCTTGGGCATTTTCCGTTCCTGCCCTGCTTGTGGTTCAGAACAGTGGTAAACGTTTCAAACAGGAGAGCTGGCTCTCAGATATGACGGTTACCATACCTTCATACAGGGCCAGGCCTTTTCTGGTCTCCTGTCCCACTGCTGTGTGTACGAGAGAGAGAACAGAAGCAATGAGAATCTTGTGCCCGGTTACCTGTGTGCCACACAGTGTGGGTGTTCAGAGGGGCAATGTTACGAAGCGACTCATCCTTTGGCAGACAGGCGACTCGGCTCTGTCTAGTGCTGTGTTTTATTCCTTCACTTGCAGAAGAGTCTTTTTGCAGCTGCCAGGAGCTGGCACACCTCATTGTTATTCTGCACAGCTATGGTAATTTTAGGTCGTTGGGCTGTTTTGAAGTCCCAGCTCTGTAGTGTAGGGTACCATGCACAAAAATGGGAGGTAAATAATATCTAGTTATCAAAATCAAGCATCTGTCAGACAAGGTAATCATGTTTTGAAATGAAGCTGCAGAATCACAGCCTTATGCAGAAGCCAGTCCGGGATCTCACCTGTAATGGGTGACACTAGAGCGGTGCAGGTGATGTAGAAGCTACCTCAGAGTGGCTCAGCACCAGACCAGAATAGTATCGTCCCTATGGTTCCACTGTGAAGTGTTTCTCACACCATGAAGGCTTCTAGAAAATATTTATTTGCATGCTAATGGTGGGGGGGGTTAATCTATTCAAAAGGGGTTAATAGTTCTGTCAACTTTATGACTTTTTCTTTGTTATGCAAAACAGCCCGTCCCATTATGATGCAAATGATAGATCCTGGGTTTTAACCTCTGAAGCTACTTCATCTGGGTGCTTGGAGTTTTTATTGTCCTGAACTGAGCTGCACTTTCAGGCTACTTAGGGTAGGATTTTTCAGGCTAGATTTAATTAAAAATAAACCAAAATCAAAGCAAACCCCAAAAAGCCAACCCCAAAACACCCCCCAACCAACAACAAAAAAAAACCCAGAACAAAATACTGCCCTAATAAAACCGAAAACAAATGCCCCCTAACCAACACCCACCTAGCCCCCACCCAAAAAAAATGCAAAGTCAGCTTGATTTTTTTACCACGTTGTAGCATTGCAAGGGGTTGACTCCCACTGACTTGGATAACACCCATGTAACTTGAGTGCAGTAGCCGAGACTCACGGTCTCTGGCACGAAACATTTTTGTTATCAAATAACTGATGTGGTAGCAGAAAAAACACATCATCATAGCTGAAACCTGCAAAAAAACTCATTATCTGGGTCTGCCAGTCTGTGTGTGAGCCAGTGTGACTTTTTTCCTGTGTTATGCTTTCTGGTTTATCTACTCTTGCTTAAAATATGTTTAGATGATCATTTCAGTTGAAATAATCCAATTTCAATTTCCATTTCTCTTCAGAACATTACAGCACAACCCCATGAATTTTGATGGTTAATTTTTGCTTTTGTTGAATTAAAAATTAAAATACTCTGATGACTTGGGAGTCTAAATCTCATTTTAACCCTGGTTTTGAAACGAGAAAATTTTCTCTGTGAGTGAACACGGTTGAATGAGCTAAGCAATGCATGTCCTTCTTTGATGGCAAGATCTTTGTTTCTTTACCATCACCACTGTTCACAGTTCCTAATTCCCTGTAAGAGCATCCATCCTCAATGAATGCTTCGTCTCCTAAGCGATCCTGTTAAAAAACTTGATTATGTAGTCGTTGTAGAGAAGCTTTAGGAGGTAACACAGAACCAGACTCTTACGAAATATGCAGTTATAGAATGAGAGGTAATGGACACAAGTGGCAGTGAAGGAAATTCCCTCTAGATAGAAGGAAATTTTCACAATGAGGTTGGTGAAACACAGGAAGAAATGGTGGAATGTCTGTGGTTGTAGATCTTCAAAAATCCACTAGCTGAGAACCTGAGATATCTCATCTAACCTCAAAGTTGGATCTAACTTTGCAGTAAGTCTTGCTCTGAGTATAGGCTTGGACCAGATGCCCTTCCAAGGTTTCTTTTGACCTGAATTATTCGGCAATTCTATACTTCGTAAAACTGACAGGAACACAGATTCTTCCAGCAGTTAATATGTCCCTTCTACATTGCCTCTTGCCGGTGCTATTAAATCTGGTAATTTTGTTAATTTTTCAAACGATGCAGGTGCGCAAAACCAAGCCACTTTGAATAAATTCTGTGTGTCTCTTTTTGTGCCTAACAAACAAAGGTACAATTCTTGGAAAAGTACCGCTGTTACAACTTGGCTCTTCCACACCTTAATGAACATTCACCCAGGGTACATACGTCTGTCCAGTGATCTGCCTAATCAGTACTTGACAGGCAGAGGGGATTTAAGATGTGTGGTCTTATCCTTCCTGTTCAGCTTTAACAGTATAGTTAACCCAGTGTACACTACGGCATTGCAACCTTACTCTGAAGAAAAATCTTTAGACTCTGTGCTTTGAATGCATTTATGGGACAAGACTCTTAACATCCCTAAAATTTTAAACATGATCAGGGTTTGATTCTGGTGTTCTGATTTTTAGAAAGAGCAGATTGATTTATGTAATTTGTTTTCAAACCGTATGACCATATTACTGGTCATTCCCTCAGTTTCTGTCACTTATTATGTATGTATCTGATTAGAAGAAAAGTTGATTACTACACCAGTGTTATACCGGCTCCCTGCTTATTGGACTCAACTCATTAAAAGTATATAAATAACAAATGATAAATATCTGAATGTGTATGGGGGCATAACTATGCAGAGTGAGGAGAAATAATGCCTCAATAATATGAAAGTCTGTTAGACTGATCTTTCTGTGGTTTATTTCAGTTAAAACTCTGATGAACCACTCATTATGTTATGTAGTAAAATCCTAACTGTGAAATATATACTGTTTAAATCATTCTTGTATATCAAAGAGCATCTTCAGAGCAGATATATAGCTTGCCTGCTCCACAGCACTTCAAATACTACAATAAAGCATGGGTTTTTTTGTGTTGCAGAACTTGGGAAGAAGGGAAAGTTCTTATTTTTGATGACTCCTTCGAACATGAAGTATGGCAGGATGCTGAAGATTATCGCCTGATATTCATTGTGGATGTGTGGCACCCTGAGTTAACAGCACAACAGAGACGAACCCTTCCTGCTATTTAAGGGGTTCCTTCTGATGTGGGGAAAAGAAGAGCTTTAACCCCTTTGGAGTATGCCAATAGGATTAATTTATCCAGCATACAAAGAATACTAGTATTTTAATGGTTAGGAGAGACAAAGATGAGACTCTACAATCACAGAGGACTTCATTTAAAAAAAAAAAAAAAAGAAAAAAAGCGCCGTGTTTTGTTTCATACTGATACAGCACTGATATGTATTGTTTTTCCAGCTGCAAGTTTGAAAATACAAATCTTGTCAGCCAAAGAGCAGTAGGTCTGGATTCTCAAACTGAGGAATGTGCAGATGTTTTTGTCATGTCTATATTATACGTACAAAAAGTCAATCAGTCACCTGGCCAGCCAGGGTCAGGCACAAGATTTGTGATTCTGCATTCAGGAAATACTTCCCAGGTTTTTGTCAGGGAAGCAATATGTGAGATTTTTTGTAAATATATGCACACAACCAACTTTGAAAATCAGTATGCAGGTGTAATGTTAGCTGCTTTAGGCATAGAACAAGTCCCTATGTTATCAACTGTAGATAATGTGAATGGGTTATAAGTGTTTTGTATTTTTTTTCTACCTGAGTAACTGTATTTTTCTAGCGTAATTATGAACAAATCTTCTTTAACCAACCACTATTTTTAAAAAAAAACAATATATATAAATGCATTTCTAGCTATCAGCAGAAAGAAAACACTATATATGAACAGATTTCATTTTTGCCAAGTGTGGCCTTCCTTGCCTCCCTGAAAATGCAATCAGAAACTTGCATAATCAGCTGCTTAGTGAAGCTTTGTTCTTCTAAAACACAATAGTTCTCTTAGTTAGCAGGCAACCTTCACTTTGATAATGTGATTGTGGAAGAAGTTGAGCAAAAGTGACATCTGTAGGCTCAGATCTTATAGTGGTTGGCAGTACTGAAGATTATGTGGTGAACTGCTGTTTCTCCTATCATTACAAAAGCTTGTGTTGTGATATCCATTTTCTACTCAGCAAGAGTCTGGGGCACCTCCTTCCAGGGGCTCCTTCTAGGCTGCCCTTGGGTGGTCATTCAACAGAAAAAAAAAGAAAAATGAAGGATTTGTTGTGCTTTGGGCAGAAGGACAAGGTCTAACTCAGTTTCCTGCCAGAAGACAGAGCAGACAAAGAGCTTCAGGCTATTAGCTTGTATTAACTTCTGCTGCCAGCATCCTGCAGAGTGCTAGAATGCTCCTTTAGTTGATCTAATAGTGTTTTCCTGGTCTTGAAATGTATGACACAATGCCGAAGTATTCTTATCTCAGTACTGTTTACAGTATGCTCTGTATTTGCCATGCAGAATTTACTGTATGATAAAAAGGCCGATTTTCAAGAAAGCAAGTTGGCTGGGTGTTTAAACAGTTGGCCAGTCTTTTGGGTCTGTGCTGTTTAATGGGAGATGGAGGGTACAAGACCCTCCTCTGTTCACTTCTAAGAACACTAACAGGAAAGAAAGACCTGAGGTTGCACGGATGAAGTTTATGGCTGGCTGTTGCCTACTCGCCTGCAAAACATCTGGGTGTGGATAGGTGTGCTAGGATGCTCAGGGCTTGGCATTGTTACCGAGGGTTGAGAGGCAAACACCAGGCCACGAGACACTGAGGTCCCCTAGTCTCCACAACTTTGGCTTTGTTGTCCGAATGACACTGAACAGTCATCTTACTTGTTCGATGCTTGGTGGTTTTGTACTGCAGAGACCACGTCATGGTACCTAAGTAACATGACCAGAACACCACGTTTGCTGAAGCAAAATACAGATAAGAGCTTTGTATTCCCATAAATGCTTTTCAGATTTTCTGTTTTGCTAGGTAATTCAATCTTGTAATGCCATGTAACACATGGTGATCGCACCATGAATTAGTGTAATCAGTTTCTGGAGGTGTGCACTTTAATTTCCTTTTTGACTATTAAACTGATAAACCCTCTCTGATCAAGAGTCAGTTTTAGACAGCTATGATAATTGAGCTTTAATGTATTGCCCGTATCAAAAATAACACTGAGGCTATACGCAATACACAAGAAAGTAACAGTTCTCAGTTAATCATCATGAAAACTGAAAATAGTTAGAAGTTTCACACTTAAGAAAATACAAAAATACTTTTGGAGATCTTTAGGTGAATCATGTGCAAAACTGGAAATAAGGTACTCGTTATTGTGGGGGGTCATAATGAAAAGTTTTTGAAATCTCCTGGTAGCTGTTTAGTCAGAAGCTGTACTTTGTATCTCTGTAAAGCGATCAAGCAGTACAAATTATAAAGTATTTTGTAATTCTCTAAAATAAAGACATAATTTGTAAAGAAGGAATCAAAGACTGTTTAAACCAAAATTTGTGATTTAGGAATATTTTTATTAATGTTGCATTTTAGTTTCTATGGGTCAGAGTAAATACTAAAGGAGTGGTAAAAGCTTTGGAGCTTTATTTATAAAAATCCATGCCGTCCTTCAGATTTTCTCATTGTTCCTTTGAAGTCTCGTACTTTGTATCTTCCGACTGGCAAATAGATAAAATTGGCAAATAGATAAAAGTAATCTACCCGAAATGCGTGTGTGCCAGAGGAGCACGGTTTATTGAATTGTATAGTGACATATTGACCATTTACACTCTAGGTGCCTTGAACATGACAAGGTGTGTTATGAATGGCTCCTGCAACACTGAAGTGAATCTATGCTATGCCTACCTATCAGGGAGCTGAGGGCAAATCTTTTTGTTAGCTACAGTTGTTGGATTAGCTATATACATGGGGAGGATATGTATAGCAAACTACAGAAATTATGCAGTGAATAAGTGGTATATTTTTTTAGGTATTCCTGTTTGCCAACTGGTATTTCATCTTGAAAAAGCTTTTCAATACTGGAAATGCCAATGGAAGAAATCAATGGAAATGTTTTTAACTGGAAAGCCATTGAAATTTAAATATTTTTTCTTCAGATTTATTTGCAGAGGGAAATGACAGAGAAAGGCAGTATAGTCTCCTGTTTGTTAGGCAGTATGTACTTGTCACAATGTTAGGAGCTGGATTCCTCCCTGCCTGTGGTTACCTTGCTTGCAAGCACAGAGTCTGTGTAAGAACCTGCAGTTAAATACGGGCGTCATACAGCTATATACAAGGCATCATATGTATTTATTCATGTCACAACTAAAGAAAATAAATAATTCTAATCCTCTGCTACGTTTAGTCTTCAAGGACTAGATTTCAGTGATATGTGCACTTCTTGGGCAGAACAAGTCCCGCTTGAATGAGCAGTGATTGTAACAGCTCACCACAAAGATTCAACGGCAGTGGAGGTAAAAATCATAAACCAAAGTATTTCTTCATTAATGCTGCAGCATGATAGCTGATATCTGTCTTTTTTTGTCTGTTTGGTTTTTTACTTTTCTGGTTTAAGCAAGTTCTCTATGACAAATCCAAACGTCTGTATGTCTTCACGAGCCCAAGGAAGCAAAGGGAGCTGTGTCCTGTTACCAGGAGTTGACATCCTAGTTTTCTCTAATAGGTGGTAATGCCAGGGGACGGGGAATGGAAGAAATACCGAAGATAAATGGGCTTAGTCCTCTTACTGGTTTAATGTTCCTGTAAGATTCTGCTTCTTTTTCTGACTCCTATATTGCTTTGCTGGGACCACCCACTGCCTTAAAGACTCGCTCTCTGTCATGGAGGCCAGGCTTTGTATCACTGACATGCTGCTGCAGAAGAAGGTTAGTCTGAATGCAGCTATTCTGTACAAATACTAGCAGGGAAATCCAGACGTGTTGGTAGGATCTGGTAGGACGTCCGTCCTGCCTTCTGCGGGCATAAAATTATGTTGTAGGTAAAGGCAGTATTTTGTTACTCCATCTGTTAGGGCTGACCATGTCCAGCTGAACCATGGTGTCACTTCAGTGTATCGCATCAATTCAGTGGATGTTCCAGAGGCGCAATGAAAACTCACGTGCCCAGTATCATCTCGTTTTATATATACTGTTTACACTGCTACCTTTGATATGTTGTTGCCAACAGCTTGTTCTAGTAAATTGTCAATATATGGCAGTTAAATTGAAGACTAGAGGTGTGTACAGTGGTTGTAACAGCTGTAGGAAATAAAGTCACTGCACATAAAATTTGATAACAATTTTTCTTTTATTTTTTTAATCTGTTTCCATTTCAGTGAAGGGATGAGACTCTTTTTGCAGCTAGAGCAAACAGAGAAATAACAAACTGATCTTTGGCATTTCAGTTCTTCTATTCTTCCACATTTCCTTCTAGCAGAAGCTTGTACTGAATAATTAATTCTTAGTTTTCCTTTTTCAATTTAACCATGGCCCGCATCTTCAAGCAGCAGACCCTTCTGGCTACACCTTTCCCTGCCTGCAGGAGGGAAGGGGGTAAATGGCTCTGCAGAGCTTTGATTTGTAGTTATGACGTAAGTGAAACAATCTGGATCGAACCATTAATCACTGGTGAATGTGTCCAAGGGGTCTCCCTAGCACCTCTCCTTCGCACCGGGCACACGCACACACACACTTCTAGTAGGCTTCCAAGCTGCCTGTGGAAAAAACACATCGTTAAAATTAAATAATTGGATTTCAAATTGTATGCGTCTGCTGCCCACACAGCTCATTCCACTTAGATGACAGTTTCATAAGGGCTTCCAAAGTTAAGAATAATTTTTGCTAGGTACTGAAATAAGTGACCCCATATAAGCAGCATGGATGAGGCAATCACGGTCATGAATAGCATTATGCTGGCACTGATGTTTTTTTTCTTTTTTTCAGTGCAAAATCCTTCTGTAAGACTTGAGCACTAGATGCTGCTATTTCTGCCCTCTGAGCTATGATAAACTGCTAATTACAGTGCAAAGATTACATTTGAGATGTTTCTCTTTAGAACGCATTTAACCTTCGCTTCTATAAAACTAAGCATCCTTGCTGGAGGCTTCTGGAAAGCTTCTACTGACACACCCTGGTTTCTTTAAACAGAGAATGCAGTTCCATCAGTTCCAATATTTTAATGTCATCAGTCAAAAAAAAAAAAAAGGAAAGAAATTCTTTGTATATGGACAGACTCCTGCATCGATGGAAATTCCTCAGTTTTTGTTCAGCGTCGGCTGCACAGACAGATGGCTGGTGACAGTTGTTACTTGCTCAGGAAACATGAAGGACTTGTTCTCAAGCAAAACACGTGCGTGTGTGTGGTGTGCTCTGTGGGTTTCTGGTATGGTGGAAGTCTCTGGATGTATCTGTGTGTGTTGGGCGCGTGGGAGCTCAGTCCAGAGCCAGCAGCGGTTGGGTGTTCTCGCTTTCCCCTTGGTCTTCATGTTTCAGCGTGCCAGCTTCCACCACAGACTGGGACCTGAAAGCAAGAAGACACACATGGTAGCGAAGGCTGCTGCAGGAGCACTCACCTCCTTGGAGTCCCTTTGCTTCTTTTTATGATTCTTGCTTTTGTCCATTTTCATCTTTATGGCTTTTTGATTCTTTTCTGTGGAACACATAAGGAATTAGAGAAGCATTCCTTTAAACATGAACACAGGAATGACTCATTGCAGATTTCAGATCCTTTGGAAATATTTAGTGCTTAGCTGCTATCCTTAACGCTGAACGCACTCAGCAGTTTAAAAGCCTGATCCTGAGATACCATGAGATCTGTTGGTGCTTAATGTCTTCCTAGGCAAAACTGCTCGTGCAACTGCTTACTGGAAAGCAAAGTAATTTGCACAAGTGCTTGCAGGAGCGAGTCTCAGCTCATGCTTGTTACAAATCTTGAGAAAGACAAGTAGATAAATCACATTTTACTGATGTAGGAGTTTAAGGGGCAGAAGTTCTACGAGTTACCCAAGATCAATGAAGAAGCCAGAATTAATACGACAAAGAGGGAACTTCTGGTGTGCCTAGTCCTGCAATGTATCTTTATCTCCTTGCCTACACCCTTGAAAGAGAACTATTCAGAGCTAGTCCATTTTAAATTCATTTCTGTCTTCAAGGTGGGAAGGGTAGTATGTCCTTTACTGCTAATGGACAAAAAGCCTACAACATGTAAAAAAGGAGTGAACACTAGACAAGGAGAGCCAGCATGATTTCTTGCAGAGACAAAAGCTGGATGAGCTTAAACTAGTTGGAAAATTCAAGAGTATTTCATTTTCTGAGGTCTGTGTGCTCCAGTGTTTGCTCACTGAGCTATGCGGGGAGTAACTGATGGCTTTATTGTTACAGAGATTTGTTATCTTCCATTTTCTCTGTTTTGGGCTAGGAGCTGCCTCCCAGTTTGGAGCGGGCAATGAGTTTTTAGCGCAAAATCACTCTCTGAGTTGGAAACTTTTGAAACGGGAACTTTTTCAAAGGTATGTGTAGGATCATCCAGCCCAGGCATTTGCATAGTGCATAGCATCTTTTTAAAGAGCCATTTTTCTCATGGCTATCTTTTAGAATCAAGGGTAGCTCTCATTCCCTACAGCATGTATTGTTTCTAATTCCCAGTTGTTCATTATGGCAGCTTTAGCTATTTCATGAGATTAGATACTGCTTTTCTTTGGATAACAGTCATTAATAAACTGTATCCTTTGGTAATGCAGCACCTGATCAGGACTGAATACCATGACTGTGGATAACTTTTATGATTCTTTTTCTTATGCTTATGCCTGGAGCTTTCATTAAAGCACAATAAAAAAATTTCATTAAAAAAAAATATCTCCAAAGAGAGATAACAAAAACTGGATGCTCAATGGGAAGACTTTATACCAAAATATTCAAAGAAAATATGTTTGCCCAAATGTTTTCACTGTGTATTTTTTACAGTAATGTGACATGCACAATGTTTATGACTGCATTTTAATATAGAAAAGCAGCTGATTCAAGAGTTTATGCAAAATGGCGATTTACATATTTCTAGTATATGGCAACAAAAGCTAATCGTGGGTTTGAAACTGATACAGAATGGATTCAAATCACAGCATCAATGGTTTTTCATTTTCTTTTCTGGACTACCAGATTAAGTTATTATTAAATAATACATAACTAATACTTGTCACCAATGTTTTCTTTTCTGTCTGACCTACTGCCCTAAAACGAATATAAAAAATTGAAGATCCATTGCAGTATTTGCCAGCATACAGCAGAAAGTTTCAGCTGTAAGTCAAATGTGAAAAAAAAATCTCACAATTTTGCCTTTTGTGCCTTTTGTCATCACAGAAAAAAATTCCCTGCATCTGTAACAGCAAGATAGCAGTTTCTTCCCCATACTGGCATTCAGATGCACGCCAGGTTGTGAGCAACATAATCCCATGCTCTGTATGCAGGTCCCATGCTGCTCCTCTTCACACAAAGCCAAAATAGCCGGAGCATCAAGTAAATGCATTGCAGCCCACCTGACCTCCAACTTCAAGATGCCAAATGACTCAAATGCTATGCCCAGCCCTTCTGAATAACATGAAGAGGGATCCAGCTGAGATTTTAGTATCTGCCAGGCTCTGTGGCAACAGTAATCTCTCTCTCTCTTTTCCTTTTCTGCTAGAAGCTGCTTAGACTCCTATCCTAAAATAAGCAGTTCAGACATCTATCTGAAGGGCACAGTAGGGTTTCGAACAATCATCGCTATTTTCTAAGACCCCACAATAAAGGACTTGCTGCTGTGTTTGGACTTCCATTTTCCAAATGCATCAGTTTTTTGTTTGCTAAAAAATGTTTCCCTTTTTTTTTTTCTAACTTAAATTTTGTGTAGGAAGAAAACTGAATTCTCAACAGGATTCTAAAATGCTTTTTTCATATTGTTCATTTATGGAAAATATTAAAAATGTAGATTCTCAGAAAAGCATTTTGGTGATATATATCAAGGCAGCTCATAATCTAATGTACTAACTCAGCACGAGAGACATGTTTTACTGGCCTAGAACATCCTGTAATATGTATTCTGTACCTATACTTTATTTAATGACAGAGAAAAGATGATTTGCAGTAGGCCACTGTTGCAGAAATTGTTTTCAACTGATGGGTAACTATGTTTTGTGGCTGTGGAAAAGAATAGAAGACAAATACTACTGGAAAGAATGCATCCTGTATATTGGTTTTGTGTTGCTCTTGTGTATGTAGCACATTCAGTTCAAGGAAAGTAGTCGTATTCTGGGTATGTGCAAGTTTACACACTATTTAAGAGGTTTTGTATGCTGACTGTAGTATTAAACCTATGACTAAGACTGGTTTCTGTTTTAAAAGTACTGCTACCTGTTTTAGCCACATCAATGTTTTTGTCAGAGGACTTTACAGTCATGTTTCAAATTTTTAAGTAGAATCTGATCATGGTTCTTATAAGGTGTTGGGGTATCTAACTCCACCTTAATCTCCTATTGAAAAATAAATTGTAGTCAGGCACCAAAGTATGGTTACTCTGACTAGTCCTTGTAAATTGCAGCCATCTTTGCATTAAATACACCAAAACACCCTCTTGCACAACAGTTTAAGCCATTTTGATGTGCAATGGTAAATAAGCAGTAGAGAACTTTCCTTGTTTGACAAGCTCTGTTTAAGCTTTGGCCCTGTAAATGCTGTGGATGCTATTCTGTCAGTACCCTATGGCAAGCAGAAGTTCATGGCACCAGACAAAAGCATTTTTATTTTGCTGCCTTTCCATATCAATGTGTACAAATACCTGATGGAGTGGAGAAGCTCTTGTTTCTGCAGGATGAATAAAACCAGTTTGTAATGTTCAAGACACGTCCAAGTCATTTTGACCTTGGCCAGATACAAACCAATCATCTAAGCAGGAAATGGTAGTTGCACTGGCTTTCTTATATCACTACATTTTAGCCACTTCTGCTGTGATTCATCTCGCCATCAGACTTCTATGGTCACTCTGTGCTATAAATGGCAGAGAGACATTCTCTGGGTGCAATGCATCTGACCTGTTGTAAACAAGGTCATATCATATGATTCATGGGTTACCTACATTTAGGTCCCTGTTCTGAGGTGTTCTCATCTGTTACCGCCAAAGGCAACAGGTTCCATGATTTACAAGGCAGTGTTTCCTACACATCATAGCCATGGCTACCTCACGCTATATTATCTTCAATACTCACCTGAAACATGGCATGTCTTGCATGTGCTGCAACTTTGAAACTATAAATGAGTGTATATGAATTCAAAGCCTTCTGGTTTTCCTCCTTTCTCAGCTAAAAATTCTCAGTAACCAATGTGGAAGATGCTTGGTTGTGGAGGATTTGGTTAAGTTAAATTTTAATACAAGTAGACAGTTCTTCGTATCAAACAGATAAGGTCACTGTGTATGACCCTGAGCTGGCAGACCCCATGCCTGTCTTTCTTGAACGTGATACATACAGCAGGCTTAGCTTCTGTAATAGTACAACGTGGTCACCATGGGCTTGGACCTAAGTCTGAAGTAATTAACAGACAAGTCAATGCCCATAGACTTTCCTAGCCTAGTTTCTAAGGCTAGGTAACCTTGCTTAGGAAAGCAAAACGAAAATGGAAAGAGAAATGAATTCTCAGCCTCACTTCTGAAGCCTAGGTACCATTTGAGTGTGCTCCATTTAAGGTGTCAATCAAACCCCCCATGGTTGTTTTACTGTGCAGCAAGTATATTTGGAAATCTGGAAAATCAACACTATGCAGCTGTTTCTCCAGCTGGTCGGCCATATATTTCAAATGACAGCACTGCATAGGTATGTGCATCAATATCTAAGAGAGCAGATGGCTTTATGTGTGTGGTCATTTTAATGCAACTCTCTCAAATTCAGTCAAAAAGCATGTAAGAAGACTGGATGCAGGCCTTCTAGCTGCACTGGTTTCGGAAGGCTCTTTTCAGAGTACAGCTGGAGTGAATCAGCTCACAGGAGTTGATGTCTATCGGGTATCAGTTTTGTTTCCCATAAAAACTAAAATATCAAAATCCTGCACTGAGCTCACAGTAACTGCCAGCTTATCATGGCATTCTTGCCTTATAAGACATCTTCTAATTTTCTGATCCCTCATTTTATGCTTTGCATCACAGCAATGCTGACAGCTCACAGGAGCAAGGACATGTTACATTTGTGCTGGGCTTCCTTTGGGAAGTTTTGTGGAGGAAGGAGGACAGTGGCATGTTTTTTTCCCCAAGTGCAGGAGGCTTCAAGCTCTCAGAGTGACACACTGCAGCCAATCAATCAGATCACATCGTGTGACTCTATTCATCTACCTCTCACCTCCCATCTGCTCATTTTCCTCTAATTCCCTTCCCATTTCACCAGCACCTCAGGGCTGTTCATCTCCGAATTATTCATTCCCTCTGAGGGTGACGGAGCACTGGAACAGGCTGCCCAGGGAGGTTGTGGAGTCTCCTTCTCTGGAGATATTCAAGACCCGCCTGGACAAGGTCCTGTGCAGCTTGCTGTAGG